>Ga0265294_10009694_pt1 | contig 11057 bp, 8 predicted proteins | sample MunlanPumphouse3_FD_192504 | JGI IMG/M metagenome (GOLD analysis project Ga0265294, IMG submission 192504) | Groundwater microbial communities from a municipal landfill in Southern Ontario, Canada - Pumphouse #3 | ecosystem: Environmental > Aquatic > Deep subsurface > Groundwater | place...
GTTTCCTTTAATATATGGGAAAAAGAGTATAACAACACGGTCACGGGTGAGTCATGGGTCTATCCTGAGTTTAAAGGGTTTCATGCCAATCTCTATGCGGCAGACCTGAGCACCAATGAGGGTGTGTTGCGCATTGTGGTAGCTTCCGATGATTTGTTTCTCCACCTGTTCACACCCGACAATCCCGTGAAGCGGAACAACGACAATACACTCGGCAAGTTTCCAGACGGACAACTATCGGTACTCAACGCAATCAGTCCGGTTGGGACAAAATTCAAGCAGGCACGGGATCTTGGACCGCAAAGCCAGCAGAACTTTTTCCTGAGCTCGGGGCATGCGGATCCTTTGAAGGGAAAAATTTACCTGAAGTACATTCCTTAAAATAACAGCGAAAACAAAACGAAAAAAAAAGTGGAATTTTTATTCCACTTTTTTTTCTACTGTCATCACGATCTGTTGTTTCTCGCTGTCGAAATCGACCAGTATGCTGTCGCCCTCTTTCAGGCCGGCGCGGATGATGAGCTCGGCCATCTCGTCTTCGATATACTTTTGGATGGCCCGCTTGAGTGGCCGTGCACCAAACTGTACATCGTAGCCTTTGTTGGCAATAAACTCTTTGGCCGGCTCGGTGAGTTTCACCAGGAAGCCCAGGTCGGCAATGCGTTTGTATAGCCCCGCCAGTTCAAGGTCGATGATCTTGTAGATCGACTCCTTGCTGAGCTGGTCGAACATCACAATGTCGTCCACACGGTTCAGGAACTCGGGTGCAAAAGCCTTGTTCAGCGCTTTCTGGATCACGCTGTGTGTGTATTCGGTATTGCTCACATCGTTGCCTGTGCTGAAGCCTATCCCCTTTCCGAAATCCTTGAGTTGTCTTGTCCCGATGTTCGATGTCATGATCAGGATGGTGTTCTTGAAGTCGATCTTCCGCCCCAGGCTGTCCGTCACATGACCTTCGTCCATGATCTGGAGAAGGATGTTGAACACGTCGGGATGTGCTTTCTCTACCTCATCGAGCAGTACCACGGAGTAGGGGCGGCGCCGTACTTTTTCGGTTAGCTGTCCGCCTTCTTCGTATCCTACATATCCCGGAGGCGCTCCCACCAGTCGTGACACATTGAATTTCTCCATGTACTCACTCATGTCGATGCGAATGAGGTTCTCCGATGAATCGAACAGAAACTCGGCCAGCTTCTTGGCAAGGTGTGTTTTCCCCACACCCGTAGGTCCCAGGAACATGAAGTTGCCGATGGGCTTGTTGGGGTCTTTCAGCCCCACGCGGTTTCGCTGGATGGCTTTCACGATCTTGTTGATGGCTTCATCCTGTCCGATGACCTTGCTCTTCAACACGTCACGCATCTCAAGAAGCCGTTGTCCTTCGGCCTGAGCAATACGTTGTACCGGCACGCCTGAGATCATGGCCACCACTTCGGCGATCTTCTCTTCGTCTACAATTTCAGGCTTCTCCTTGATCTCTTTTTGCCAGCGCTCTTCCTCGGCTTCAAGTGCGAGGAGCAGATGCCGCTGCTTGTCGCGGTAACTGGCTGCCAACTCATATTTTTGTGCCTTGACGGCATCGGTCTTTTGCTTTTCTACCTCCTTCAACTCTTCCTCCAGGTGTTCTATGGTCTCCGGAATCACGATGTTGGAGATGTGCACCCTTGCCCCGGCTTCGTCGAGCGCGTCGATGGCCTTGTCGGGGAAGGTGCGGTCCGACACGTAGCGGTCGGTCAGCTTCACACAGGCCTGCAATGCCTCGTCGGTGTAACGTACGTTGTGGTGATCTTCGTACCGCTCTTTGATGTTACGCAGGATCTGCAGTGTCTCCTCTGGCGTAGTGGGGTCCACGATCACCTTTTGGAAACGGCGTTCCAGTGCGCCATCTTTTTCGATATTCTTCCGATACTCGTCGAGTGTGGTGGCACCGATACACTGTATTTCACCGCGTGCCAGTGCCGGCTTCAGCATGTTGGCCGCATCGAGAGAACCGGCAGCGCCTCCCGCACCCACAATGGTGTGGATCTCGTCGATGAAGAGGATGATGTTCGGGTTTTTCGACAGCTCATTCAGGATGGCTTTGATGCGCTCCTCAAACTGGCCGCGGTACTTTGTTCCCGCAACGATGGATGCCATATCGAGCGCAATGACCCTCTTGTCGAACAGTGCCCGCGATACCTTCTTCTGGGTGATGCGCAGTGCCAGTCCGTCCACAATGGCCGACTTGCCCACACCCGGGTCACCAATAAGTACAGGGTTGTTCTTCTTGCGGCGACTGAGGATCTGTGCGATGCGCTCTATCTCCTTTTCACGCCCTACTACCGGGTCGAGCCTGTTTTCCAGTGCTGCACGGGTGATGTCGGTCCCGAAATTATCGAGTACAGGTGTATCGGAACCACCCTTGGTCTGGGAGGAGGTACCCTGCCCACTGCCGGGGTTGAACGATGATTTGTCGCTCAATTCATCGTCGTCATCATCGGTGAAGTTTGCTCCTGCCGAAGGCATTTGTGACTCATCGATTTCGTCGTCACTACCGTCTTCGGAGCGGTTTTCGAGGATACTCTTGATATACAGGAAAGCACTTGAATAGTCCAGTTGAAATTGTGTGAGAATATCGTGTATCAGGGTGCTTTTTTCTTTCAGCAATGCGAGCAGGACATGTTCTGAATCGGTTTCTGTGCTCTTGGTGAGTCGTGCTTCAAGAATGCTCATTTTTAGTGCTTTTTCTGTATTCTTGTTGATCACCAGTTCATTTGATCCATCGTATGGTTCCTGTATAGCCCGTATGTGAGAATCGATATATTTCTTTAAGTCCTCTAAATTAACATCGAAATCCTGCAGCACCTGAATAGCCAGTCCGTCGCCTTCGCGGAGTATACCCAGCATGAGATGTTCGGGGCCAATATAGTTATTCTGGAGCCGTCCTGCTTCTTCACGGCTATATGCCATGATGTCTCTTATCCGTTGTGAAAAATTATTTTCCATTGTTTTCCTTCCTTTTAATTTTGACTACTCCCCGCAACTCATCTGGTCGATAAGACTGCTGCCAGTCTTGTGGAAAAACGTAATAGTACCAATCTTTTCATCGCATGATTGAATACAAATATAAACCATTTATTTTTAATCATGCATGAATTGGCGAGTGCAATCGGTAAAAAATCTACAAAAACAGTGCCAATCTTTTTTGCAGCGAAACGCACATATATTATGACGATTGAGGTGCCGATTTTGTTTACAAGAGGAGATTATAATTTCTTTCTTTTTAGTACGATCCACACAATCATGGGAGCCCCAAAAACGGCTGTCACAGCATTGATGGGCAATGTTCTGCCGGTCAGTGGAATCTGGGAAACAATGTCGCAGGTGAGCATCAGGATGCTACCCAGCAGAAGGGTAGCCGGTAGAATGGTCTTGTGGTTGACCGTGACAAAAAAGGTGCGCGCAAAATGGGGAATGACAACCCCCACGAACGCAATGGGGCCGGTGAATGCCGTAACAGCTCCGGTGATGATGGCAGAGATGGTGATGATAAACAGGCGTATTTGTTTGATGTGCTGTCCCGTGCTCATCGCGTAATTCTCCCCGAGCAGCAGGGTGTTGAGCGACTTTTGCATAAAGCTGGCCAGCACAATTCCGGTAACGACCAATGATAGCAGCAGGGGCATTTTGTCCCAGGTAACTCCCCCCAGGCTGCCAAAAGTCCATGTTACAAACACCTTCAGTGAGTCGGGGTCGGCAAAACTCTGTAGGATGGTGACCAGTGCGCTCGCCACATATCCGAAGATCATGCCCAGTACCAGGATGGTGACGGAGTCCTTGATCCTTGCCGACACAGCCAAAATAAGTACCATCACAGCGGCTGCGCCGGCAATGGCGGCCGTAATCTGCGCCATGTTGCCCATGGTTGCGATGAAAGGGTAGGCCGCTGTGCTACTCAGCAGGGTAAGCAGTGCCACACCTAGTCCGGCGCCCGCGGAAACACCCAAAACATCGGGACCGGCCAGGGGATTGCGAAAAAGTGTCTGCATCAGCAAGCCTGACAGGGAAAGGGCGCTGCCGGCGATGACGGCCGTAATGGCTTTCGGGAGTCGGTAGTTGCGAATGATCTCATCGATGATAGCGTCGCCGGAATTTCCGAAAAGGGCTGCCCAGGCCTCACTTGGTGATATGGGAGCATTGCCGGTGAAGAGATCACCAATAAAGGCTACTGCAAGCAGCGCCAGCAAAAGCAGAAAAAGGCGTTTATTTTTTTTCACGGGCGGCTGTTTCTTGCAGGGGTTTGATGTAGGTGAATGCATAATGGGGTAGTAGTTCCGGATAGGCGGCTTTCACGAGATCAGAGAGCAGCAGATCGGGATTGGCAATGGCACTTTCAAAATAATCGTTGCCTCCTGAGGGGGTGACCCTGTTGTGGTTGTTAAAGACCTGCCTTTTTTTTACTGCTTGCAACAACAGGTATTTGGCATCTTTCTCTGCCAGTTCGGCATAGCTGTCCGCTTCGCAGCCAAACCAGTAATCGGCCTTGCCGAATTGGGTTAACACCGATTCAATATCCAAACCTACGCTGCCGCGCTCCCGGTTATTTTTGTAACGATAGTCGAGTTGTGCATCGCGGAAAAGAGTTGCATTGAAACTCTTTCCACCCGGCACATACCATGTTCCCTGGAAATTATCGCCCGACAAAACACTGCGGGGGGATGAAACATCTTTTACTTTTTCCTGCAGCTGCAGATAGCGTTGTTCAATACCGGCGAATATACTGTCGGCCTGCGTCTCTTTGTCGAAGAAGGCAGCGATCATTCTGATCCACTCGGCACGGGCAAGGGGCGAATTTTCCATCCATTCCAGGGAATAGATAATAGGGAAGCCCGCTTGAATGAGTCGTTCACTGTAGTTGTCGCGTTGTGCATAGGCCGAACTGATGATGGCTTCCGGTTTCAATGCCAGGGTCATTTCGATGTTTGGGTGAAAGGGATCACCCAAATCGGCTACTTCCTCCGTTTCCAACTTGTGCAGAATTCCGGGATGATAGATACGGAATCCATCGGTGACGCCGGTAATTACATCCTCTTCCCCCAGCAAGGAGAGAAAAGAAAAGTAGGAAAAAGTGTTGACTGTAAGGGAAGTAAGCGGAGTTTTTAGCTTTATGCCCCCAGCGGGTAGCGAAGTGGAATCGTTCCTGTAAAGATAGTATACCGCATAGGGTTCGTTGTTGTTCCAGGGGTTGTGCAAGGTTACTTTCCTGTAACCGTTGAAATGGTCTATCTGAAACCCTTTTGCATAACGGGGCACGACCGAGGAAAGTGGTTTTTCCACATCATGCCCGCTTTCGCGATGTTGCCCCCGCTGGCAGCCCCAGGTCACAAAAAATAGTGTACATGCAATGGAGAGGAGCAGCCGTTTATTTTTTATCAGGAGCATCGGGCACTTTTTTTATGTTGTTCTTCAACTTGGACGGTTCATAGCCGGGTATTTTCACCTTGCGTGTTTTAAGGCGTGTGGTTACACGCGGTTCGGCTTTGGATCCCGGTACATACTCGTGCCGGTACATGTTGAAAAAGAGAATAAAGAGGGAGAGCAACAAAGGTCCGAAAATTACGCCCCAGAATCCGAACATGGGCAGACCGATGAGTACGCCGAAGACGGTGATGAGGGGATGGATATCAGCCAGCTTCTTTTGTAACAGAAAACGAGCCACGTTGTCTACACCGCCGATGATGATAAAACCATACATCAGTACGCCGATACCATTCACATAATCGGCACTCAGCAATAGCCCGATGCCGATGGGTGCCCAGACAATGGCAGTGCCCACAATGGGAAGAATGGTGGAGAAAGCGGTGAGAATGGCATAAAGAATGGCACTCTCCACGCCAAAAAGTAAGTATCCCATATAGGCAAAGAAACCCTGGATAATCGCTAAAAGGGGTATCCCGATGGCATTGGCCTGGATAATCAGTCGGGTCTCTTCCGCTACGATCTGTTTGTTTTCTTCCTTGAAAGGCAATATCTCCCGGATGGATTTCTCAAACTCATTATTGCTGAAAAGCATGTAGTACAATACAAAGAGGATCACGATCACATTGATCACGAAGGTATAGATGCTGCTCCCCAGTGCCTGCAAGATGTTACTCCCCGCCCGGGGAATGACGGCCAGGTTCTCGGGCGTGAAAATGTCAAAACCCAGCTTTTCCTCAAGCATGGCCACGAAACTGTTTACGCTTGCAAGGATAGCTTCGGGATCGATTGTGATACTCGAGAAGGTGTCAATAATCAGAAAAGCGATGCCCGTGAGGGGGAGGAGTATGAAAAAAAGTACCTCGAGGACGATTAAAAGCGCACTCAACGACTTTTTGAAATGGAACTTTTGGGTCAGAAATTTTTGTTGCCCGTTCACAATCACATACAGTGTGGCCGCACCCAGAAAGCCACTCATGTAGGGACGGGTATACTTGAAAATAATCAACCCCAGTAAGATCAATAGTCCTATGAGGATGTATTTATAATGAACACTTTTTTTTTCTTTATCCGCCTGTATAATCATTTTGGTCTGCTGCGTACAATTTAAGCGCGATTATCAAAGAAACAGAAAATCTTCCGGTTGTGCAAATCCACCCTCTATGAGTGCTGCTTTAGCCTGTTCGAGGTCGGAAGCTTTTACCTGCATTTCTATCTCTCCGATTGTGTATGACAACCTGTTTGCCGTAAGATTCTTCATGTAGGTTTCTATTCCTCTCATTTCCATGAAGGACTGCACAATGGTTACATCGGCCGGGAATGTGAATGTTTTAACAGTAACGAAACTTTCTTCCATAGTCTGTTATATATTTAGATAGTGTAAAAATACGCTTTTTTTTAAATAAAACAGTACTTAAAGATTTTTTTGACTTAAATTTGGACTTTATTCACCCTCACAAACTACATTCAACATCTATGCAAAAAATAGCACTGATTACAGGAGCCACATCGGGAATTGGTCGCGCCACAGCCATTACCCTCGCCGAAAAAGGATTGAACCTGATTATCACAGGCCGTCGCGAAACCCATTTGCTTTCACTGAAAAAGGAACTGGAGGCAAAAGGAGTATCTGTACTCCCGCTTTGTTTTGATGTGAGAAATGAGGCCGAAGTGAATGAGGCACTTTCCAACCTGCCCACTGCATGGAAAAAAGTGGATATACTGGTTAACAATGCCGGACTGGCAGCAGGTCTGAACACCCTGCAGGAAGGTAGCACCGACGACTGGGATCGCATGATAGACACCAACGTGAAAGGCCTGCTGTATGTGACCCGGGCCATTGCGCCAGGAATGGTGGAGCGCCATACCGGACAGATCATCAATATTGGCTCCATCGCTGGAAAAGAAGTCTATCCCAATGGCAACGTTTACTGTGCGACCAAACACGCCGTGGATGCGCTCACCAAAGGAATGCGCATGGATTTGTTGCCCCACAATGTGCGGGTGACGCAAATTTGTCCGGGCGCAGTGGAAACGGAATTCTCCCTGGTTCGTTTTCATGGTGACAGCTCGCGTGCCGCGAAAGTATATGAGGGATTCGAGAACCTGGTGGCTGCCGATATCGCCGATTGCATCTGGTTTGTAGTTTCCCGTCCATCTCATGTGAATATCAATGATTTGGTGGTGATGCCAACTGCACAGGCATCGGCCACGCTTTTTCACAAAGTGTCAATTTAATCTTTTCGGAAATGAAAATTGTTTTACTTACGTTCTTATCCATGATGATGTCAGTTTTACAAGCACAAGAGAAAATAGTATATCAAACGCCTCCCCACGAAATCATGGAGCTGGTGGACATTGAAAGAGCTCCCAGCGTTGTGCTGGATAGCAAAAAAGAACAGATGCTGTTTCTTCATCGCCCTACATTTATGTCGCTGAACGAACTGAATCAGCCGGAAATGCGACTGGGAGGCTTACGAATCAATCCTGAAACCAATATTTCAAGTACGCTCACTTATTATCAGGATATCCGTTACCAGAAAGTGATGGAGCAAGAGGTAAAACCCATCGCCGGGTTACCTGAACATCCGCGGATCGCTTACATCTCCTTCTCACCCGATGAGACCAAAATTGCCTTCACGCATACAGCGCCAACGGGCGTTGAGTTATGGATGGCAGATTTGGAAAAACTGACCGCGGTGAAATTGACCGATGCGGTGCTCAATGCCAATGCGGGCATGCCATACACCTGGTTTCCCAATAGCAGAAGCTTGCTGGTGAGGATGCTGCCGGAGAACCGTAAAGAACTGGTAAATAATAAAATGACGCTCCCTGTGGGGCCGGTTGTGTCGACCAGTGACGGTGGAATTTCACAAAATCGCACCTATCAGGATCTGTTGAAAAACCCCCTTGACGAAGCCAATTTTGAAACACTCATGACTTCCGAGTTGTATAAGGTAGAAACAGACGGGACGAAAACAGGTTGGAAAGAAGCGGGAATGTATATCAGCGAGGATTTTTCACCCGATGGATCTTTTCTTTTGCTGACCACCCTTTCTCATCCCTTTTCTTATGTGGTTCCTTATTACAGCTTTCCCAATGAAACCGACCTGTATACTTCCGACGGTCGCTTCCTGCTCAATTTTAATCGGCGGCCCCTGCTCGACAAGCTACCTGTGGGTTTTATGGCTACACACGAAGGCAAAAGAAGCATTCACTGGCGTGGCGATAAGCCAGCCACGCTTGCCTGGGTGGAGGCACTGGACAAAGGCGATCCGGAAGTGAAGGTGCCTTTCCGTGATGCATTGTTTGAGCTGGATGCTCCCTTCACAGATGCTCCTCGTGCTTTGATGCAAATGAGGGATCGTTTTGCCGACATCTTATGGGGAAACGACCAGTATGCCGTGGTATATGACAGGTGGTGGAATACCCGCAACAGCAGGATTTATCTGTTTGATCCTTCTCACCCGGAAAAGGAGCCACGCATCATGGACGACAGGAATTATCAGGATGTATACAGTGATCCCGGTATCTTTCAGACCGAAAAAAATGCCTTGGGTAGTTACACCCTGAAGATCGATGAGAACACAGCGTACCTCTTTGGCGACGGATACAGCGCCGAAGGCCAGTTTCCTTTTGTGGATGCACTAAACCTGGAAACACTTGGCAAGAAACGGATTTATCAATCCACTGCCACCGATCAGCTGGAAGATTTAGTCTCTTTCATCGATAGCAAGGCCGGTACGTTGCTTACCCGCATACAATCTCCCACGGCATATCCCAACTATTACATCCGGAACATCAAAAAAAGAATAGCCAACATGCCGCTTACCGCATTCGAGAATCCGTTTAAAAGTATCGAAGGGGTATACAAGGAGGTGATCAATTACAAGAGAAGCGATAGTGTGGCTCTCTCTGGAACACTGTATCTCCCTGTCGGCTATGACAGGGTGAAGAAAGAGAAGCTGCCATTGATCTTGTGGGCTTATCCCACGGAATTCAAAGACAAAGACAGTGCCGGGCAGCGTACTGCTAATCCAAATACTTTCACCTACCTTTCGTATGGCAATCCCATATACTGGGTGACCCGTGGATATGCCGTACTCGACGATGCGGCTTTTCCCATCGTGGGAGAAGGAGAAGAGCAACCCAACGATACATTTGTGGCACAGTTGGTAGATAATGCCAAAGCGGCCATCGATGCGGTGGATGCACTGGGGTATATCGACAGAAGTAGGGTTGCCGTGGGCGGACACTCCTATGGTGCCTTTATGACAGCCAACCTGCTGACTCATTCCGACCTTTTTGCTGCCGGTATTGCCCGCAGCGGAGCTTACAACCGCACACTCACACCATTTGGTTTTCAAAGTGAGGAACGCAATTATTGGGAAGCACCGCAAGTATACAACAGCATGTCACCTTTCATGCATGTGGACAAGATGAAAACCCCCATGTTGCTGATTCATGGCGAAGCCGACGACAACTCGGGCACACACACCATGCAGAGTGAACGTTATTTTCAGGCACTGAAAAGCTTTGGTGCACCGGCGCGACTGGTGATACTGCCACTGGAAAGTCACGGGTATGTTGCACGCGAGAATGTGTTGCACCTCTTGTGGGAACAGGATCAGTGGTTGGAGAAATATGTGAAGAACAGAAATGTTGATATTGTTGAGGCTTCCAATCCCTTGTAGATGTCATATAGAGCGGGAGTCGGACAACATGACTTTGTCAGTTGGCGACTGAAATTTTGTCAGATTCCTCCGGATAGTTTTTTATGGCACAGAATTCGCTATGTTGGTTATGTCAATTAGATCATCAACATTAATTATTTTAATATCAATTTTAGGAATATGAATATTAAACCATTGGCAGACAGAGTGCTGGTAAAACCAGCTGCTGCAGAAGAGAAAACAGTAAGCGGAATTATCATTCCCGACACAGCGAAAGAAAAACCATTGAAAGGCGAAGTAATTGCTGTAGGTAAAGGTACGAAAGATGAGGAAATGATCGTGAAAGAAGGTGACAAGGTATTATATGGTAAATATGCCGGTACCGAGATTGAATTGGATGGCGTGCAACATCTGATTATGCGTCAGTCCGACATTCTGGCAATTCTTTCCTGATCTGACAGTCATGTAATGTGACACGATCTATCTTACATTTACAAACAATTCAAAAACGAAATAAAAATGGCTAAGGAAATTAAATTTAACATGGATGCCCGCGACCTGCTGAAAAAAGGCGTGGACGAACTGGCAGATGCCGTGAAAGTAACATTGGGCCCTAAAGGCCGTAATGTGATCATCGATAAGAAATATGGCGCTCCTCAGATTACAAAAGACGGTGTAACAGTAGCAAAAGAAATAGAACTGGAAGATGCATTTCAGAATATGGGTGCACAGCTGGTGAAAGAGGTTGCCTCCAAAACCAACGACGACGCGGGTGACGGAACCACCACCGCTACCGTACTGGCCCAATCTATTATTGGTGTGGGTTTGAAAAATGTTACAGCTGGTGCCAACCCTATGGACCTGAAACGCGGTATTGACAAAGCGGTGGCCAAAGTGGTTGAGAGCTTGCAAGAACAGGCCGTGGAAGTA
>Ga0265294_10009695_pt1 | contig 11057 bp, 10 predicted proteins | sample MunlanPumphouse3_FD_192504 | JGI IMG/M metagenome (GOLD analysis project Ga0265294, IMG submission 192504) | Groundwater microbial communities from a municipal landfill in Southern Ontario, Canada - Pumphouse #3 | ecosystem: Environmental > Aquatic > Deep subsurface > Groundwater | place...
GTAGTATCAGTATTTACGTGGATTATTTGATCTGTACTAAGAGCGTTCCTAACTAAACTTGAAACAACAGTTGAGTCTTTTCCTCCAGAGAATGAAACAGCTTCAACACGATCTTTATTGTTTTTTACGGCTTCTCTAATAAACGGGTATGCCCCAACATAGTAATTCTCACTATCTAAATCAGTACTGTTAAGAAGATAATTGAAACGTGTTAAATTCGATTTGACAAATGTTCTAAATATTCTTTTCTCAGCATCACACATCTCTTGAGTAGGCTTAAATGCCCTAACTTTTTTTGAGAGTTCAAGTAAATCACAATCAATGAATCTTTTATATATACTTTCGCTTAATTTAACTCCATCTATAAAATAAGTATTTGCAGAACTATACCAAACTGATTTAAACATTACTTCTTCAGTAACCTCAGGAATGATTTTATAAAGAAGATATTTCTCTTCAAGGAATACAGGCCTCAGATCTTTTGCTATATATTTAACAGAGTCTCCAGTCTTAAAGCTCTTATCTTTGGAATCAATTATAATTGGTGTTTTTAGTTTATTATTCCAAAAGATTTCTATCATCAAATATTCTCCTCTAATCTATTTTTATTCATCCCTATCAAAGCACTTAAGAACTTTAATACTCAATGAATCTTTTTTTTAATTTTAGTTCTACTAAATTCATGTCAAGTTTAATTGTTTTTTTGTTATGATTAAATATTCAGAATCAACTCCCCTCCTTTCCAAAGCATGGAGAGGCTGTAGTTTCGACTTTTTTTAATCTCTGTTTTTAACTCTACTTTATCAAATTCCTATATATAGCCAATAATGTTTAAAGCATTTGTATAACTATCCTAAGCTAAAGCTATCAGTGAAACACTAAGTGCGATAATGGCAGGATTAGATTTAATTCTTGCAAGTTCATTGATTAGAGAAAACAAATGTTTTGTATAGGATAAAAGACTTGTTTGGATCTCATAGAGGTTGTTGTAATGAATTCCATCATTATAATATCCTTTAATGAATAATTCCTTGAGTAATACCATTTCCCTCATCACCCACAAGTGAAAAAATCCCATCATTATCTATTCCTCTAATGTAACTAGAAACCTGTGAATAGATATTAATTCTATTAGGTGATTTCTTCTTAACTCCTCCTTCATTATTTTCGCAACACTTCAGACTAGTCTTGGTTCCAAACACACAAGAAACCAAGATTAATATAGTTATCAAGCAAAAAACTTTTTCCATTTTAATTTCTAATAAAAAATCTCATTTTATATTTTAATTTTTAACTTTACCAATATTTGCTTTTGAATTTATTTTGTCAAATTTTATTTTGAATTATTTTTTATTTAATTCTAATTGATATAAATATATTCTTTTCAGTGCTATTTATAAAATTTTGCTTTACAAGAGGTTTTCACCTTGTTTTCACTTGCTTGTCCCTTAGATGGTCTTTAGTATCTCGATAAAACCTTGATGTTTTATCGAGATACTAAAAGGGAAGGTAAGGAAATGCAAGAAGCAAGTTATGACTTCCAAACGTGTAGCAGTTTAAACTTCCAGTGACAGCTAATGACTGGGAGGGAGGATGATCACAGCTAGCTAGGCTTTTTATAAAATCCTTATATAATCTTCGTTTTCAAGAGAAAGCCTCCCTATGTTTTCCTTGCTGAGGTGGATAGTCACTTTGCCTTGGGCACATCTTTGCAGGGGGGGAATTTAAATTATTCTTGACTACAAATCATACTTAAAATAAACTAAAATACAAACTGAATAAGGAAAAAATGATGTATAATAAATTGAAGCAAAGTGATAATTTTTTTCTTCTAGCAGGACCTTGTGTCATTGAATCAGAAGCGATTATGTGTCAGATAGTTGAAGAGTTAAAGAGGGTTACTTCTCAGCTGAATATACCCTTCATATTTAAGGCTTCTTATAAGAAGGCAAATCGCACTTCTTTAGATTCTTATACTGGTGTTGGTCTTGAAGAAGGGTTAAAAATCTTAGCCAAGATTAAGCAAGATTATGATGTCCCAATCGTTACTGATGTTCACGAAGTTTGCGAGATTAAGTCGGTAGCTCAAGTGGCTGATATAATACAAATACCTGCTTTTTTATCACGACAGACAGATCTTTTAGTAGAATCAGGAAAGAGTGGAAAGATTATTAACATCAAAAAGGCTCAATTTATGGCGGGTGAAGATGTTATAACTGCATCTGAGAAGGTGTCATCTACTGGAAACAGCAAAATTCTTTTAACAGAACGGGGAACATCATTTGGCTATCATAACTTAGTTGTTGATTTTCGTAACTTTGCAATAATGCATACAGCTGGTTATCCTGTCGTCTATGATGTAACCCACTCCTTACAACAGCCTTCAATTGGCAAAATATCGGGGGGAAGCCCGGAGAATGTTCCCATGATGGCAAAAGCCGCCTTGGCAACTGGTTTCGTGAATGGACTCTTCTTAGAGACTCATCCGGACCCTCTCAATGGTTTGAGTGATGCTAAATCTATGTTTGAATTAGCTAAAATTGAACAACTACTAACAGAATGTATGAGGATATGGAATGCAAGATAAGTTAAATAAGATTAAATTAGTATGTTTTGATTGTGATGGCGTTTTAACAGATGGAAGAATTATTTATATACAAACAGAATCTAATAGTATTTTAGAACAAAAGAATTTTTCTGCTAAGGACGGAATGGGGATAATGATGCTAAATAGAGTAGGCTTAATTCCAGCCGTTATCACTGGGCGAAGTTCAGAAGTCCTTAAACAAAGGTGCCAGGATTTAAGGATAAAACATTTGTATCAAAATATTGAAAATAAAGCTGAAAAAATGCAAGAATTACTTGATAAGTTGGGTTTAGATTGGGAAAATTTAGCCTATATAGGTGATGATTGGAATGATTATAAGATATTGACTCGTTCTGGTTTTGCAGCAACACCGAATGATGGAGATGAAGCTATCAAACCTTTTGTTGATTTAGTTACCAAGAGAAAGGGTGGAAAAGGTGCTGTAAGAGAAGTAATTGACTTAATTTTAGACGCTCAAGGATTATATGAAAAAGCTATTGAACATTTTACTATATAGCCTGTTACTAATACTATGTTTTTCGGTTATGGGGTGTGAGACAACTTCTAAAAGCCCTGATATTGAGTTAGATAGAGAGGCGCCTGACGAGAATAGTAAAAATGTTGAAGTGAAGAAATATAATGGTGATAAACTGGAATACTTACTAAAAGCAAGAGCTATTACCCGCTTCTATGATAGTCAAAGGACTATTGCCGATTCTGTCTATATTGTTACAGTTGAAGAAGATACGGGAATTATTTCAACAGTGGTTTGCGATACTACTATCATAGACGATAAATCAAATATTATACGTGGAATAGGTAACGTGGTTTTTAAATATGGTGATCTACGGAGAGTTGAAACAGATCTTGCCTATTGGGATAGAACTAATGATAGAATTACCTGTCCAGGACAAGTTGATTATTGGGATGACAACACTTATCTGAATGGTTATAATTTAATGACTAATTCTAAATTAGAAATGACAAGAATGGAGAAAGTATCTGGACAAGGAGTAGCGGATGAAAAGGCTTTTGGCGATTTTTCTAATCCTAATAAGCATAACAATAGTTCTGAGTAACGAGCTTGTAGAGGATAAAAGTTACCGAATAATCAACTCTGATAAAGTTGTGTTAAACAAGCATCATGAAAAATACATTCTTAATATGAATGGTAATGTTCACTTCTTTTATGGACAGATTGAGTTTTACTGTGATAAGGGAACTATTGTGGAGCTTAATGAAACAGCCAAACTGTTTAAAAATGTTGTTGTAAAGAAAGACACCCTTACCATTAAGTCAGATTATGCCTTTTACAATAATATAGAGGAAGTTGTTCAGTTTAGCGGTAATGTAGTCGCTTATGATTATGATTTGAACAATAAGATAAAAAGAGAATTTCAGGCTGATACACTAATCTATAATCGGAAGCTAGAAGAAATTATTGCTTCTAACAATGTTGTTGCTTTAGAATATACTGAGAACATGAAAGCTACTACAGGCTATATGGAATATCATCGCAATGATGGTTATGGCTTTATGAAATTAAATCCAGTGATCGAAAACAGGAAGGATTCTTTAACTATTAGAGCAGAGAAAATGGAGTATTTTGCTGATTTCGATAAAGTAGTTGCCATGTTTAATACCCATACAAAACTAACTGAAGCTGATATTTTCAGTAATTTTCTCATCTATTACTCTGAAGAAGGAAAAGCGGTCTATACTGGTGACCCCAGAATTGAAACCGACTTGGGAATTGGACAGGCTCAAACATTCAATCTCCTTTTTGTAGAAAACAACCTTTCTCATGTTGAATTTATTGATGAATGTAGATTAGACTTTGCTTTTGAGGAAAATAAAGAGTTAAATAACTGGCTTACTGCGGAAAAAATAGATATCTTTTTTGAAGATAAAAAACCAGTCTCTATGCTGGCTGAAACCAATGTTATCTACCAAATTATCTCTGAAGAGGAAAATGAAAACTCTAAGGACTATTCCAAAAATGATTCTGCTTCGAGAAAACTTGAGATTATCTTTACTGAAGATAATGAGATTGAGGAGATTAGGCAGTTTGATAATATCCAGGGTAATTATGTCTTTAAAAGTGCTAAGAGGAATAAAAAGAAAGAGTAAGAGAGAGAGATTTTGCCCGTCTTGGGTAGGTAAACTATAAACCATCCAGCCATAATATGGGTACATTACCTACGCAAAAGCTTTTAGATCTCGATACCTTCCTATTTAACTAACTCTCACCTTCTAAAACACCCCACAAGATGGTCATTTACCATACCCACAGCCTGCATAAAGGAGTAGATAATGGTAGTACCGATAAATTTAAATCCCTTCTTTTTTAATTCTTTAGTAATTTTATCAGATAGGGGTGTAGAAGCTGGGATTTGGTTAATATCATCAAACTGATGGATAATAGGTTGGTGATTTACAAAGGTCCAAATATAGTTGGAAAAGGAACCAAACTCTGATTGAATTTCCTTAACTCGTTTAGCATTATTAATTGCAGCTCTTATCTTAAGTTTATTGCGAATTATTTCTGGATTTGCCAGCAATTCCTGTACTTTACTTTCATCAAAATTCGCTACCTTATCAATCTCAAAATTACAAAAAGCTTGTCTAAAACCTGGTCTTTTCTTCAGGATAGTTAACCAACTAAGTCCTGCCTGCATACTCTCCAAGACTAAAAATTCGAATAGTTTTCTATCATCTGTTAGGGGTCTGCCCCACTCCTCATCATGATATTTAATATAGATTGGGTCAGATAAGCACCACTCACACCTTTTCATAACCACCTCAAAGCATATTTAAGATTCGTAAGGAATTCTTATAAAAAAGCTTCTCTATGGTAGTCTCAGATACCTTCCGATCTCTCAAGAAACGGGCAAAGTCCTGATAGAAACCAGGATTCTTTACACCCTCTAAGTGCTTGGAAATACCATCAAAATCTGAACCAAAGGCAACTACATTATCACCGAAATCGGAGACAATAGCATCTAACATATTATAAATATATGTATAGCCTACAGGATAATCATCATAGCTTTTGGCTTGCGATGTTTCCATAAAACCAGGATAGAAATTCAATCCCATAACACCTCCCCTGTCATCAATCTCTTTAATCATTTCCTCGGAGAGATTTCTTTCATGAGTAACAACTTTTCGGTAATTTGAATGGGAAGCAATTATAGGCACTTCTAAGATATCTAAACAGTCCCAAAAACCTTGATCAGACATGTGAGAAACATCAAAAATAACATTTAAGCTGTTAATCTTATCGACTAATTGTCGTCCCTTGCCTAAAAGACCATAGTGTTCAACAGCAGAGCCAACATAAGGTAGGGCTCTGTTCCAGGTTGGAGCCACTATCCTTACTCCCAATTCCACAAATATATCTAAGAGGTCTAAATCATTTGCGATTAATTCCAAGCCTTCTATTGAGATCAAGGTGCCATATTTATCTTGATTTTGAATATAATCTGTCATAGAATAGTATTGATAAAACTGTTTATCTGATTTAATAACTTGCTTAATATCAGCAAGCATCTTTAATCCTTTATGAAGAGGATTTGTAACACCTAAATCTCCGATAAAAAGTGATTGAGTCTGGAGTCTGACATTGCCTCCTACGATTGCATCTTTGGTAACATCTTCAGAGAACTGAACCTCTTTATCAGTCTCAGACGGCATTTTAAAAAAAGCTTTTCTAATCCAGGGAAGTGTATTAAAAATATCTTTCTTCATATAAGTATCTGCATGAAGATCAATTACAGGTATCATTTAACCTCCTTAGTTTCTTGAGAATTTGAACATATCTTTAGTAAAACCAAAAGCTAAGTATAAGTTTATTTTGGACTTTAGATTGTGAGAGATAGTAAATCGTAAGGGACCAATCGGGGTTTTATAGCCTAAAGATAAATCTATAACCTTTTTAGATGTGAATGACTCACCAGGTTCCTTTATCTCACCCTTATAGAGCAGTTGACCACCTACATTTACAAAATATCTATTCTGATAATTATATAAAAGCCCAAGTCTGTTTATTTGAAAAGACTCCTCTTTGAGTCCGTGTTTATCCATTCCGGTAAAAGAATCAATTCCACCAATTTCAAAAGGAGAAAAAATTATGGGAGCAGAGGTATTCGTATTTCTAAACAGTCCCAATTCTACTCCTGCTTGCAAGGATAGACTCCGATGTAAAGGAAATGCTTTAAAAAGATCAAGATATCCCTTTTCATAGGTTTCGTCAGTAAAAGGACTTTCCAAAGATTTCTGATAACTAATCATAAGCTTATTACCTGATGTTGGAAAATAGAGGTCATCTAAACTTTCATGATAAGCTTTAACCCCCACTCCAAAAGATTTAAATCTCTTTTGTAATGAATCAATCTCAGCAACATCTTGATATCGATTACTCTTAAACCCAAAGAAATAGCCTTCACCAACTAAGATATCTTTGATAAAAAAACCAACTCCCAAATTTAAACCATACTCCAGTTTCTTTATTCTATTGCTCTTGTAATCATCTAAGTCATAATAATAAAGTTTGATTTCTTCAAGATAAGGTAACACTTGATAATAAGCTCCATACAGATCTCCAAAGTTCTTGACGTAATCAAAAGTTAGAGAGTTTTTCCCTCCTAATTCGAGGCTGGCAATCAACTTTGAGTTTTTCTGCAAGACATTATTAAAAGTTGTGGTCATCCGACCAATGAGGTCATTAGAAGTATCGTAAATAGCATCAAAACTAACAAAACTTCGCCCTTTCTCTTTAGTATTTAGTTCAAGATTATACTCACCTTCTTGATAGCTTAGTTTGGGATAAACCCAGTGGAAATATTTAGTATTATAACACTTCATAGATGCTTCTAAGATCTCATCGTAAGTATAATAATTATTGTTAGACAATCCAGCAAAAAGCTTGATCTTTGAGCTATGAATAATATGATTACCTGTTGTAGTGATTTCCTTTATGAATAGCTTGTTGGGTATTTTATAAACCTGCTTCGCTTTAACTCGCTTTGATTGCAGTGATTTCAACCTTTGCAACTCTGCTATATTCTCACGAGCAGTCTCTTCACCTATTTTAATGATTTTTTCCATATCACTAAAACTGGCATTGTTATAGTTATTCAAGTCTGGAGCAATTACTAAATTAGATTTTTTGACAGCTTCCTCAACCCAAACATTCATATTGATATTTATAGTTTGATTTAGTACTGCAATAAAATCTTGGCATTCATTCTTACTTTTAAGCGGAGTATTTACTTTATTTGCAATAACATAATTCGCACCCATATCCAATAAAGGTTGAACAGGAAGATTTTCTTTTATTCCACCATCAACATAAAGGGCTCCATTAACTTCAAAAGGTTCTAACAGAGTTGGAAATGCCATGGAAGCCCTTACTACATCAATTAAATTCCCTTGGCTAAAGGTTACGCTTTCTCCAGTTGTTAGGTTTGTAGCAATACACCTAAAGGGAATTGGGAACTCATCAAAGTTATCATAATAAACAGCTCTGTTGAGATACTTTGCTAACTTTTGCAACATATTATTGCCAGCAAGAATTGACATGGGAATATCTATAGTTAAATCTTCATCGATCATGAAGTTTGCTGCTCCATAATCTAACCACCTCTTCTCTTCTATAGCGAGGTCTCGCCTGCTTATTGAATCAGAGATTTGACTTCTAAAATCGAACTTCAAGAAAATTGCTTCAATCTCCTCCCCAGTATAACCTAAAGAGTACATGGCTCCTATCAAAGCTCCAAAAGAGGTACCTGAGATATAATCTATATCTAATCCTACCTCATCTATTACTTTAAGCAAGCCTATATGTGCTAAACCACGAGCTCCTCCCCCACTTAAAGCTAAACCAACCTTAAGGTCTTCAGCCTGGTTAGAAAGAATTATGAGAAGAAATAAGAGAATAAAAGCAAATCGTTTCATTAGTTACCATAGACAACTATATCAATTGAGCCAAAGACTGCAGCTGCTTCTACTACTAAAGCAGTCTCTCCTCTTGTAGCCCATTTTAATTGGGAATCTTTATTGACTTTACCAAATACAGCATTTGTCTCCAGCCTAATAGGAACATCTTTACTAACATAGATAGTAGCTTTACCAAATACGGCATTGACTTCAACAAATCTATCATGGGTAGAGACATCAACACTATTTAAATTTATTGAATCTGTAGAAAAAACGACGTTTAACTCCTCGGTGAATTCACTAGTTTGGTGATCTGAAAAACCATGCTTAGGACGGTCTTCAGAATTAGTCCTTCTGCCACCAAATCCACTCATTAAGAGCTGAATTCCAAACACAATTATACATATCGAGATAAAAATTGTACCTAGAGGGAATTTTATGTTAGGTATAATAGCTTTAAGGACCAAAGATAATCCCCATAAAATTAATAATATTCCCCAGAAGGTTCCACTAAAGAAAAAATTCATTTTCATTCCTCCTCCCATTTAAGTTAATTATGCTCTTTAATCATTAAAAAAAAAAGATACATATATAAAACTATAAATGTATCTCTTTTAATTTCTGTCAATTACTATTTAATTTTATTATTCCATTGTGAGAATAATTCGTCTATAGACAAATCTATTATATCATTAATCTTAAATCTATCGCCTGTTACTTCACCAATTACTGAACAAGGAAAATCTTCACAAATATCAATAATAGCTGGGATATTCTCTGCAACTGTAGAAACTACAATTCGTGAATGTGCTTCACCAAAGAGTTCAGCATCTATTCTGTGTTCAAAATCAAGATCAATTATTGCACCTTTTGTACTATTATCAGGCATGAAGCAAGATTCGGCAATTGCTACAGCAAGTCCACCATCTGAGCAATCATGTGCAGACTTAATTAAGCCCTCATCTATAAGCTTTAGGACAATTTCATAAAGTCTCTTTTCTTTAGATAAATCTACTACTGGAGCATTACCTAAAACCTTGTCATGTATCTCTTTTAGGTATTCAGAGCCTCCTATATTATCAGCTTTATCACCCAAGAGAATAATAACATCACCTTCATTTTTGAAATATTGGTCCATTATTTTTGTATTATCTTGAACTACGCCCAACATACCAATAGTCGGAGTTGGATAAATAGCTCCAGTTGGATTTTCATTGTAGAAAGAAACATTTCCTCCAGTTACAGGAGTTTCAAAAGCTCGGCAAGCATCACCAATACCTTGTATAGCCTTAGTAAATGTCCAATACACTTCTGGTTTATAAGGATTACCAAAGTTGAGGCAATTAGTAATTGCTACTGGTTTAGCTCCACTACAAACTACATTACGAGCTGATTCAGCAACTGCACCTTTTGCTCCTTCATAGGGATTTAGCCAGCAATGGCGGCCATTACAATCTGTAGCCAAAGCAAGTGCTTTATTAGTTCCTTTGACCCTCACAACACCAGCATCTGAACCTGGCTCGACCATGGTATTTATCTGCACCATGTGGTCATATTGATTATAAATACTTCTTTTAGAGGCAATATTGTATGAGGAAATTAATTTTAATAGAGTTTCATTATAGTTAGTAGGCTCAGGAATTTGAGTTAAATCAGCTTGTTGAACTTCGTCAATATAGGTAGGTTGCTTTGTTTCTCTAACATATTGCGGAGCATCTCCCCCCAAAACTAACATTCGGGCAGGTAATTCAGCTTTGACTTTGTTACCTTCTTTAACTCTTAAGAGACCATCATCTGTAACTTTACCAATAATTTCAGCATGTAAATCCCATTTAGCATAGATAGCTTGAACTTTCTCAACATTATGAGGCTCAACAATCATCAACATTCTCTCCTGAGATTCTGATAACATCACTTCATAAGGAGTCATTCCAGTCTCTCGTTTAGGTACGAGATTAACATCTAATTCAATACCAACCCCAGTTTTTCCAGCCATTTCACTACTTGAACAGGTCAAACCAGCAGCTCCCATATCTTGAATAGCGACAATAACCCCTGCCTCAATAGTCTCTAAGGTAGCTTCAAGAAGGAGTTTCTCCATAAATGGGTCTCCAACTTGAACAGCTGTTCTCTTTTCTTCAGATTCTTCCGTAAGTTCAACAGAAGCAAAAGTAGCTCCATGGATACCATCACGCCCCGTCTTTGCTCCTACATACATTACTAAGTTTCCAACACCTTCAGCACCTGATTTTGCTAAGTTCTCATGTTTAAGAACACCAACAGCCATAGCATTAACAAGGGGATTACCAGTGTAGCTCTCTTCAAAATAGACTTCTCCACCAACATTAGGAACACCAAAACAGTTCCCGTAATCAGCAATGCCCTCAACCACGCCATGCATTAAAAAATCAACATTATGGCTATTAGGCTTACCAAATCTAAGAGAATCTAAAACTGCAATAGGTCTTGCTCCCATAGTAAAAATATCACGTAAGATACCACCAACTCCAGTAGCGGCACCATGATAAGG
>Ga0265294_10009697_pt1 | contig 11055 bp, 9 predicted proteins | sample MunlanPumphouse3_FD_192504 | JGI IMG/M metagenome (GOLD analysis project Ga0265294, IMG submission 192504) | Groundwater microbial communities from a municipal landfill in Southern Ontario, Canada - Pumphouse #3 | ecosystem: Environmental > Aquatic > Deep subsurface > Groundwater | place...
AGAGGACAGGTTTAATGGAGGGCTTAATGCTGATGGAGAAAGTCAGGCTGGAATTACTATAAAATTCACTGATACTATACCTAGAACAGACCAAGCTGGTAATTTAATAATTGAGACTGACTGGCAGGGTGTGTTAGCTTTGGCGGCTATTGTATATGATCAAAATCTAACTTATGATGGTATGATTGGTGATGGTGAACAAGCAAAAGAAGATGAAGTGGATTTGATTAGACAGATTCATAGTGAATTATACCAATTGACATCAGAAGAATATACACTTGGCTGTCCGGAAAATGGGGACTGTTCCGGATGTTGGTATTGGACTACCTGTTCTTGGGTGGATGCTAGTGGGAGAACTCATTACTACGATTGTGAGAAGTATAAGGCTTGTTGTATTGGACACGAGGGTGCAACGGTAACACTTACGATACATAGTCTTGATGGAGTTTATCATCCTGATCCTAATGATCCAACCAAAGAGGAACGAGTTGTAGATAAGCATCTTCCTAAATATGAATTGGCATATAAATGGTGGCATCAGTTGGCGACATATAATATTGAAGATCAATATCCAGGTGTTCGTACTAAAGCAAGTGAAAACATGCCAGCTCCCGTAAATCTTCCGGCTGATTGGCCCATTGATAGATGGGGATATCCGGCAAGATGGGAGCCTAGTTATGATGGTCCTCCAGCTGGTTGGAAACCAGAGGGTTGGCCAGATCTTTCACCTTTTCTTGTGTGGAGATGGAGGATGTATTTATAATAATGCTGTTTACCATGGCATCAAATAAAGGAGGTATAGCGTGAAAACATCTAAAAAGATTCTCTGTTTGTGTTTTATTGGGGTATTATTAGTAACCATACCAATTTTCACTGATGCTACTACTAGTTCTTCCACAGGTGCAGTTGAAATTAAAGCTAATATTCCGCCTGATTTTTCTTATCCCTTATTAATTCAATTAATTCATGAGAATGATACTATATCTTACATTACTTTACCTTCAAACGATGGGTACCAGCTAACGGAGGAGTTACCATCCGGGAAATACATTGTAATTATTGGAGGAGGTTATGATGAGAATGGAAGCTTTGCCCTCCCGCCAGATTATGTGATAACGCATTCTACAATCCTAGTGGTTGTTGGTAATAAAACTAATTTATTGGAGTTTTACGTTAATTATAAAGGTGATAATGGTGATAATAAGGAAATTAATAATACAGAGGATATCATCGAACAGGTTAATGTTGATCAAAATGAGGGAGATACGGCACAAGAGACAGAAGAAGTGCTTCAAAATACCAGTGGAGCGAATCAAGTTAATGAAGGGAATCAAGCTAATGAATCCGTAGAAAAAGCGGAGAATACAGCGAGACCGGACTTTGGTAGGGAGTTCCTCGAAAGGAATTTCTTCTCTATTATTTTATTAATTGTTTTATGTGTAGTAAGTCTAGTAATCAAAGCCAAAAATGATTTATTAAGGTAAAGACGGTTAAGAAAGAGGAGGAAGATAGAATGGCCAAGGTTAATGGATGGTCTTGGATGAAAGAGAGGATGACAGAATTTACTCATAAATATACAGAGCTAAAACAAGGAGTTGAATGCTCAGTAAATGATAGTATTGATTATCATGAATTATTTGGGATTAAAGAAAAACCCATAGAGATGCCTGAGGATCAATATTATCAAAAGTTATTGAGAATAAAGCACATGCCCTTAGAGGGCAGCCTGAGTAATGAGCAGGCTAGGCAATGGTATTTATATTACATGGCGAAAATACCGGAAGTTATCGAGAAGAGGCGTTCTATTGAAGCTCAAGGGAGGCAAGCTTCTGAATTAAGAAATTGGCTTAGAACAAAAACGAGAAAATTAATGGCAGATCGGGAATTAGCCGTTGAATTAGATTTAAAAGACAGGAATTTAACATATGATGAAGTGCGAACGAAACAAATATCAAGGGGCTTAACCGGTGATCTAACAGGTGAAGGGATAATCAGAGGTTCATGTAGTTCCCGAGATAGTATTAACCAGGAATTAGGAGTAGCTCAACCTCCGCAAAAAGAAATTGATCCTTTATGGGCTCACATAGTTTTAACACCGGAGAGACGTGATCAGAAGTTTGAAGAAATGATTACTAAAGCAAAATCAGTCATAGATCCGGATAGAATCCGTAAAAGAAACATTGTGAAGACGAGAGAAATAAGATAAGCGTAACAGCCGTATTGCATCATGATTACGGCTGTTTTTATGTTGTGTTTTATTATGATTGGTTATAGAATACAGCTTTTACGGGAAGTTTAGGAAGGGTGATAAGAATGATTTTATATCAAAAACAAATTACAATCATAATTCTTTTATTAATTGTCTTTATTTTTAGCGGCTTGGTCGTTGTCTCGCATAATATGGAAAAGATTACGCTGAGAAATGGGCAGGATTTTCTTTATTTAACAACTAAATCAAAAGGAGTATGGGAGTTTCGTTTTTTGGGTACATCTTTGGTAATTAATAAAGAGCAAATACAGGAACGTTGGCAAGGGGTAAAGAACAAGGTACAAAGGTTAAAGCATAGACAAGAAGTCGAATATCCGATAAAATAATGGAGCGTAAGAAAATAGCACAAGTGAAGTTGAGAAGGTGTAAGCATGTCGGCTACAGGAACAAAAGTAGCTAAAGCAGCTGGGATCTTGATGGTGGCCATGGTTGCCTCCCGTGTTTTGGGATATGTGAGGGACATGGTTATCTATGCCTATTTTGGACAGAATAATTTGACTGATGCCTATAACGCTGCTTTTTCTATTCCGGATTTTTTATATTATTTGTTAGTGGGGGGAGCACTGAGTTCGGCCTTTATTCCTGTTTTCGCTAGTTACATTGCCACGAATAAAGAGGAAGAGGGCTGGCGGGTTGCCAGTACAATTTTTAATCTTATGATTATTTTAATGCTAGGCGGGATTACGCTGGGGATAATTTTTGCCCCTGCTTTAGTTCGTTTATTAGTGCCGGGTTTTACCCCTGAGAACATTGCTTTAACGGTAAAAATGACCAGGGTAATGTTTTTTCAGACCTTTTTTATGGCTTTGAACGGTATTTCTATGGGTATTCTAAATTCTTATCAGCATTTTTTAGCACCGGCAATAGGTTCTGTAATGTATAATTTAGGGATTATTGTTATCGGACTTATTTTCTCTCATTATTTAAATATGGGTATTATGGGTTTTGCCATCGGGGTAGTTTTTGGAGCGGCCCTAAATTTTGCGGTACAGCTTCCTGCCTTATTAAAACTCGGCTTACGGTATCAATTTGTCATTGATTTAAAACACCCAGGTGTTAGAAAAATAGGCACTTTATTTTTACCGGTCTTAATCGGTTTATCTGTAACTCATTTAAATCTTTTTGTTAATCAGAATTTAGGTTCAAGTTTACCTAGTGGGATGATTTCTGCATTACGGGTGGCACAGAGAATTATGCAGCTGCCGATCGGTGTATTTGCTGTTGCCATAGCTGTAGCAGTATTTCCAACCTTGACAGGACAAGCTGCGCGCGCAGAAAGAGAACAGTTCAAGCAAACCACGTCTTTAGGTCTGAGAAATATTTTTTTTATTACAATTCCCTCAGCAATAGGCTTAATTGCTTTGAAGGTACCGATTGTCAGGCTCCTCTTTGAGCAGGGACAATTTACTTCGCAAGATACAGAAGCAACTGCTTATGCTTTGCTCTTTTACTGTTTTGGTCTTTTTGCTTATTCTGCGTTGCAATTATTAAATCGGGTCTTTTATTCCCTGCAGGATACACTTACACCGGTATTAGTTGGGATCTTAACCATCTTTATTAACATTGCTTTAAATTTTCTTTTGATCAAGCCAATGGCTCATGGGGGTTTGGCCTTAGCGTACTCCTTAGCGGGGATCATCAATATGCTCTTGCTCCTGTATATTTTCAGGAAAAAGGTCGGCTCGATCGATGGGCGCAGAATAGTACGTTCTTTCGTGCTCACCTTGGGCATATCTGCAGTGATGGGTTTTACAGCTTATCAGACAGCGGGATTGCTGGAATCCCTGGTAGACGTTAGTACAAAACTGGGACAGCTTCTACAGGTAGGAGTGAGCATCACGATCGGTGTTTTGGTTTTTGTCTTTCTCGCCTTTTTCTGCAAGATGGAGGAAGGAGAAATGGTTAAAAAGATTTTAATGCGTCGTTTGAAGAAGACACACCATTCTTAAAGAGAATCTGTTATACTATAAGCTGTTATCCTTTTATTTATTTGTTAGATGTAGAGCATAAATTTGTAGGTAAAGATTTTGAAATCAGAGGAGCGAAAAATGGATGGATCAGAAATATATCCGTAACTTTTGTATAATTGCGCATATCGACCACGGCAAGTCAACCTTAGCAGATCGTATTTTAGAATTTACAGGCACACTTACTGCGCGTGAAATGACTGAACAGGTGTTAGACAAAATGGACTTGGAAAAGGAACGCGGAATTACGATCAAGCTCAAGGCCGTTAGGATGAATTATAGAGCAGAGGATGGACAGGAGTATTTGTTTAACCTGATTGATACCCCCGGTCATGTTGATTTTACTTACGAAGTTTCGCGGAGCTTGGCCGCTTGTGAAGGGGCTATTTTAGTAGTAGACGCTGCTCAGGGCATCGAAGCACAAACGCTGGCCAATGTTTATATGGCCTTAGAGCACGACTTGGAGATTATTCCGGTGATCAATAAGATCGATTTACCCAGTGCAGAACCGGAAAGGGTGAAAAAGGAGATTGAAGAAGTCATTGGGTTAGATTGTAGTGAAGCAATCCTGACTTCGGCCAAAGAAGGGATAGGAGTAAAAGAGATTTTGGAAGCTATTGTGCAGAAGATACCGGCACCGCAAGGTAACCCTGATGCTCCCTTCAAAGCTTTGATTTTTGATTCGCATTTTGATGCTTATCGAGGAGCAATCCCTTATTTTCGCGTGATTGACGGTTCCCTGAAAAAAGGGATGCATATCAAATTGATGTCAACGGGCAAATCTTTTGAAGTAACAGAAACAGGAGTTTTTACTCCGGAAATGAGCAATGTGGAAGAACTTACGGCAGGAACGGTTGGTTTTTTGGCCGCTTCGATTAAGAATGTTAAAGATACTCAAGTTGGTGATACGATTACCCGCGCGGAAAATCCGGCGGATGCTCCGCTTCCGGGATATCGCAAGGCAACGCCGATGGTCTATTGCGGACTTTATCCTCTCGATAACAGTGAATATGAGAATCTGCGCGATGCTTTGGAAAAATTAAAACTAAATGATGCCTCACTAGAATATGAACCAGAAACCTCTGTTGCTTTAGGGTTTGGTTTTCGGTGTGGCTTTTTAGGTTTGTTGCATTTGGAAATAATTAAGGAACGGTTGGAGAGAGAGTATAACCTGGAACTTTTAATTACGGCGCCCAGTGTTGTCTATAAAATCTTAAAAACTGACGGTACAACAATCATGGTAGATAATCCTACTAAACTGCCTACTGTGCAGGAAACAGAAAAGATTTCCGAGCCTTATGTGCAGGCGACGATTATGGTGCCGGCTGATTTTGTAGGGCAGGTAATGGAATTAGCTCAGAGCAAGAGGGGTATCTTTATTAACATGGATTATCTCTCAATTAATCGGGTGATGTTAAAGTATGATTTGCCTTTAAGTGAGATTATTTATGATTTCTTTGATCAGTTAAAGTCGAAAACCAAAGGTTATGCCTCTTTAGATTATGAATTCACCGATTATCGTCCTTCTCAATTAGTCAAATTAGATGTGTTAATTAATAATGAGCAGGTTGATGCTTTATCTTTTATTGTCCATAAAGATCAAGCCTATTTTCAGGGAAGGGCCTTAGTACAGAAATTACGAAGTTTAATTCCGCGGCAGTTATTTGAAGTGCCGATTCAGGCAGCCATTGGGAATAAGGTTATTACGCGCGAAACAGTCAAGGCTTTGCGTAAAAACGTGATTGATAAATGCTACGGCGGAGATATCAGCAGAAAACGCAAGCTGCTGGAAAAGCAAAAAGAAGGTAAAAAGCGGATGAAACAGGTAGGAAGTGTAGAAATCCCACAGGAAGCCTTTATGGCTGTCTTGAGGTTATCCGATGACGAATAATTTTGGTATTTATGTGCATATTCCCTTTTGTCAGACGAAATGCTACTACTGTGATTTTGTTTCTTATCCTCATAAAACTGATGGGGAGAAAGAAGCCTATCTGGCGGCTTTACTCCAGGAAGGCGAAATCTATCAAAAAGGATTAAAGGGGGTTACGGGGAAAAGCATATATATTGGGGGAGGCACGCCCACTTGTCTGACAGGTGGGCAGATTTTTATGCTTTTAACTAATCTCTCCCGGCTTTTTAGCTTACCTAAGGGGATAGAGTTTACCGTGGAAGCTAATCCAGGTACTTTAAATGAAGAAAAGCTGTTAGCCTTAAAAGATGCCGGCTGTAACAGATTGTCTTTAGGGGTACAGAGTTTTTCCGCGCACGAACTGCAAGTCTTGGGCCGTATACACTCAATTAAAGATGTATATAATACCTTTGAATTAGCTAGAAAGGTAGGCTTTAATAAGATCAGTCTTGATTTAATGTATGGTTTACCCGGTCAGACGAGAGAAGGCTGGCGGGACAATCTGCAAAAAGTGGTGGCCCTGAGGCCCGAACATATTTCCCTGTATCAGCTCAATATTGAAAAAGGCACTCCCTTTGCCTTACTTAGGGACAAAGGACTTCTCCAACCCTTTACTCAGGATGAAGCTTATCTGATGTATCGTGAAGCAATAGGTTATTTAAAAGCAAAAGGGTATCATCATTATGAAATTAGTAATTTTGCTCTTCCCGGTAAGGAAGCAGTTCATAACAGCCTTTATTGGCAAAATGAAGAGTATTTAGGTTTAGGGGCCGGTGCTGCAGGTTATCTGCAGGGTGTTCGTTATGTCAATGAAAAAGATCCCGCTTTATATCAAAACCAGTTACAGCAGGGAGAATTACCGGTAGCGGAAAAGGAATTGATTGATTCAGAAGTAGCCATGGCTGAAACAATGTTTTTGGGCTTACGTTTGCTTGCAGGGGTAAGTAAAACAAGATTTTTCCAGAAACATGGTGTCAAGATGGAAGAAAAATATGAAGAGATTATCCATAAATTAAAAAAACAGGATTTACTAAAAGAAACGGCAATACATCTTGCCTTGACTTCCAAGGGTTTATATGTGGGAAATGAAGTGTTTCAAGAGTTTTTGTGAGATACGGAGGGGTACATAATAGCAAAATATCTATCATGGATAGAGGTATTGTTGTATTGACAAAAAAAAGATGAAATGATATTTTAAGAGGAGAGATTAGCACTCAAAGGAGGGGAGTGCTAACAGGGGAGGCGGGAGGTATGAAAATGGATGAACGGAAACAAAGAATTTTGCAAGCACTCATCCTAGATTATATTGCTACCGGAGACCCAGTTGGTTCTCGTACTATTGCCAAAAAGTATAAACTAGGGGTGAGCCCTGCTACGGTCCGTAATGAAATGGCGGACTTGGAAGAGATGGGGTTGATTGAACAACCGCACACATCAGCAGGGAGGATCCCATCACAATCGGGATATCGTTATTATGTGGATTGTCTAATGGAACGGAAACCTTTGCCCGTTTCCATCAAGAGGTATATTAAAGATATTCTCAGCGAAAAAATCAGTGAAACAGAAGCCTTAATCCAGGTATCTAGTAAGCTCTTATCGCAATTGACAAATTATACGGCCTTGGTAATGGCACCATCTGTGGGCAAAAACAAATTAAAACATCTGCAACTCTTACCATTAGGCCTAAACAAGGTTGTACTGGTGGTAGTTTTAGATAACGGGCATGTTGAGCATCGCACCTTGGATTTTCCCTTTTCGATCAAGGAAGAAGAAGTCCATTATATTTCTCGAATCTTAAACGTAAATTTACAAGGTTTATCGTTGGAACAGTGGGATGCCGGAGTTTTAAAGGCGATTCATTCTGAACTGGCGGAGCAGAAACATTTGTTAAATGAGATCTTAGAGTTAATGGAGATAGCCTTATTAACCAAAGATGAGAATAAGGTTTATTTAGGTGGAATGCTTAATATTCTTGATCAGCCGGAGTTTAAAAATGTGGAAAAGGTCAAGGAGTTAATGATACTTTTAGAAGAAGACAAGGTTTTAAAGCAGGTGCTGAATACAGGCCAGGAAGTGGGCATAACGGTTAAAATAGGTACGGAAAATCTTCATGAAGGAATGAAGGATTGCAGCCTGGTTACAGCTACTTATGAGTTAGATGGTAAGGTAATCGGGACTTTAGGCGTTCTTGGTCCCACTAGGATGGAATATTCCAAAGCCTTTAGCATTGTGGAGTTTTTGACCGCTGCCCTTACAGAAGGGTTACGTAAATTTTAGGATTTCGTTAGGACGGAGGTTACCGTGATGAATGTGAAGCAACAAAACAAACAAAGACCCGAAGAAGAAGTCTTATCTGCCTTATTAACCAATGCCAAGGCGATCATGGTTATTGCCCAGGCAGTGGAAGGGACTTTGGGACCTAAGGGTTTAGATACGATGTTGGTGGATCAGTTCGGCGAAGTGGTCATAACTAATGATGGGGTTACTATCCTTCAGCTGATGGATGTAAATCATCCTGCAGCTAGAATGTTAATCAATATTGCTAAAGCTCAGCAGGAAGAAATAGGGGATGGCACAACTACGGCTACGATCTTAGCAGGGGCTTTAGTTAATGAAGGAGTTAGACAAGTAAGAAAAGGCGTACCTGTCGTCAAGGTGATCGAAGGGATTTCCTTAGGAATAAATAAGGCTATTCGGATTTTCGAGGAAAACAAGCAAGAGATCACAGAACTGAGCAGTACAGCTTTAAGTAAAACAGCACAGGTGGCTGCACGTGGGAATGAAGATATTGCTGATTTAGTGGTAAAAGCCGCTAGGCTTTTAGGGCAGGAAAAGTTATTAGAGTCTTCTTTCAAATTTGCCGAAACTATACGTGCAGTAGAGGGCGCAGAAAATCAAGTTTTATCGGGAGTTATTCTGGAGAAAGAACCCGTTAATTCGGAAATGCCCAAAAAACTGCAAGCTGTTAAGGTATTGGTGATTGACGACGCCTTAGAACCTGAAGAAATTGAAGATGATGCCTTAGGCACGGAAACCGGGTTTGCTCGTTATTTAAAACTGCAGGAGGAATTCCGGCAAAACCTGATGAAACTTGTTCAGTTAGGAGTAGGGTTAGTTTTAGTTGATCGGGGCATCCATGACTTAGCTGAGGAGATTTTTACTGATGCGGGCATTTTGGTTTTGCAACGTGTAGCTAATAAAGAATTACGCCAAGCAGCGGAATTCACCGGGGCTAAACTCTTAAAAAGAACTGGCTTAAAGAAAGACGAAAATGAGCTAAGGCAATCTCTTGGTGAGGCAGAGGAAGTCTATTTTGAGGAAAAATTAAAACATGTTTGTCTTTTAGGCGGTAAAGGTCAACCGAAGGCAACTATTTTAGTAGGCGCTTCCACAGAGGAAGTAGTGGGGGAAAGAGAAAGGATCGCCAAGGATGCTGCCGCAGCTGTTCAGGCTGCAGTTAGGGGAGGCATTGTCGCCGGAGGAGGTACTGTAGAGTTAGCGATTGCCCGTGAGCTGCAACAAATTCGGCAAGAGGCTAAGGGGATGGCGGTTTATGGGGTGGATTGTGTCATCGAAGCTTTGAAACAGCCTTTTGCGCAAATCGTCTATAATGCAGGCTTCAATCCTTTAGAGAAATTAGGGGAAGTAACAGCTGCTCAAATAGAGCAGCAGAATAATACTTTAGGGATAAATTGTGACAGTGGAGAAATTATTGATCTACAAGAGCTAGGAGTTTATGATCCTGTTTTAGTTAAAAAACATGCTTTAAAGGCGGCAGGTGAAGTGGCTACGGCCATTTTGCGGATAGATACAATTATTAAAAAGAAAGAGCGTGGTTCTCCCCATGATTTACAAAATGAAGAATGAGCCTAAGGTGGTGAAAATGATGAAGAATGATGCTCAAGACAAAGAAAAAGTAGTTAAGGAAGACTGTGAGCTAGAGGAACTTGAGGAGATTGAGGAATCAGAAGAATCAGCGGAAATCGCCGAACTTCAGAACAGAATACTGCGTGTTCATGCCGATTTTGATAATTATCGCAAAAGAGTACATAAAGAAAAAGAAGAGTGGGTTCAGTATGCTAGTCAAGATTTAGTAGAAAAACTGCTACCGGTGCTGGATAATTTTGCTAGGGCAATCTCGGCAGTAGAGGTGCAAAATGAAGAAACAAAGAATGTTTTAGCCGGTATCGGCATGATAGAAAAGCAGCTAAGAGAGATACTACAAAAAGAAGGATTAGAACCAATTGAAGCAGTGGGAAAAGAGTTTAATCCCCAATTTCATGAAGCAGTAATGCAGGTTTTGGTGGAAGAAAGTATCCCTGACAATCAGGTTGTGGAAGAGATTCGTAAAGGGTATCTCTTTAAAGGAAGGTTGCTGAGAGCCTCAATGGTTAAAGTGGCTAAGAATGAATAAGTTAATCTATTGAAGAGAACTTGAAGAGAAGAAAAACAGTGTTAGTAAGGAGGAATTATTGATGGGAAAAGTGATAGGTATTGATTTAGGTACAACAAATTCTTGTGTGGCTTTTATGGAAGGTGGGGAACCGGTTGTTATTCCCAATTCTGAAGGGAATAGAACAACCCCATCTGTCGTTGCGTTTTCCAAAACAGGTGAAAAGCTGGTTGGACAAGTGGCTAAAAGACAGGCGGTGACCAATTCCGAACGTACGATTCAGTCGATCAAGAGAGAAATGGGTACTAACTATACAGTCCGTATCGATGATAAGAATTATACTCCACAGGAGATTTCGGCCATGACTCTGCAAAAGTTGAAGACTGATGCAGAGAGCTACTTAGGAACGCAGGTGACCCAAGCGGTCATAACGGTACCCGCTTATTTTAATGATTCTCAGCGTCAGGCCACCAAAGATGCCGGGAAAATTGCCGGACTTGAAGTGTTAAGAATTATC
>Ga0265294_10009698_pt1 | contig 11055 bp, 10 predicted proteins | sample MunlanPumphouse3_FD_192504 | JGI IMG/M metagenome (GOLD analysis project Ga0265294, IMG submission 192504) | Groundwater microbial communities from a municipal landfill in Southern Ontario, Canada - Pumphouse #3 | ecosystem: Environmental > Aquatic > Deep subsurface > Groundwater | place...
CAGTGATCATGCTAGATGTATTGTTGTCACTTTCCTCAGCCCGAAGGTTAGAGTCGGTTAATTTGTCTGACGACCCATCGAGCCGGTCGTAGGCATAACCTACATCATCAAGCGTCAAGGCTTGCAGCAAGAAATGGTGAACCCTCTTGGGTAACGGGGCCTCGGCGATAGCCAGGGTGTGGTGGCGACCATTGCAATGAAGGAAATAACCTCGCACAGTAATATCCGGGCCCATCGCGATGTCGATTACGTCGGATAACTGAAAGCCTAACAGTTCCGTGTAAAACGACAGGCCTTTCTCAATATCTGGAACCGCATAGAAATAATGTCCCGCTCCTTGCTCTCCGGTAACGAACCCGCTGACACCAGCGCTAGAGATAAAAGGCTGCTCAAATAACTCTGTGGCCCCATAGTAAAGCTCCAAGGACATCCCAAATGGATCATTGAATGAGATCAATTCCATCACGCCACGTTTTTCTGCCAGTTCAGTGTCGCCCGTCTTGACCTGAACCCCGGCTTCACGTAGACGTTCCGTCATCAGCCTCAACGCCTTGGGATTGGCCACTTCATAGCCTGCAAATTCGAGGTCGTCAGAGTCACCTTTTTCTATCGCTATTCGCCACTCCCTTGAATCCATACGATATAAGGCTTTCTCATCAGAGCCATTAACCTCCATCAATCCGATTTTCTTGGTGAGATAGGAGCGCCACGCTTGCACATCGCTTACAGAGAACCCCATGTAGCCCAGGCTTTTGATACCCATTTATTTCTCCTTATTCGATTTATTCGATATTGAGCTTGTCAAGGAGGTCATTACCTCCAGCCACAGAAAAGAGCCCACGGACACCCATGCCACCGTCATAGTTTAACAGTGCACCAGTAGCGGGTGCGGAATCCCCTCTTGTGGCGAAAAACACATAAGCCCCTGTGTACTCATCAACATCGGGCATACGACCGATTGGTAGTACGCTTTCCAACATTTCCCCCAACGGGATTTCAGATATGGATTTCTCGTTCATACCTAATGAACCTGGCCCTGACAGGCTCGTATTCATCCCGCCAACGCCAACACCATTAACGCGTATGTAGGGTGCCAACTCAAATGCAAGTTCACGTACCAGGCCGACAACCGCGTGTTTTGTAGCCGTATATAGAGGTCCACCGCCATTGGGATAAAAGCCCGCATTTGAAATCGTACATATAATGCTGCCACGACTGGCAACGAGAGCCCGCAGGCAAGCCTTTACCGCGAGAATATAGCCCTTTACATTAATCTGAAATAATTCATCAAACGCCTTGTCGATATTATCTTCCGGTAAATCGACAAGCGGCATGTTGTAATCCCATATACCCGCATTGGGTATTAACACATCGATTTTTCCAAACGTGTCAACACATTGGGTGGCCGCTCTTTTCAGATCCTCCAAAGAACGCACATCACCGGCAATCGATACCACTGCTTTACCGTGCTCTTGCTCCAGCTGGCGAACTCGATCCGGAGATTTATCGAAAACTGCGACCTTGGCACCTTCCTTAACGAATCTATCTACCAGGGCACGACCCAACCCTGACGCACCCCCGGTAATAAAGACTACTTCATCTTGTAATTTCATAAATAGGCTTCCTAATTGAAAATCCTGTAGACCTTCAAAATTAATCTCGCTCGGCGTCGCTATGCCTTAGCCTTCAAAAAGTCCCTCAGACTGAATTGAGGATCAGCCAACTCTGGCGTGGAAACAGGAACACCTCGCGTCACCAGACGGCTTGCAATCGAAAAATCTCGCGGATCATCAATGGCTATGGCCGCTTCCACGCGGTTATCCAGGACCCTGAACAACAGACGGGATTTACTCTGTTCGTTATTGCGCACAACAATTTCGCCTGGGCCGTTAATATCACCTGCCATCTGGAGTCTGTGCCCTGCAATTTCAGTCCAGGAGGTTTGGGTCTGAGGCGAGGGTTGGGGCTTGCCCAACATAGCGAGGGCGGCAGTTTCCGCCTCTATTTGGCTGTTCAGGTATGTCTCAAGTGAGCGCCGCTCACCCGATCTCAGTGGCCAGGCAGCCACATCCCCAGCTGCGAACACTCTGGGATCTGAACTTTTTCCAGTGGCATCGACGAGTACACCACCACCCGGTTGACACTCAATACCGGCTGCGCGAACGAGATCATCGGCCGGCTCGGCCCCGATGCTTACCAGGACGGTGTCAGCTTCTATTCGTCGACCATCAGTGCACACAACAGCACGCACGCGTTCGTCGCCTTCGAAACGCAAGGCATGCGCACTTCGTTCGACTTGAACGCCAATACGTTCCAATTCGTTACGACACCACTCGCCGGTATCACGGCCCAGAACACGTAGCAGTAGTTCGTCCCCACACTCCAGAATGGTGACGCTGGCACCAAGGCCACTAGCGGTGGTTGCCACTTCACATCCGATCAGGCCGCCACCAATGATTACCAGGGACTTGGCCGTTGCCAGTGAATCCTTCAGCCTGTTGGCATCTTCGTATGTTCGCAGTGTATGGATGCCCGGCAGATTGCTGCCCTCAGCCTGGATGCGCCTTGCGCGTGACCCCGTTGCCAGGAGTACATAGTCGTAGGGAATGTGGCCGCCGGACTGCAAGCGAACCTGCCGGTTTGCGATATCAATTTCAGTCACCCGCTCCGCCAGATGGAGCGTTATGTTAGCTGACTTACTCCAGTCAGGCCCCAGGATCGCCGCGGGCTCGTTAACTTTTCCCGCCAGGAGCTCCTTGGACAGACACGGTCGATCATAGGCAACACAGGGTTCTTCTCCTATTAGGTGAATCGTCCCCTGATACCCTTCAGTGCGCAGACAGCGAGCCGCAGTTACCCCGGCAAGCCCGGCGCCAATAATAACAATTGATTTACTCATGGCGCATAATACCCGGCGTCAAAATCAACGAGGACATCATCGCCCTCGATTTTTAACGGAAACATTTTGAGCGGATCACATGGAGGTGCCGCTTTTACCTTGCCCGTGCGTACACAGAACTTACCCATATGCAGAGAGCATTCGACGATGTCACCTTCGAGGTAGCCCCCTTCAGATAAGGACCAATCTCCATGAGTACATCTATCCTGTGTCGCGAACAGCTCACCATCGACGTTGAAAATCGCGATAGCTCCCTCGCTACCTTCAACCTTCAGGGCCTCACCAACGGGAATGTCAGATACGTTACATACTACGGAAAATGTCATTATTTTGTTGTCTCCTAACACTTGGTTTGGTTCGCGACTCAACTTTCAGGCAGGAATTGATAAGGTTCACTTATAAAGCTTTCTCCATATATGAGAACTTTATAAGTGAACGACAGGAGCTTTATACCAATCAGAAAAACTGGCTGAGATTATTAGCAGTAATCGTGCTCTGATCGAGTAATATGGTTCGCTGGGCAATCTTGAACCCGAGTCCATTGGTCACACGGTGCAAAATATCTCTGCGCTCACCAACATATATGTCCGTCATACGCTCCAGTCGGTTTCTGTAACAAAGGAACGCGGAACTAACCTCCAACGCGGCGGAATCCTCTGTTTGACGGACGATCACGTTATTGACAATGTGTCGGCTGCGGGAAGGCGGATCCTCGGTCCAGTTTAGGCCTGACAGTCTCCCACGAATTCTCGCCCGTAAGCTCTCATAGTCTTCGTCAAAGTGGGCGTTACCTCCCGGGGGAATGTACTCCAGGGCCTTATCCCGGGAGATATGGCTGGTTCGAATCGGCATCCAGTACCGAACGTCTTCGGTCATCAAAGCCAGCCAGTCCTCGTATTTCTGATAATCAAGCAACTGGGCCTCGCGGTAATAGAATTGTTCCACGGCGTGTTGAAGCTCATGATCAACGGGCTTCAGTGGCCATTCGATCGGTTTAGTAAGATCACTAGATGTCATTTTTTATTCCTTCTATCTACATTAGGCGCTGGCATAAGATTGAGCGTTTAAACAAAGCCGACTCCAGACCTAGGACCAATGCCTTTGGAATTCGGCCAGATTAATAGCCACCAAGACTGAGTTGATTTTGTTTCGCCGGCTCAGCCAACTTTCGCGTTCCCCAGCCGCAGTAGACACAGGGAATGCGATTACTTTCTTCGATGCTCTCAATCGCTCATGGCCGCAGCGTTTCCCAGCTTGGCTCGGACATCATGCGAGCCCAGTGATGGTACATTCCGCGCGCGGCTTCCTCGCTATAGACGTAGCTGGTCTTTCCAGGAAATTCTGGGTTGTTTTTATTCGGGACACCGGCACCCATCTGAGCACAGAGGGGTTGACTTCTCGCCTTATGACCCCGCAACCCTCGTTGAACCTCTACCCAGTTTTCGCCGTCGTCCTGCTCATAGGTTCCACCCTGATTGAAGGTGAAAATGTTCTTCCTGCGATACTCTTCCTTAATTTCCTCCGGTGCATCGGCATCCACTACAATGAAGGACCATACCTCGACCTCATGGGGCCCGCGCGGATGCCAAGTACGGACTGTATTGATTCCTGGGAGAAACGAACACGTCGGGAAAATTGTCATGTGCTGTGCGACCATTCGGTCAGCGGGAAGCTTTTGCCCCAAACGGCTCTGAGCGCGCTCAGCTGCAGGCCCTTTGGTCCAGTAATCAACCACCTTAGGCCCCATAATGGCTTGAAGGAGCGCGAAGTCATCATTGAACCAACCGGTTCCGTGCCCGCCCCACTTGGCTCGGAACTGATTACCGGTTGACGGCAGTTTCACCTGAGACAGATCCACGTCGGGCGGAAGGCTGGACAGCACGCCCGCCAGATGCGCCATCGTGCCTGCGTGGTACATATCACTGCAGAACTGCTCGGCGGCAAATTTCCAGTTACATGGGATTACCGTTTTCTGCATGCCACTAATAACCTCGGTACCCGCCTCGGTCCGATCGAGCATTACATCCATATAGGGGGTTGCGTCGCTCAAATAGGTGAGCAGATCCGGGGCCTCTTCATCCCAGTTGGCGAAAATCAAACCTTTATAGGTATCCACACGCGCTTGCAGCGGACCCCAATCGGCCTTGTCGAACCCACAGTCACCCTCTTTCTTGTCACAAAAGGCTTCTTTCTCGAAGGGAACGTTGACTAGATTTCCGGCGGTATCGTAGGACCAGCCGTGATATGTACAGGTGAATGATTTTGCGTTTCCGAAATCCGAACGCTCAATTCGCATACCACGATGCCGACACTGGTTCAGGAAGACCTTGATGCTCCCATCTTTCTGCCGAACGACGATGACAGGATCTTCAGCCATATAGGTTGTGATATAGTCGCCCGCCTTGGGAATATGCCCCTCGTGCCCAAGAAGCAGCCAGGAACGAGCAAAGACTCTCTCAAGCTCAATTTCATACAGGTCCTGATCTGAATAAATACGGGGATCAATCAGCCCTATCTCCTGATCCACTAGATTTTTGATTTCTTCATTAGACCATTTTTTCACCCATTTTATGGGCGTTTCGGTTACTTCACTGTTGTTCATTATTGAGCTCCTATGCTTTGTCTTCTCTCAAGATGCTCCAACGAAAGCATCTACCAAGCTTCTTGTTTTTGCATCGCAAGTAAACCCTACGATGCCGACACCAATCTGAACTGAAATGTACCAATGGACCTAGCTATATCTAATCCCGATCCCGCGAAACCTGCCCGATTGAACTTGGCTCGACGCATACTCCAGAACTAAGCATTGGCTAGCGCAAAGCTGTTGACCCTTAAGGCGCTTGACTTTATCTGCTCCAGCCCTGTTCATTTCAAATCGCATCTATTGTGTCGCGCTGGCCGGCACGGGGATATCCGATTTCTTTAAATCGCTATCCGTTTTTTAAGGTACACGCCCGGTCATCACTCCTTGTCAGGGGTAGCGGGCGTCCAGTTTTGGGACAATAATTCGTCGATGATGTTGGCCTTCTGCATTGGCAGGCGGGTCAGCGCATCCTTTAGACAGGCATACGGATTATTCTCGTAGCCTGGCGGACTGAATCAGGGCATCGTCTTGTTTTTGAGTTCCAGATGGAAGCCGGGAAGACCGGCTCAAAGAAGCGCAACCAGTGAGAAAAGCTTCCTGAACGCATTGAGATGGATGACGCCTATCTGGGCGGTGAACGGTCGGGAAAGCGCGGGCGCGGCGCACAAGCTCCCGTTTGTCGCCGCAGTGCAAACCAATGAAGAACGCCGTACCGGTTCCTGAAGATCGCTGAGCCTTATGCGTAATCAGGTTAGTCGATGAGGTTGGCTTCTGCACGCATACGGCGCAGAGTCTCCGATGGCAGCTCCCCGAAAGTGTACTTATAGCTATCGGCAAAGCGTCCAAGATGTAGGAATCCGTAGTCAATAGCCGCTTCGGTGACACTTCTCGCTGCAGCGTCCGGGTTACTCAAGTGAGTATAAACGGCTTCCAATTTGCGCTGGCGTATGAATCGCATGGGTGTCGTACCAGTATGCTTCTTAAATAGCTCATTTAAAGAGGGAGCACTCATACCTGCCAGCTCGACCAATTGCTCCAGACAGATAATTTGCTTGATATTGTTCGAGATGAACTCTTCCAGATGTTCGAACGAATCGCCTACACAACTCATCGGCTCGCGGCTAATATTACCGCCAGGTATGGCGAGCAACTTACTTATTAAAAGCTTGGCATAGCGTTCCCCCACCTGAAGATGAGACTCGTCATTTTCCGCTTCCTGACATACCAAGCTAAGCAAACTAATTAAGCCATCCTGCTTTGCGTGACGATAAAGCGGGGCGAGGCGCGCCCTCGAGTCCGAGTAACTCCACCTATTTTCGCTGCAAACCGAGTGAATTAAACGAGCGGGAATCTTGACGACAAGCTTCTCGTAGTTGTCTGAGTAGGTAAGGTCTAAAGCGCTGTCAGGGTTTAGTAACAATAATTCGCCGGGGGCTAATGTATGCTCTTCACCACCCGCTCTCAATGAACAGAGCCCTTTAAGCACGAAGTGCACATGGTAAAGACCTTCGCGTTCATGAGGCGACGACGAGACTGCCGCTCTGTCACCGTAGCACATTTGGAACAGACCCAAGCCGCCAATCTCGACGTGTTTCAGATTAACCTTTAGATTTTTAATGCGGTTTTGGACAACACGATGGGAGCCTGCATGCTCGTTGGAATAACTGACAGCATCGCTAAGGCAGCATCTGCTTAAAATTTGGCTTTTTTCACTTAACTGACAAAAATGCATTACCATTAATCCTTCATTGTAATTATTATTGGTTGGCGATTTGCACGATCGAATCGTGGCCCGATGCTGCGAAAACCAAAACACCAAACCTCAATTTAGGTCAATGTCAATATTGATTTATCACTGAATCCTTGCCCTCCCAAAGCCTGCAATAGCGGGCTTTGGGAGGATATAAGAGCATCGCACACCCAGTCAGTGCTTTCGGCTCACGCGCACTTTGATTCTCCAACAATCCCGAACCGAAGTCTATACTTACACCCCACAGCGGCCTGGCCCCGGTGGGCCACTGTCTGAACCGGCATAGGTCGCTCACCAAAACCACCCGCACCGTAATCAAGCGCCACGGTATTCCGAACACTGAACTGATCCGGACCTATCTCGGGCTGATTACGCTGGGCCAGAGTGACTTCGAGGCGGCAAGTCCGGACTGGCTCTGGGATGACCCCAGCCTTGAGCTTCTGCAGTCCAGTGGTGCACCGATCTCGCCTCTGAAGATGGGCCATGTAGCCCTGAATATGGACGCTTTTCCCGTGGACAACAGCCAGACCAGCAAGGAAGGTGTCAGCTACTCCTATACAAGAGGTATAACATCTATGCTCCGATACGCCACCCGGCCAAACATCGTCGCCTGAGGACCGTGTGATGCAGAAACTGATGTATATGGCCTGCCGCCCCTGACTCACAGCGGTCGGCAGTGACTACTGCGAGTTAGCCGTCACTGTCCGGGCTTTGTCGTTTATCGCGACCTTTATAGAGGTCTCGCCTCTTCCGGATAAGTCATTCGATACGATTACCGACTTGATATCACCCGGTAAACCATCCCAGGGCCATCGACTATTGTCTGGACGCCATCCCCTGGTCGCAAAATGATCAATCTCAGGCGACTGGCCGTCCTTGACCTGCACATTATGGGCATCAACAACTTGGTGTTAACTGAACCTTGGTGTAAATTGGCCTGAATGGTGCCCGGGCAAATATAGTGAGGAGCGGAGTCACCCAGAGCACGTTGTTGTCGAATAGCCTGGGCATGTTTTTTTCCAAGCAAGAAACCTGAACCCGCCCCTGAACCGAGGAAGCTACCATGACAAAAGCAAGACTGTTTTTTATTGCCATCGGCGTTTTTTACATCATCAACCTCATTGGCACGCTGCCCTTTAGCACCTTGGGCTTGTTTGGCACGATGTACCCAGGCGTCGAACTGCACGTGGATGAACCGATCTTCACCTTGCTGCAAGATGCCTGGGCCATTGTCGGTCTTCCGTTGGGTGCCATCGGGGCCGTCGCCTTGTGGGGCGCGCGCGATCCGGGTCGCTATGAGGCCGTCATTCCAGTGGTCATTGCAACGGAAGTTGTCGATGGCCTCTGGGATTTTTACAGCATCGTATGGAGCCACGAAGCTTTGTGGTTCGGGCTTGTCACGCTGGCGATTCATTTGATTTGGATTGGCTGGGGCTTTCGTGTCTGGCGTACCCTGCGTCGAAACCGCTGAAATCTGCTTGAATGACTCTTCAGCGACCAATCAATACCCGACCAGATGGATTCTGGCTGCATTTGGGAAAGTTTTGTGTCCGCACGGGCAAAGTCAAATCTCCACCTCCCTGTGCGGCATTGGAAATATTTCCTGTCCGCATCGAAGGCAATGACGTGTCAGTCGACTTCGAAAGAGGGTATCTGACGCCATGATCGAAACCATAGGGGGCGGCTCGGTGCGCTTTCACTGACTTTTCCGGAAATTCTGCATATGACGAAAAAAATCAAATGCGCCCTGATCGGCCCCGGCAACATCGGCACCGACCTGTTGGCCAAGCTGCAACGCAGCCCGGCATTGGAGCCGGTCTGGATGGTCGGCATCGACCCAGAATCCGACGGCCTGAAGCGTGCCCGAGAGATGGGCATCAAGACCACCGCTGACGGTGTCAATGGGTTGATTCCCCACATGCAGGCCGACGGCGTGCAGATCGTCTTCGACTCCACCAGTGCCTACGTGCATGCTGACACCAGCCGCAAGGTCAACGCCGAAGGCGCCCTCATGATCGACCTCGCGCCCGCGGCCATCGGTCCGTTCTGCGTACCGCCGGTCAACCTCAAGGAACATGTCGGCAAAGGCGAGATGAACGTCAACATGGTGACTTGCGGAGGCCAGGCCACCATCCCCATGGTGGTGGCCGTCAGCCGTGTGCAGCCGGTGGCCTACGGCGAAATCGGCGGGACCGGGCACTCGCAAGAACATTGATGAATTCACCCGCACCACCGCCAGCGCCGTCGAAAAGGTGGGCGGCGCGAAAAAGGGCAAGGCCATCATCATCCTCAACCCGGCCGAGCCGCCACTAATCATGCGTGACACCGTGCACTGCCTGCTGGAGAGCGAACCCGACCAGCAAAGGATCATCAAGTCCATCCACGCCATGATCAAAGAGGTGCAAAAGTACGTGCCCGGCTACAAGCTGGTCAACGGCCCGGTGTTCGACGGCAAGCGCGTCTCGGTCTACCAGGAAGTCGAAGGCCTGGGCGACTACTTGCCCAAGTACGCCGGAAACTTCGACATCATGACCGCAGCGGCCGCCCGCACCGCCGAGATGTTTGCCGAGGAAATCCTCGCCGGCCGGCTCACACTCAAGCCCGTTCGCGCCTGAACCAAACAGGAGAACCGCCATGAAGCTACAAGACAAAAAAGTCACCGTTCACGACATGACGCTACGCGACGGAATGCACCCCAAACGCCACCTGATGACGCTCGACCAGATGAAGAGCATTGCCAGCGGCTTGGACGCCGCTGGGGTGCCGCTGATCGAAGTCACCCACGGCGACGGCTTGGGAGGCTCCTCCGTCAACTACGGTTTTCCGGCACATAGCGACGAGGAATACCTGGGCGCAGTCATTCCGCTGATGAAACAGGCCAAGGTCTCGGCCCTGCTGCTGCCCGGCATCGGCACCGTCGATCACCTGCTGATGGCCAAAGACCTGAGCGTGGCCACCATCCGTGTGGCGACCCATTGCACCGAAGCCGATGTGTCTGAGCAACACATCACCAAGGCCCGTGCGCTGGGCATGGATACCGTGGGCTTTTTGATGATGGCACACATGGCCAGTCCGGAAGAGCTGGTGAGCCAGGCCAAATTGATGGAAGGCTATGGCGCCAACTGCATTTATGTGACTGACTCGGCAGGCTATTTGTTGCCTGAGGGCGTGAAAGCCCGTCTGAGCGCGGTGCCCGCGGCCCTCAAGCCCGGGACCGAACTGGGTTTCCACGGCCATCACAACCTGGCCATGGGCGTCGCCAACTCGATCGCAGCAATTGAAGCCGGTGCAAATCGCATCGACGCGGCGGCCGCAGGCCTGGGCGCTGGTGCTGGCAACACGCCGATGGAGGTGTTCATCGCCGAGTGCGCCCGCATGGGGATTGAAATCGGGGTCAATGTGTTCAAGATCCAGGACGTGGCCGAAGACCTGGTGGTACCGATCATGGACCACATCATCCGCATCGACCGCGACTCGCTCACGCTGGGCTATGCCGGGATCTATTCCAGCTTTCTGTTGTTTGCCAAACGCGCCAGTGCGAAGTATGGCGTGCCTGCGCGCGACATCTTGGTCGAGCTGGGACGGCGCGGCATGGTGGCGGGCAGGAAGACATGATCGAAGACACCGCCATGACCATGGCGCGTGATCGTGGGTTGACCTTAACCTCCGTATGAAATCAAACCCAGCGCAGTATGAATCACTCCACCTGACTTGTTTGCACACCATTCACTTAAAGGATCAAAAATGACAGCGCTCACTGAAAGTTCTACTAGCAAGTTCCTGAACATAAATGAAAAAGGTTTTTCCGATTTCAAGATTCAC
>Ga0265294_10009700_pt1 | contig 11054 bp, 10 predicted proteins | sample MunlanPumphouse3_FD_192504 | JGI IMG/M metagenome (GOLD analysis project Ga0265294, IMG submission 192504) | Groundwater microbial communities from a municipal landfill in Southern Ontario, Canada - Pumphouse #3 | ecosystem: Environmental > Aquatic > Deep subsurface > Groundwater | place...
GATGCGGATTTCTGCCATTTGGTACTAATAGCATTACTGCTTCACGCATAACGATAGATATCCCCAACGTAATTAAAAGGGTCATGATATCAGGTGCTCCCCGCATTGGGCGCACAATAAACTTTTCTAATAATACACCTATAATTCCACCAGCAATAAGCACAGCAACAAGGACTGCCACAAAAAGTGGCAGTGATCCCATAGTAAATCCTGCAGCAACTAATATTCCACTAACAATAAGTGCAACAAAAGCACCCATCATAAAAACTTCGCCATGTGCAAAATTTACCACTTCTATTACGCCAAAAAAAAGTGTGAAACCAACGGCAATGAGAGCATACATAATGCCCAGACCTAATGCATTTAAAAATTGTTGAAAGAAAACTTCACCAGACATTTATACCCTCCCTTTGAGATTTACTATAAATAAACAATTATTTTTTAACAACTTTTTTATTTACAACTTGAGTTGTTGCTTTATAGTAAGGTACCCATTTACCACCCTCAGAAATATAAGGAGTTATTAATTTTAAAGTATTCTCGCCGCGTTCATCAAATGTTGTCTTACCTATAATACAAGGGAAATCTTTGGTAGCCCGAATTGCAGTAGCTACGCTGGAGCGAGTTATAGCCCCTTTTTCTCCTGCTTTTTCAATAGCTGCCATAACAACATTAGCCGAATCATAAGCAAAATGTCCATAAGCTTCATGTGGTTCAGCAAATTTGGCCTCAGCATAACTTTTTTCAAATGCTTTCCCACCCGGCAGATCTTCCAAAGGTTTGCCAATATTAAAAGCAATCATACCTGCTGCGGAAGAACCAGCAATTTTGTTGAAAGTATCAGAAATAATACCGGAATCGCTAATAAATAAACAGTTCATATTCAAATCAGCCATTTGTCTTTTGAGTAAAGCAGCTTCCGTTGCTACTCCGCCAAAATAAATTGCTTCAGGGTTTTCTGCTTTAATTTTTGTTAACAACGCAGAAAAATCCTGCTGGCCAACAGATATGCCATCTTCAGAAATAATAGTTGCGCCGTTTTGCTTGGCAGCATCTGCGAATTGATCAGCATTGGTCTTGCCGTAATCTGTTTTATCATTAATAAGAGCAATGGTCTTAATGCCCCAATCTTTTACAGCCATTTTACCGGCAAATTCATTTTGAACATTTGCCGCCGTCATAATTCTAGTAACCTCTTTGTATTTTCCTTTAGTAATGTCAGGATGAATAGCCGCCGTAACTAAAATAGGCATACTATTCTTATGAAAAATAGGTACAGTAGCTAACGCAGCTCCGCTATTAAAATGTCCAAAAACTGCGACAATATCTTTATTTGCAATTAATTTGTTAGCAGCACTAACTGCTGTAGATGGATTTCCACCATCATCTACTACAACCAATTCAAACTTATGTTTATATTTCCCTGAGGCATTCGCTTCTCTAATAGCTAGCTCAGCAGAATTTTTCAAACCAATACCTGTCGCTGCATTACCACCGGTTAATGGTCCTATAAATCCTATTTTAATTGTGTCTGATTTCTTGGCACCACAACCAGTTACCAACATTACCACCGTCGTTAGCATCGCTAACACAAATAAAAACTTTTTCTTCATTACAAATTCCCCCTCATATTTTCTCTAGGCAATACCGTGCATTTATTTTTTGTAAAGTAGTTAGCAACAAAAAAGGCCTCTTCCAATAAAAGGAAGAGGCCACATTGCCTAAACTTTAAACTACACTATACCGCACACGTATACTAACATGTTTATTTTTTATTTTCAACAACTTCACCAAAAATCAAGAAAAAAATTTTTCTCTAATGATATTATGCTAAAAAAGTTACAGTCTACAAGTATATAATTTTATTCCCCCCTAGTTTTAAAACCGTAATAGCTTGTTCTAAATTTTTTTCTCTAACTAAAATATAATCCGTGTTATATGTAGAAACAGCAAAAATACCTATTTTGTTTTCCGCCAATACTTTAGTTAAGCCAGCTAAAATACCAGTTAGAGAAAATTCCAGTTTCCCTTGTATTCTAAACCCTTTCCAGCCATTGTCACACTCTATAAATTGTCTAGGTGTACAAGCAGTCGAGCACACTAGAGAAAGCTCTTCATCAGTCTTACCAACAAAACAAAATTCGTCTGTGAAATCGATATGCGTAACAGAGTTTATTTTGCAAATAGAAAAGTTCTGCTTTAGTACTTCAAGTTTCATTTTTCTCCACCTCTACGCTTCATAGTACGAATAGTATCTTTTGTTTTTTTGTCTACTCTTAGAGACTCTGTTATTTTTTGCAAAGCTTTATTGTAAGTAAAATCATCCAATTTATTATTGTGCAATATATGCATAGTTTTCTCCGGGTACTTAACAAAACATATGGAAATAGCCCAAGCTACGGCCATTTGCACATAGTAGTCTTGTGTTGCAAAGTCACTTAATATTTTTAATGTGCGCTCTATATAAACATCATCTATAAAATAATCTAAGAGCATTACTATGGCAAAACGTCTTTTATAAATCTCATGACTACATAAATATCCTTGTAAAAATTCCCACATTGTTTCCTGATTTTTTTTAGTATCAATAAGACTAACACAAAAGGTATCACATACCCCCCAGTTATTGATGCTCGGAATGAATTCTGCGATTAAATTCAAACGTTGAGCGAAAGGCATTTTGACTAATCCAATAATAATTCCTTTTAACAGCAATTCTTCATTATATTTTGTTGGGGCTGCCAAGAAATTCTTCCATTCATCAGAATTTGCCATAGTTTTTGCTAGTTTTCTTAAAGCAGGAAGCCTAACTCCGATAATATTTCCTATGCCAGGACATAGTTTTTTGTGAAATTCACCATAGGTTTTATCTTGTAACATAAATAATTGCTGCCTTACATCCATTTGGTCACCTGCCTACTTAATTGTTTTAAAACAAAGCCCCTTTTTAGCAGAAATTTCTCCTACGCTAATGGGGCTTTTTCTTTATTATTTACCTGTACGTCCACGTTTAGTAAAAGGTATTTTTTTCGCACATAATGGGCAATCTTCCTCTTTAAAGGTTTCGACATTCAAATGGAGTAGAGCCTCTGTACGCATACCAAAGTCCACTTTACCGCCGCTTCTATCTACTAAAAGGCCTACACCTACAGGAATACCACCCTGTTCTTTTACTGCATTTAAGACTTCAAATACACTACCACCGGTAGTAACAATATCCTCTACTACTAAAACTCTTGTTCCCGGCTCAATATGAAACCCTCTTTTGAAAACCATTTTGCCATTTTCCCGTTCGGTAAAAATAGCTCTTGTACCCAAATTTTTGCCAACTTCATGCGCAAGTAAAATGCCTCCGGTCATAGGCCCTACTACTAATTCAACCTTGTCATTGACATACCGCGCAGCTAATTCCTTACATAAAGCTTCCGTGTATTTTGGATGTTGTAAAACGTTAAATTTTTCAACATACATAGGGCTGTGCAAACCTGAGGTCAAGAGAAAATGACCATGTAGTACAGCCTGTGTTTTTTCTAGCATTTGCATTACTTCTTGTTCATTCATTACCGACACCTCTTATTTCCGCTATTATATTTTGGGCGGCCATTATTTTATCTTCTGCTTGTGTTATTGGTCGGCCAACCACTATATGAGTTGAACCATTTTTCATAGCCCACATAGGGGTAGCAATCCTACTCTGGTCATTTAGTGCCGTACCTGCCGGACGCACACCAGGAGTTACGATTAAGAATTCTTCACCACAAGCCTTACGAATAGCCAAAGCTTCTTGAGGCGATGCTACTACGCCGTCCATTCCTGATTTTTTAGCTAGTTTAGCTAAATCCACAACCTGTTCGGCTATTGGTTTCGCATAATTAAGCTCAGACCACTGCACATTGTTCATGCTGGTCAAAACAGTAACAGCGATAATTTTGGGTGCTTTTTTACCTAATTTGGCAGCAGTATCTTTAACTGCAGTTACGGCTGCTTTCATCATTTCTCCGCCACCTACAGCATGTACATTCATCATGTCCGCTCCTAAGACGGTCAGCACTGATAAGCTCTTAGCCACCGTATTGGGAATATCTTGTAATTTTAAATCAAGGAAAACATGTTTTCCCTGATTCTTCAAAAAGGTAATCATAGAAGCACCGGCAGCATAATATAATTCCATACCAACTTTGTAATAACTAACGCTATCACCCAATTCTAAAACTACCTTTACAGCTTCCTCCATTGTCGGAAAATCCAGTGCAACAATTAAACGCTTATCACTTTTCATTCTACACCTCTTTTGGCTTAATTAACGATTAGGCAACGCTTTACCAATCATATCATGAATATTACTAATACCCTTTGCATCCATATACTCTATAATGCCATGACTAATAGTTTCCGCTAATCTCGGATCACAAAAATTACCTGTCCCGACTGCAATCGCACTTGCTCCTGCCAAAAGGAACTCAATAGCATCAGCAGCGCACATAATGCCGCCCATGCCAATAATAGGTATTTGAACCGCTTGAGCCACTTGGTAAACCATTCGCACTGCTACAGGTCGTACGGCTGGACCAGAAAGCCCTCCCATAACGTTACCTAAGATTGGTTTTTGTTTATTTATATCTATTTTCATGCCCAAAAGTGTATTAATAAGAGAAACAGCATCACTGCCTGCCTTTTCTACTGCCAATGCTATTTCCACTATATCTGTTACATTAGGAGAAAGTTTCGTTATAACAGGTTTTGAAGTATTGGCTTTTACAGCTTCGACAACCTGCACAGCGCTGATCGCACAAGTACCAAAAGCCAATCCTCCCTGCTTGACATTGGGACAAGAAATATTGATTTCGATAGCATCAACACCCTCAACATCCAGTTTTTTTGCAAGCTCGCCATATTCTTCCGGAGTATTACCGGCAATATTTACTATTATTGGCACATTTATCATTTTTAATTTTGGTAGCGTTTCCTGTAAAAAATATTCTGCTCCCGGATTTTCTAGTCCAACGCAATTAAGCATTCCGGCCGGTGTTTCTACAGCCCGCTGTCCTTTGTTACCTGCTCGTGGTTCTAATGTGGTTCCTTTAACAGTTACTGCTCCAACTTTTTCCAAATCCAAAAAATCTTGAAATTCTAAACCAAAACCAAATGTTCCCGAAGCTGTCGTTACCGGTGTTAGCATCTTAAGACCACCAATATTTACAGCCAAACGGTTGTCATACAAGTTTTTTACCATTCTTCTACCTCCGTAGACCAAAATACCGGTCCATCGGTACAAACTTTCAAACGTTTTCCTACCCCGCCACAAGAACACGACAAACATGCGCCCAAACCACAGGCCATATATTTTTCTAAAGAAACCTGGCAAGGAATGCCTGCCGTTTCCACAACCTTTGCTACAGCCTGCATCATAGGTACAGGGCCACAAACATATACGCAGTCATATTTACCGCTTTTAAGCAATTGTGGTAAAACAGCATTTACTGTTCCTTTAGTGCCTTGACTGCCATCATCGGTAGTTATATGCATAATGTTTACTTTATCACTAAATAACTCCGTCCAAAAAAGTTCTTTGGCCGTTCTGCCCCCCATAACTATTTCCACGCTATCCTTAGAAAAACTTTGTGCTAAATACACTAAAGGTGCCAGTCCTAATCCTCCGCCTACTAATAGTGGCCTCTTAGCATTCAAACTAAAACCATGGCCCAAAGGGCCAATAATATTTATAAAATCATTGTTACAAATATTAGCTAAAATCTTAGTCGCTTCTCCCATGATACGATAAATCATAGTAAAAGTACCCTTTTCTCGGTTGACCTCTGCAACGCCAAAAGGACGGCGCAAAAGCGGCGCCGCCTGTTTGGATACCTGAACGTTTACGAACTGGCCAGGTTGTGCTATACATGCTATGTCAGGAGCAAATACCTCAATAAGTTTTACATCTTCAGATAAAACTATCTGGCACACCACTTTAGCATCCACCATTGTTTTTGACAATTTTATCACTCCCACGTCAAGTCTTGTAAAGCGATGGTGCTAACCATACGACGACGGCGCATAGCGCTCATAACATGTTGCAACTCTCTAGCCGTATCCATTGATGTCAGACAAGGGATTGCATGTTCTACGGTAGAGCGGCGGATACGGAAACCATCTCTAGCTGCATCACGGCCATGGGTCAAAGTGTTAATAACCATGGCTATTTTTCCGTCTTTAATATCATCCAACAAGTTAGGAGTCCCTTCGCTAACCTTTACAGCTTCTGTAACTTGAATACCTTTTTCCTTTAAATATTGTGCGGTACCACTGGTTGCCAGAACTTCATAACCCAAATCCACAAACCCTGCAGCTATTTCTGCTGCTTCCGGTTTATCCATATCAGCTACAGTAATAAGAATTGCACCTTCTGCCGGTACATTCATACCTGCAGCTATACAAGCCTTATACAAAGCTCTGGAATATTGATAATCAATGCACATTACTTCACCTGTAGATTTCATTTCAGGTCCTAAGGTAATATCAACATCTGTCATTTTGTTAAAAGAAAATACCGGGGCTTTTACAGCACAGTAATCAGGGAAAAGCTGCAATCCAGGTTTAAATCCTTGTTCTTTTATGCTATGTCCCATAGCACACTTAGTAGCAACATCTACCATGGAGATGCCGGTAACCTTACTCAAGAAAGGAACAGTTCTACTAGAACGCGGATTAACCTCGATAACGAAGACATTACCTTCACGAACAATATATTGAATATTTATCATCCCGTGGACCTCTAAGCCCAAGGCTAACTTATCAGTATAGTCAATAATCGTTTTTATAACATGCTCGCTTAAATTGCGTGGTGGATATACGGCAATACTGTCACCGGAATGAACACCGGCTCTTTCCACATGTTCCATGATGCCAGGAATAAGAACGTCTACGCCATCACAAATCGCATCTACTTCAACTTCTGTCCCCATTAAATAATGATCAACTAACACCGGATGTTCCAGTGACGCTTTAACAGCGCTAGTCATATAGTACTTAAGCTCTTCATCATTATAGACAATTTCCATAGCGCGCCCACCTAACACATATGAAGGACGAACCATAACAGGATAGCCTACTTCATTCGCAGCTTTAATAGCACCGGGAGTATCAAATACCGTATGACCTTTAGGGCGAGGAATATTAACCTCTGTCAAAAGTTCATCAAACCGTTCTCTGTCCTCAGCTTTATCAATGCTATCAACGCTAGAGCCCATAATTTTTATACCACATTTAGCCAATGGCCCTGCCAAATTAATAGCAGTTTGTCCACCAAATTGCACAATTACTCCTTCAGGTTGTTCTCTATCAATAACATTTAGAACATCTTCTAAAGTTAAAGGTTCAAAATACAAGCGGTCGGAAGTATCAAAATCCGTACTTACTGTTTCCGGATTATTATTAATAATAATTGTCTCATAGCCTAGCTCTTTCAAAGCCCATACAGAATGTACGGAGCAATAGTCAAACTCAACCCCTTGACCTATACGAATAGGTCCTGAACCTAGCACAATGATTTTTTGACGCTCAGAATCAACCACCTCATCTTCACTGCCGTAGGTGGAATAATAGTATGGTGTTTCAGCGGCGAATTCAGCAGCACAGGTATCAACCATCTTAAAGGTAGGGATTATTCCCCATTCTTTACGAATTTTGCGAATTTCTAAATCTGCCTTGCCTAGATAGTTACCGATAGTCACATCAGCAAAACCCATTTTCTTAGCACGACGCATAAGGTCTACGTCCATAGGTCCTTTTTTAATTAACACTTCCATGTCTACAATATTATGCAGCTTACGCAAGAAGAAACGATCTATCTTAGTTATTTGGTGAATGTCTTCTAAAGACTTACCTCGACGGAAAGCCTCCGCAATAACGAAAAAACGTTCATCGTCCACATTTTTTATCTTAGCAAAAACGTCTTCATCTGTTAGTGGTTTTAATTCCGGCATTTCCAAATGAATAAGACCAATTTCTAAAGAACGTACGGCCTTCAAAATAGCAGCTTCCATATTGCGTTCAATAGCCATAACCTCTCCGGTAGCTTTCATCTGTGTACCTAAAGTACGATCTGCATTAACAAACTTATCAAACGGCCAGCGCGGAATTTTAAGTACTACATAATCAAGAGTAGGTTCAAAACAAGCCGTCGTTTTTTTAGTAACAGCATTTTCTATTTCGTCTAAGTTATACCCAACAGCAATCTTGCTGGCCACTTTAGCAATAGGATAACCTGTAGCCTTAGATGCTAAAGCAGATGAACGGCTGACACGAGGATTTACCTCTATTACAATATATTTTTCAGAATCAGGATCCAAAGCATATTGCACATTGCAACCACCTTCAACCCCTAACTCACGAACTATATCTATAGCGGCTGTACGCAGCATTTGCACTTCTCTGTCACTTAAAGTTTGACAAGGTGCTACTACAATACTGTCACCGGTATGTATGCCTACTGGGTCCAAATTTTCCATATTACACACAGTAATGCAGTTGTCTGCAGCATCACGTATTACTTCATACTCTATCTCTTTCCAACCGGCGACACTGCGTTCAATAAGTGCTTGCCCAATAAGACTGTATTTCAAACCTTTATTAGTAATATCATCTAACTCATCATCATTATTGGCAATACCGCCGCCAGTTCCTCCAAGTGTATAGGCAGGACGTACTATGAGAGGATATCCTACTTTTTTTGCAAATTCTTTCGCTGCCGAAACAGTTTCTACAATTGCACTTTCAGGAATTGGCTGATGAAGTTTTTCCATTGTTTCTTTAAATAACTCACGGTCTTCAGCCTTTTTAATACTTGCAATTTGTGTCCCCAAAAGTTCAACATTGTATTCGGCCAATATTCCTTTTTCATATAACTCCATAGCCATATTTAACCCCACTTGACCACCTAAGGTAGCAAGCATAGAATCCGGACGTTCACGTTTGATAACGCTCTCCAAAAATTCTGCATTAATAGGTTCAATATATACGCGGTCTGCAATATGAATATCAGTCATAATGGTAGCAGGATTACTATTTACTAAAACAACCTCCAAGCCCTCTTCCTTCAATGAGCGACATGCTTGGGTTCCTGCATAATCGAATTCGGCTGCTTGTCCTATGATAATAGGACCTGAGCCGATAACTATTACTTTTTTTATACTGGCCTTTTTCGGCATTTTAGCAGCCCCCCATCATTTTTACAAACCGTTTGAATAAATATTCATGACCTGAAGGCCCCGGAGATGCTTCCGGATGATATTGCACACTAAAACTAGGATGATCGAGATATTTGAGACCCTCAATCGTCCCATCATTTAATGATAGATTAGTTATCTCTACATTAATTCCTTTAAGAGAAGCTTCATCTACCATAAACCCATGATTTTGCGAAGAAATTACAACTTTATTTTCCCCAGATCCTTAACCGGTTGGTTAATACCACGATGGCCAAAAAGCATTTTCTTGGTCTTGGCCCCATTAGCCAAACTCATAACTTGGTGACCCATGCAAATACCAAAAATCGGTTTTTTCCCCATCATTTTCTTTATGTTAGCAATTTCAATTTGTAAATCTTCCGGATCTCCCGGCCCATTGGATAAAAATATACCATCAGGCTGCACTGCCAATACATTTTCTGCAGATGTTTCCGCAGGAAATACCGTTAGACGACAGTCAAATTTCATTAAAGATTTTAAAATATTGCGTTTAATACCATAATCTAATACAGCAACATGATATTTGCCTTCACCCATGGTGTAAATCTCTGGGGTGGTAACCTTTGCTACTTGGTCATGCACTTCAGGCGTAGCCAAAAGCTTGTCAATCTCTTCTTGTGGCATATCACTTGGCACAATAACTCCCTGCAATGTACCATAGGAACGAATCTTACGCGTAATAGCACGCGTGTCTACTCCTACTAAGACCGGTACCTTCATGCGCTCTAAGAAATCCGGTAGTGTTTCTTCACTGCGCCAATTACTTGGTTCGTCACACAATTCGCTAACAATAAAGCCTTGATACCAGCACTTATCTGATTGATCAAAAAGTTTGCAGCAACCATAATTACCCACTAATGGATAGGTCATAACTACGATTTGATCACAAAAAGATGGATCTGTTAAAGTTTCTTGGTAACCACTCATACCCGTAGTGAAAACTACTTCGCCTACGGCATTGCGATTGCCATACAAATCTCCTTCATAGACGCTGCCGTCTTTTAAGACCAATTTACCTTTTACCTTGCACATACTACACCATCTCTCATGACGAATTTACCTGCTACCATAGTCGCCACTGCTTTTCCTTTACATGCTTTTCCCTCATAAGGAGTAACCTTGCCTTTTGTATAAAAATTCATACTGTTGACTGTCCATTCCTTGTTGAGGTCGATTATAGTTATATCTGCATTTTTGCCGACTTTTAAACTTCCAGCATTTAATGCAAAAATATTCGCAGGTTCTGTACTCATTTTACCAACAATCTCGTTAATTGTGAAGAGGTTTGTTTGATAAAGTTCAGTTAAAATTACACCAATTGATGTTTCCAACCCACAAAACCCATTAGGAGCGTTCCTAAATTCCACATCTTTTTCTTCAGGAGCATGCGGGGCATGGTCAGTTACAATAGCATTGATAGTGCCATCTTTCAAAGCGGCTCTCAACGCATCAACGTGATCTTGCGAGCGTAAAGGTGGAGAAACTCTAGTTGCCGTACTGTAATTAGCACATGCTTCATCAGTTAGAGTTAAATGATGAACTGTAACTTCACAAGTTATGTTAACGCCACGTTTTTTCGCTTGACGGACAATATCTACTGCCCCTTTGCTCGCAATATGAGCCACATGAACATGCGTTCCCGTATATTCGGAAATAATTGCATCTCTAGCTACCGCAATATCTTCAGAAATTGAAGGTATTCCCGGTACGCCAATACGAGCAGAAACAACACCTTCATGCATATATCCTTCATTATTTAATTCAGTTTCAATATCGTGACAAATAAGAGCCTTATCAAAAGCAGATACA
>Ga0265294_10009701_pt1 | contig 11052 bp, 15 predicted proteins | sample MunlanPumphouse3_FD_192504 | JGI IMG/M metagenome (GOLD analysis project Ga0265294, IMG submission 192504) | Groundwater microbial communities from a municipal landfill in Southern Ontario, Canada - Pumphouse #3 | ecosystem: Environmental > Aquatic > Deep subsurface > Groundwater | place...
ATTTAATCCATTAATGCAACCATGTAAAACGGCCGGAGATACTTATAATTATGCCACAAGGTCAAGTGCAACAACTAAAGAAGTTGGTTCGGCAATGCGCAAAAGAGATCAAGCCATGATCACTAATTCTGAAAAATATAGGGGTAATATATGGGGATATGATACTGGGAAAAACAAAGGTAGCAAAGACGATATATGGAAACACCCCACCACATTCCCTGAAAAACTTGCCGAAGATCATATTATCTCATGGAGTAACCCCGGCGATATTGTTTTAGACCCGTTTATGGGTTCCGGCACTACTGCAAAGATGGCTCTTAAAAACCAAAGAAATTTTATCGGATTTGAAATATCACAAGAGTATGTGGATTTAGCGAATACACGTATCAAAGGATGGAAAGAACAAAGTAGATTATTTTAACACTCTCTTTTTTAACCCACTTATACTAATAACTAATATTATATACTATTAGGATATAATAGATATATGTGAGTAGTAAGAAAGATAATTATTCGGTGTCACTCAGTGACGAGATCATTGAGATGATTGATGTGGAACGCGGTATTTATTCCCGGTCTGCGTGTATCGAGACCTGTCTGTGGGAATATTTTAAATCGAAACAGATGGAGAAATAAACCATGGCAACCCAGAATGACGAGTTTATTTTGGAGGGGTTGCCGACCCTTAGAGGTGTCCTTGGAGATCTCGCGAATAATTTTCTTGAGAACGCATACCGCCCACATCGTATCAGTGCGTATCTATCGGCTCTTGTATTCGGGGCAGGGATATGTTCGCGAAACTTTGTATTTGACGGGTCATACTCAAATGTGTATGTCGTCGTATTCGGCGCGTCTGGAAGCGGGAAAGCCGACCTCGAAAAGATGATCACGCGATGGGGTGATGATATCCGCTGCCCCGATCTGATTATGAACGGGTCGTCTTTTTCCTCTGATGCCGGCGTGCATTCGGCGATTGTATCCCAACCACAAGCCATTATGTGCGTTGATGAGTTTGGCAGAACACTCGCTAATCTCGCGTCTGATATCATCGGGAAAACGGCTCTTGTCGCGCTGACAAAAGCATACACTCTGTCTGATATGTTGATGAGACCCAAAAAATACTCGAAGGACAAACGGAACACTCCCAAAAATGAAACCGACCGGGAACAAATTATTATCCGTCCGGCAATGACATTGTTGGGCTTTGGAACACACGCCCAGATGTCGGAGATCCTCTGTGAAGAGAACTTTGAGTCAGGGGATATGTCCCGGTATATGTTTTTTTATATCCCCGAAGCGATAGTGGATTATCAGCTTAAGGATACCAGACTTCCGTATCGTGTGTTTGATCGTATCGCCGACGTGTTATTTTTAGCCGGAAACTATGTCAGCCGTATGGAGGGCGCGAAGTATGTGAAGTTGAGCGATTACAACGCCCCGCTTAAAGTCCCGATAAAATGCAGTTTAGAACCCGGAAAACTCAACCTCAAGGAGTTAGACCGGAACCAGCAGAAAAAGACCCTCGAATGCGAGGATATCATAGAGAAAACCTTACATACCCGTCATTTAGACAAAGCGAAAAGGCTGGCTATTGTGTTATCTCTACTGAACCAACCGTATAAATCCATGCAGACTATGTCAAGCATCCGAAATAATGGTGTTATCATCACTCAGGAAGCCATGTCAGATGCCCTTGAGATTGCCGGGAAAAGTAATAAGGTCATGAAAAAGTATCAGGCGGAACGCCAGACGTATCCCCCGCGAATAGTTCGGCAGGGAGAGGCCATATACAACCTGTTGCACATCAACGGCAACCTGTCAGCGACACGAGAAGAGATTAAGAACAGCGGGATTAACGTCAACTCAAATGATTGGAGGTTGATAAGCGATTATCTGGAAGATTGCGGGGTCGAATGTGTGCAGGATAACTCTAAACGCGGCCGCCCCTTGAACGTCTATCAGATACCCCTGACAGACTCAAAAGGAGTGGTAAGGACGTCGGAGCATAAACAGATCAAAAAATGATAGGGGGTGACAGTATCGTCATCTACGGACGAAACTATTAAGCATCCACGGAGGTAATATACCTCCATGGAAACACTTTTTGACCCGACATCTATCGGGTTGGTTATTACTATTATTACTACTGTATTGGGCGTTGTCGCCGCAGTGATTGAGAAGTATAAGAACAAAGATTTGTCCGGCGCGTTGTCTGTTGCCATTGACGGATATAATACAGTCGTTGATTTATTTGATCCGGCAGTCCCACAGACCGAATCCCAGACGGAACAGCTGAACAATATTCCGGCGCGAACGTGGAAAATGTCAGACGAGATTTATTCCCAGCTTTACAAACAGCTTGTTGCTGGCGGCGCGGCAGTAAATGAGCACGGACTCCGGGCAACCATCGACCTGATGGAAAGTAAGGGGATTGTGGAGTATGGTATTATCGTAGAAGATCACGACGGCAACCCAGATACTACATGCGATAGCGCATTTATCTCGTATGGGATGTTCGTCTTAATGTCGGCCACTAGTGTCTATGCGGCGTGCAATCGCGCGGCAGGTGCGCCGATAACGGCAATATCCAACTAAACCATGCCAGCCTTCAACGTTTACTGTCAAAACGAAAACACGTATTGGCGAGTCTACAAACTCCTCCCAAATTTGCCTCCTTTTTTTGATATCCCTTACATCCGCATCGGCACCCCTACCGTATCAATCGGCGACGCGTCCGACCCGATCTGGAACGGGTTTCCTATGCCGATACACGAGGGTGATGTGTTTATCTTCGATGACGATATTCCCGCTTTGGCTCTTGGCGGTGCGTATCATATGCGGGCGAGTATCAGGGTAAGAGATGAGGATACAGACGAGGTAATCACGCTCCGCATCTGGCACGAACTGCTTCATGCAGTGGGTCAGCCAGCAGATGATATGGTTATCCTCGCCGCAGACTGGCAGACACCGTTAGAGCGTATCTTATGGCACATCTGGCGTATCTTCGGCGAACCAGTCGATATCCCGCTCTGGCAGTCTCGATATTACGCTTGGCTCACAACACGAGCTGAACAGGACCCACTGTTATGATTGACCATAACTCTGGATAACACAACTCTCCTTTTTTTAACCAACATTACTATTAAGTAAAGTATATATACTTTGGAGTATAATTATAATATGTTACTTTTTAATTAAGGTGACACGGAGCAAACAAAAAATGAAAGAGAAACGAACAAAAACAACGTATCACATGCGAACTGATTTGTATTATCACATGTGTATGAATTGCCCGTCTCGTGTATTTTCGTGCGAGTATGAACCTATATCCGCATTGACGAAACCTAAAATTAAGGTTGGGTGTTCCCGAAAAACATGTACCGAAATATACGAGGTATTCCCAGAGGAGGTATTCCCAGAATGACCTTATCTTTTTACGAATTTATGACGACTGTCCAACCATATGCGCATGGGACAGCTATTCGATGTGATAACGCGATGAATCGGATCATTCCAAAAATCCCCTTACAAGAAATCTTAACTGGGGATATTGATACGTTCCCCGTGAAAGTAATGGGGAAAAATGTCACTAATAAAACACTGTGTTCAATCTGGCGTCCAGCCGTAAAAAAATACCGGGAATACCACGAATTTTTAGGAACCCAGATAAAATGACAGACGATAAAACTAAAACATGCACAAAATGTGGGCGAGAGTTACCACTGAGTGAATTCACTAAAAATAAATCACGTAGTGACGGGTTACACTGTTGGTGCAAATCATGCCGGAACGAACTTAATAAAACTAGGGTGAGAAAGACCGGACGAGAGAACCCGGTGACGAGAAAGGTAGTCGTTAAAATCGAACCAACATACCCAAACGACCCCCTAAGAATCTCACCGACCCGCAAACAAACCATAACGGAAAGCGGTGTGTATATCTACAGTGACACGTGCGTCAACTGTGAGGCCTACAGCGCGTTTTATGGTGGTTGCCTGATACGTGAGTCATCCGACAACCAAAATGTCGTAAAACACGCCAGTGAGCCTATGAGCGTATCCGCGGGTGAGAAGTGTAAAATGTGGGTGGCGAAATGAGACTGATGGACGACCCCGTGACCCTCTCACGGTTTGTTTTTGAGGATATCCTGATTTACGCTGAGCGGTATGCCATCGGGCGTATGACCTATGCCCCGCATGACGTATGTGAGATCATCTGCACCCGATTACACGACCTGTCAGATAACACCCTCAAAGTCCTCAGAGACGACATAGCGCGGGAAATCGAACGGGATAACCTTGGGAGTCCATCTATAGATGCCCCCCTCTGGAGGCAGACATACGCAAACATCACGGAGGAGATATCAAAAAGATCAATCAAATAATTAAAACTTTTCACAACCTCCTCTTAAATTATTTATTTATAATAAAAAACAATAAAAAACAATGAGTATTAGGAAATAAGGCAAGCCCATACAAAGCTTCTTTCGGTGATTGGGGTTCAGTATGGGCTTCAATTTTTTCAAAAATGTTAATTTATAATTTTTTACGACACTCGTCTCTGGGGGGCTGGGCGGAGGTGGGTTTGACCACCCCTACCCACACAGTAATACACACTACTAATATATTATATAATAATATATATATATATAATATACTAGTAGTATAGAGGTAGATAGACAAAAACAGCTCAATTTGCGTCCCGAATATTTTCTAACCCCTCGTTATAAATAAATATTAAAATCTTATAATTTAATCCATCCAAATAGATAAGTATATATACTTTCGAGTCTAATATATTATTGTAGTAAGAACAGCTACAAGGAGAAACTAAAATGAACTTACCAGAATTAAAAGGAACCGAAAAACAAATCTCATGGGCAAACACCATCAGAAATGAACTTACCTCTAAAATCCCAACACCCGAAACGATTGCAGAAAACCTCGTTAAAAACGTAAAACCCGAACAGAAGGAAGCGGGTAAAGTAATCTCAGACGAATACGCGGTTAGATACGCGAAGGTTTTTAGCGAGGATAACGCGGGAGAATGGATCAACAAGAGAACCTCACTTACTTACGCATCTGTGTTAAGATACCTCACCTCACAAACGAGTCAGCCTGAAGTATAATTACCAAATCTTTTTTCCCGGAATGCTCCCCGTCATGCGTGACAGGAGCACGGAGAAAACAATGATAACACAGAAACCCATTATAGACGCGGACACCGAACAGGCAACCCGAAACGAGACGCGAGTAAGAGCACAACCAGAGATTATCATAGCCGAGGAGATAGAAGAATGAAGTTGGGAGATCTTAAAACAACAGATATTGAGAAGAGACTCAATATAACCCTGTCTGACACAGATAGAGACAAACTTGAGAGTATGAGGCAGAGCAAAGCAACTGATATTAACCTGGGGAAATGGCATTGTTTCGATATACCATTCCAAATTTTGTGCGGTGATAAAGGTACTGCTTCCGTGGTCTGTGATATCCTTACACCATACCAAGCTCAGATGAAGGGCACTATACAAATCGGGTGGGTATAATGATAGAGCTTGAAGAAAATCCATATGAACGAGTCTATGAGATAGACTCGCAGCTTACCCAGCTCAACGAACAGCTTAAGAACATTACGGCACAGATCGGAGCACTCGAACTTAAAAAGGAGGCGTATATCAAGTCGGCAAACGGGGCGAAGGCAATCGGGGAATACCGGTTACGGGTCAACCGCAAGACGCGGGAAATGCGGAAAGTTGTCATTGAACGTATCATTGAACTTAACCCCGACCTTATCTTTGCCGGCGGGAAGTTTGTCTACAAATCGGTTGATATCCCAGACGTCGATAAAGACCGGTATAAACAGGACGCCCTTACTCATTACGAGGTGGGATTGACCGATCTTGATGTTATGACGGGTGGCAAGTCCAATTCGTTACCTTACGTTGACATAGATGTAAAAGAGACTGTCACGTATTCAGTCGAAAAAATAGAGGATTAAACCTCTAATCTTTTTTTAAACATAATATTATGCTTATGGTGCTATTATAGACTCAGCGTAAGGCAATCTAACGTATATTCCTGTTATTGTACCGGCGGCTGTAGATGTACCTGCATTTCCAATCGCGGTTATTCTGAGCATAAATACATCGGTTAAATCTACGACGTCAGGTGTCGCAGTCCCTGTAAAATTATAATGCGAATATGTCCGTAACAATGTACCTGTAATCCCATAACACTCCAATTTAGCTCCTATACCCGGTCCAGATGCCGCCCCTGTTACTGACGCTGTAAATGTAATGCTCATGTTGACCTTTGGTAATAAATCAACAAATCCAAGATATGGATATAGTAGATATCTATTAACTATGGTTGGTGTGGTTGTTGACGAGGAAGCCGTACCAGATGATAATATAGATATGCAACCACTATCCCGAACCTCACTCCCGCTTAACGTTGTATTTGCCCACGTACATCCAGTGATAACAACGCGCCCTTTTACGTTACCTATCTGTTTATACCCCCCGGTATCCACTGGTGTTTCCAAAACAACTATTTTCGTAGTCGTAAGAGCTACCCCTCTATTACCGACAATCGCGCCCGGAGTCAACCCTGTAAACCCACCGAGATACCCAGCAGTGATAACAGCATCGTTTGCCGCATCGTAAAATCCAACCGCACCAGATGTAGATACAACCCATTTTGTCCCGTTGAAATATACCGGATCTCTGTCACTAACACCCGCATCGACTGACATCTCAGATACATCTATGGCAACATTACTCAGATACTGCCATGAATGTTTGACACCTGCAACACCACATACAGTAGCGTCTCCGCGCTCGTCCGTGATATTGGCTGCGGTAATAGATGTAACTCCCGCGCCAACAGCTATCCGTGCTAAAGATATTTCGTAAGTTTCGGACGTCCGGGTAAGTGCCGGCGCGGACGGATTAGCCGCTGGAGTGCCCGTCAATACGGCAAATGTAACCGATTGGTTGACGGATACACTCAGCCGTGCAACAACCCGATCAATACGCGGGTTTGTGGCGTTAGCTGTCGGCACAGTCAAAGCCTCGTTAGCCGTGACCCATCCATAATAACCCTGAACGTAACACCGCCCTGTTCGGACGAGCACCCCCATATTAGCGGGTGAGTTTTGTATTACCCTTAACTCAAGTCCATATCCTAATACATACCCTGACCCGATAGAGTCAAGGAGGAAAGCGTTAAAATCTGCCTGATTATAACTCGAACCATCACTAAAAAATCCTGATTTAACTGTCATGTTTTATACCCTTAATACTGGATTGTTCTTCGCTACGTCCTTTATCATCCGGACTATATTAGTTCCTTCGCTCCCAAGGACTATAATTATATCCCTCTTGTTTGCGGTATAATTGATTTCGGACGAAACAACTTCAATATCATATTTCCCGTAAATACCCGCATCGACAGTAACGATATCCCCGAGAGTAAAATCTTCACCGTAGACACATCCCGGTGAGTCCGAAAACTGCATCTCGATAACGGTCTCAACATTTGCCGCAATCTCTTTTTCTCCCGCTGTCGTCCGTAGGTCGGGTGTTGTAGCATATCTCGCGTCAACAAATACTTCCCTCCGTTCGATGCCGGTCAGTGTAGTATCGCCTACAAGCTGTATGGTTCGCACCGCCGCTTCACCCTGCCCCCCGACGACCGCGACCGTGCACTCCGGGATAGTATCAACAAACCGGGATAATACCGCTGTGCCCATCTCCTCGCTTAATATAACCCAGCTCATACGACTTCCCCCAAATCATTACCTTCAACTACCGACATAACTATTTTCCATCCCCATGGTTTCGTGTCATCGTCTACAACCACAGACCGCCATCCGATACTACCTAGTGACCCGATAGTTTCACAAAGATCTAAAAGATTTTCAAACCTTGCCGATATCGTCACAGTTTCGCCTCGTCCGTAATCAACCGGTTCCAGAGTCAGAAACGGGTCGCGTCTGTATGTGTCTGTGGCTTCGATGATATTTCCATTGACGTAATGGCGGAACGCGGTTTCTGCTGAGTCCTGTATCTCGTCCGCACCGACGCCCTCTAGGACGTTTACAAGCGCAATTCTCGCAGATAATAAATCATCTGCGTATTCATTGCCAGATACAGTGATAGTGTCCCTAGTCGCGTCTATCTGTTTGATTATCAGCGCATACACAGACGACCCTGTAACGTAATGTATAATCCGCCCTTTGATAAGGTATTGCGCATAGACTGAATGCCGGGATACTTCAAAACTCCATGAATCGCGGTTCCGGTGTCGCTCCGTATATGTCAAGTTTTTGTATCCATCAAGGACAATACGCGGGATATAATCCTCGTCACAAATCCGTATTTCCGGTGCGGTGATTAGGTATGATGCGGGTAATATAGGAGTTGGTGTGGTGGAAAACCCACCAGCATCATAACTACCCGTATCATAATCAAGATGGTTTGATGTGTGTAATACGGGGGTTGGTGTGGTGGAAAAACCACCAGCATCATATCTATCCGTATCGTAATCAAGGGTCATTAATTAGCAACTCTTCAACACGTGCCCGTAACATGGTAGGAACTTCGTCAATTGACTTTACTCCGTTCCGTATCAGTTCTACGTATAATCCAGCCATGCGTTCTAACGCGGGGCTTAATTCTGCCATTAGACACCTCCGAGAATCTCTAACGTGGCTTCAAATGCGTTAGTTGTCGCTTCTGCTTTGGCCATTGAGATAGATTCTGCGATTTCAGACTCCCTCTTTTTCGTGTATTCCACGATCGGAATTTGTTCGTCGATATCATACGACCAGTGAATTAGTCCGTCGTCCTCTGGAGGATACTCCCGCTGGATGTTCGAAATACAATACACCCATTTGTCTGTGATAATGGGGTTTGTGGGTTGTTCGCCCACACTGTGATCTTTTGGTTTTGTCATTGTATTACTCCTTGCTGAAAATCTGCAGGCGAGCGCCGACACCACCGTTGGAAACGCCGACCGCAATATCCAGATACAGATACGCGGGCCCCGCATGCGAGGCATCACGCCAATACCCGCCCGAAAGACAACAGCGCGGCACTTTGTTTTCTGCTGTATCTTCTGCGTTGCGACTCGTGTGGTCTGACCAGTATGTCAGTGCAGACCCGCCGTCCACAGATGCTGATATGAGTGGGAACGATGCATTCCAAAGCATCTTGCGGATGTATCCGGATGTAGTTCCGACCCCCATGACTCTGCACCAGGTATCAGGGATAGATGCATCCCAGTTTGCAATTGTCAACGACGAGATATCAAAATGATCAGCGGAGTCTGTTGCAAATGCGATCTCGCCAAATCTATAGGCAAAATCAATCATGTTCTCAAAGATATTGCCGTATGGGTCAATCTCCCCGCCAACAACCGCGGATACATTATCTGTGTATGCCTGTGAGCTTGCCGCAATTCCCTGTGTATACCCACCAGTTGGAGAGACGACGACACACACCGGGCGTCTGCCAATTACAGAACCAAGGTCATCCACAATTCCATGGGCGACGTCAGTCTGGAGATTGAGCGTGCCGTATGTCCAGTACTTGAGGATACACCGCATGATGTAGACCAATGGCTGAGTGATTGTGTAGGTGTTTTCGCCGGAGACACCCTCCGCATTACCGGTTGCCTGAGCTGCAGTTCTAAATGCTTCCGAGGTCGTCGAGACCGTGGGGGTGAGTGTGTCGCTGTAGATGGCGCGGAGTTTGCCGCCGTCGATAATCCCTTTGGTTACACCGACCCATACCTTATCTCTGATAGTGCCGTCTCTCAAATGACAACACACCCACCCGTTACCAGACCCGGGGTTATCATGCGTCCATTCGATGGAGTGTATATCAGTCCCGAGTGTCTGGATACGGAACCAGAACGTAGGATACCTGATTACAAAGTTTCCATCAAGTGATAAGCCGTCGGTAGTGACCCCGCTCGCAGTGCCATCGAGTTTCTTAGACCAGTCGGTAGGGTCCACAGTGAATAATTCTTCTGCCGCTTTGACAACCACAAATGGATGCGATGATTCAAACACCGCTTTTCTTGCGGCTAAATCCAATCCTGCAGAAGCCCCGATGTATGATATACATGCTTTAGGGTCGCTGTTGGTCTCGTCTATAATCATCCCGTGGATGGTTATGGGTGAGTTGTCGAAATAGCTTCCGATAATTTCGTAGTTTGTGCCATCATAGACAAACACATACGTCCCACCCCTCTCGATTTTTTCGGGGGATATCACAACACCCTTTCGGGTGATGGGTTTTGCGCCGGTTGAAGTGATGTTAAGTGTCGGTGAGTTTGCGACGTTGCCGTAGGTAAACTTAACCACCGATACTGCACCGGTAACCAGTGTATAACCTGTAATGGATACAGCTTTTGCCGCCGTTTTTGCGATGGTTGCACAAACACCGTATCTACTGACAGCCGCCGTTCCATCGAAGTTTACTCCGTCTATGGCGCGTGCCGCCGTGAGTTTGGATGCGGATGGTACATAGGTGATATCCACAGCCTTGCCTGTGATTGGGAGCGCAGCGCCGCCAACCTTAACGGCCTCGAGGACGTTGGCCTTGGCAAAGTTTTCCACACCAGCGAGTTTGAATTTATCAGCTGATGACATTAGGCCATGTGCATTAATTGTGGCGACAGCGATAGGGTCGTCACCACCTCCCGCATGTCTATCCGCGTGGGCAAGTTCGGCTTTACCACTATTTAGGGTGGTGATATTGTCTCTAAGTTCTTCGTGGTCAGCCTCGCAAAATCTACGCGCCGCGGATGAGCCTACCGGGTAAGTTCCGGTCAAACCTGCTTCTGGGGTCAGTGCGCCCAATACATTAGCCACACGAGTGCCGTAAAAGACGGTTACAAACGCTGAATCCGATGATCTCTGCAATACGACCCGGTTAGGGGCGTCCGGCAAAACGGATGCATCTTCAACAAGGATGGTTGGAGATACCCCCGCTATATACTGGGCGGTTATAATAGTTTCTGGCGAACCGGCTACGCCATC
>Ga0265294_10009703_pt1 | contig 11050 bp, 9 predicted proteins | sample MunlanPumphouse3_FD_192504 | JGI IMG/M metagenome (GOLD analysis project Ga0265294, IMG submission 192504) | Groundwater microbial communities from a municipal landfill in Southern Ontario, Canada - Pumphouse #3 | ecosystem: Environmental > Aquatic > Deep subsurface > Groundwater | place...
ATACCTTGTAGGTGAAAAAAATGCTCTGAAATCCTGGTATTAAATTGAAATTTGCTAAGATACGATTTACTAAATCATACCTTAGCAAATAAAGCTTGATAAAGAGAGATAAGAAATTCGAAATTGGAAATAAAAAAAGTGTTGACAAATACTTTTTATGGTTGTAGAATTGCCCTTAACCAAAGAAAAACCGCTGATTAAGAAGAGTAGGCGAGGAAATTTTCTTTCACAGAGAGCCGCAGATGGTGCGATTGCGGTAGGAGAAGCTTCACTGAATGGACTTATGAGGGCAGGACGAAAGGAAACGAGTAGCGCCTGACGGGATCTCCACCCGTTATAAAGGGAGCATGTATGTAAGTATATGGAACGAGTGGGCTTTATAAGCCAATCTGGGTGGTACCGCAGGAGTGATAAATCTCTTGTCCCTAGCAATAGGAACAAGGGATTTTTTGTTTTCTTTGGGGATAAAATAAACATTTGGAGGAAAGAAAAATGAAAGCAACAAAGAAATTTTTAGCACTGGTCTTAACGGTAGCACTTATCTTCACACTTGTCTCATGCACAGACAATACCGACATGATCAAAATCGGCGTAATACAATACGCACCACACCCTTCACTGGACAACTGTTATACAGGGTTTATTGAAGGACTTGCAGAAGGCGGCTATGAAGTCGGAAAGAATATTGAGATCGACTTTCAAAATGCCATGGGAGAAATGTCAAACTCCGACCTGATTGCTTCCACTATGGTGTCATCAAAATATGACATGATACTGGGAATTGCCACTCCTTCAGCTATGAGCGCATATGGAGCAGCAAAGAATACCGATATACCGATTGTCTTTTCAGCAGTATCTGATGCAGTTGCTGCAGGAATAGTGCAGTCAAACGAAAAGCCTGGCTACAATGTAACAGGTACATCGGATGTACTTCCTCTAGAAGCACAGATGCAGATGATAAGGGCATTCCTGCCTGAAGCTACTAAAATCGGAATTATCTACACTACAAGCGAACCGAATTCAGTAACTCATCTTGCCCAGTTCAAGGAACTTGCCAAACAGTATAACTTCACAATAGTTGAAGTAGGCGTTACAAATGCATCAGAAGTGGCAGCGGCAGTTACAACTGTAATATCAAAAGGCGTGGACTGCATAAACAACTTTACTGACAACAATGTAGTTAATAACCTTTCTACCCTTATACATGCAGCTGATGCAGCAAACATACCGGTTTTCGGTTCTGAAGTAGAACAGGTCAAAAACGGATGTATAGCTTCAGAAAGCATAGATTATGTGGAGCTTGGACGTGAGACAGGTAGAATGGCAGCAAAAATACTAGATGGTGAAAAAGCATCAGAAATGCCAGTCGCACTGATATCTGCAAGCGAACCTGTTTACAATAAAAAAGTGGCACAAAGACTGAATATTAATCTGCCTGATGCATATGCCGACGCAGAGGATGTAGGAGAATAGTTTAATGGATGTGTTGATTGGTATTCTGACAAACATATTCGAAGAAGGATTCATATACGGAATCATGGCTATGGGTGTATATATAAGTTACAAAGTCATGGATTTTCCGGATCTGTCGGTTGACGGCACATTCCCTTTGGGGATGTGCGTCACCGCTTCTATGATAACAGCAGGAGCTGACCCATTATTAGCATGTATTGTGGCATTTATTGCAGGAAGTTTAGCTGGATGCATAACAGGCATATTGAATGTTAAGTTGAAAATTACGGACCTGTTATCAGGTATTTTGGTTATGACAGCTATGTGGTCTGTAAATCTTGCAATAACAAAAGGAAGCGCTGTGCTCCCCTTCTACAATAAAAGCACTATATTCAACACAGGACTTGTACAGATACTTCCAGAATCAGTTCAGAAATACAGAGTACTTATAGTTGCAGGATTAATGATGCTTATTGTTAAAATACTGATGGACCTATACCTCAAAACAAAATCCGGCCTTTTGTTAAGAGCAGCCGGAGATAATCCTCAGTTTGTAACATCAATGTCAAGAAATCCAGGAGTAATGAAGATTATAGGTCTTGCAATCGGAAATGGCTGCACAGCTTTAGCAGGGTCGATACTAAGCCAGCAGAACGAGTCAGCGAACATAACATCAGGTACTGGAATGGTTATATTATCTTTAGCCTCAGTTATTATAGGAACCAGCATCTTCAGTAAAGTAAAGTTTATGAAAGCCACGACTATGGCAGTAATAGGGGCAATCATTTACAAGATGTGCTTAGTAGCAGCAATGCAGTTAGGGCTTCCGACTAATTACTTAAAAATTTTAATGGCTGTCATATTCACAGTCGCTTTAGTATCAAACAACTTCTTTTCAAAAGGAAGGAGGAAACAGAATGTCCAGCCAAACAAACTTTAATAACTTTTCAGATACCCTTGTATCTATAAAGAATATCGATAAAACCTTTAACAAAGGTTCAGTAAATGAAGTCAGCTTGTTTAAAGGCTTCAGCCTGGATATTATAAATAACCAGTTCGTATCCGTTGTAGGAAGCAACGGCTCCGGCAAGACAACTCTTTTAAACCTTATCTGCGGAAACATGGAAACAGATACAGGCAAGATATATTTAAAAGACAGGAATATAACAAATCTTAAGGAACATCAAAGAGCTAAATTTATAGGAAGAGTATTCCAGGACCCCTCCAAAGGAACCTGTTCCACACTTACAATCCTTGAGAATATGTCTTTAGCTGATAACAAGAACATAGGTTACAGTTTAAAAGCAGGAGTCAATAAAAAGCGCAAGGACTACTACTGCTCGCAGCTTCAGCTTTTAAAGCTGGGGCTGGAGAATAAACTTGACCAGCAGGTCGGGACATTAAGCGGAGGTCAGAGACAGGCTTTAGCTTTGCTCATATCCACCATGACACCCATCGACCTGCTTATACTTGATGAACACACTGCAGCACTTGATCCCAAATCGTCAGAAAATGTAATGGAGCTTACAGACCATGTTATAAAGGAAAAGAAAATAACAACATTGATGGTTACTCATAACCTTAAATATGCTGTCAAATACGGTGACAGAATAATAATGATGCATGACGGTAAATGCGTAATTGATGCAGCGGGTGAAAAAAAGCAAACTTATGAGATATCTGACCTTCTTAAAATATTTAACGAGATATCCATCGAATGCGGTAACTAACAGTCATAACTTCCTCATTTTGATAAAGCGGTACGTAATTCATCAAGAATGCGTGCCGTTTTACTTTTATCTAATATTGTAGATAATAACAAAAAGTGTTAATATTACATTTAGATTTAACAAATATATAATTAGCAACAGAAATAGTCCATTTTTGCTAAACAGACATTTCGAAAGGGGTAGTTTTATGAGAAAGAATATTTCAAAACCTTTAATCTGGTTAAGCGTAATGCTTGTCATACTTTTTGTTTGCATGATATTCGCTGACCTTATACAGAGGGATTTTAACAAAGTTGAGGTTTCAGAATTCTATTTTGATGCAGGAAACGGTGAGATACTAACATACAAACTGTATAAACCGGTCAGTGCTACAAAAGACAATAAATCTCCCGCTGTACTTTTAATGCATGGATATCAAAATGACAAGGAGACCAATGCAGCATATTCTATAGAACTTGCAAGAAGAGGAATAGTGGCCTTGTCTATTGATGAGTACGGTCATGGTGGAACAAGTTTAGGCATCAGAGAAAGAGGATATACACAGTATAAATTCCCAAATATGGAAAAGACTATTTCAGGACCAGAAAGATATCTTGTAATGATGAATTTTTCCAATATGGATTTCCATGATGAGCAATATAGCAAAGGGTTGAAAGATAGCTCTATGGGCGGAAGGCTGGCTTATGAAATGCTCAAGCAGATGGACTTTGTTGATGTGGAGAATCTGGGCATAACCGGTCATTCCATGGGTACCTGGTCCTCATGGACGGTAGCTGCTGATAACCCTGACCATAAATGCATAGTCATACAGTGCGGAGAAGTAGCAGACACTAAATACTTTGACGATTCCATAAAATTCAATAATGTACTTATGCTACAGGCTAAGTATGATGAATTCAATTATTTCCGTGATTATCAGAATACGGTTGCAGGACTTGAGAAGACTCCTTTAAGATACAATACCTTCGCATTACAGGACAATCCTGTTGAGTGGAATACTACATATGGCTCGTTTGAAGACGGGACTGCAAGAAGAATGGAACTTCTAATAACCAATCACAGACTTGTAACCCATGATAAAAACGGCATGGCCGCTTCTATGGACTGGTTCACTGAAGCTTTCGGGATTACAAAAACAATTGATTCATACAATCAGACATATATGATAAAGGAAGTGCTGGTTCTAGTCGCAATGTTATGTGCAGTATTTTCTATACTTCCATTAATGATACTAATACTTAAGATTCCTTTCTTTAAAGCTGTAGCACAGCAATTACCTGACAGGCCTTCAAGGATTAAAAATACCCGACAGTGGTGGAAAGGTGCAGTTATAACTGTATTGATAGCAGGGCTTTCATATCCTTTCATGACGCAGTTAGGCCATGGGTTACTTCCTTTACCGGAAAACATATTCAAAATGACTGTAGGCAACGGGTTTGTCGGTTGGTATCTGTTCCTGATAATTATTATGGTAATTACGCTTAACAGTACCTGGAAGAAGTCACAAAAGCTTGGAAGCGGATTGGATTATTATGATCTCGGATTGGGATGTGAAAAAAATCCGGATAAGCTTTCCTGGTCATTACTTGGCAAGTCATCATTAGTAACATTATTAATGATCAGTTTCATGTATCTTCTTGTAACTGTAACTCAGTCGCTTTTTATGCTTGACTTTCGATTCATATGGCCTTTCTTTAAGATGTTCACATTAGAAAGGTTCCTTCAGTTTTTAGTCTATATCCCAATTTTCGCTTTATTCTTCCTTTTGAATAATGCAAAAATATTCGGACACATGAGACAATCCAGAGCATCTGAAGATACAATAAGTTCATTGCTGATATGCTGGTTAAAAAATGCATTTGTTATGATTGGCGGAGTATTCTTAATGGTACTTATTGAATATATACCTTTCTTTTTGGAAATCGGACCTGGAGCAGACCTTTTATTCAGCTCCACATTCGGCGGGCCTTTCATGTCATTAATGATACTGTTCATACCTCAGGTTATTATATTCAGTTTCCTGTGCACGTTTATAAACAAAAAGACAGGTCATGTATATGTAAGCGCATTTACTGTTGCATCACTTGCCTGCTGGATAGTGACTGGTGGTTCGGCACTATTTTAAGGTTTTGCTATTCTGTTTATATAATGAATAATTTATATATTATATATATAGTATTTATATATAATATATATAGGCAGAATTGATTGGTGGATAGGCAACACTTTTTTAGATAACTTTCTTAAGGGTATCATTCCTGTATTCAATTGGGTTCTTGTAACCCAGTGATGAAGGTATCCTGGAGTTCATAAGATGGTATTTTGACTTAAAGGGTTAATTTATTAAAAGAATTGTTTAAAAACACTTAAAATATAATGAATAATGTGTAATAATAATTATTGCAAATAATATTTTTAGAAAAGAGAGTTTATTATGAAAGACTTCTTATCAAAAGTTATTCCTGTGTCACTTTCCTTTGGTATCTATTATACAATGTCTATCATTATTCGAGATTTTAAAACAATAAGACTTGGTGATTATGACACGCCAAAAGTTATCAGAGATGGTAATTTAAGTATGTTTAAATCAGCAATCATCAGCAATAGCATTTTACGGGGTCTTTTAATTATCTTCATTTCAATTTTATTGATAAAAGTTTTAACACTTTTATTTAAGAATATAGAAATAAATTCAATAGTAAAGGTTAGTAGTATCATAGGATCCGTTTTTATGATATTTATAGGCTTTTATCACTTTAAAAATATACCATATACAGAAAATGATGTTTATTACACTATTGAAAGTAAAGCAGAAAATTTCATAACCGATTTTACCAATAAAGAATATGATAAAATGGTTACAAATTATGTTCTTAACAGTAATATGAATGAATTTATCAGCAAGTACTTGTATTCTCAGGCGATGAACAGAACTATAAGAGAATATGGTCAAATAAGAGAAATAGAAGATCCTATTAAAATACATATTGGAGTATATACTATTTTTTCTTATCCTGTAATACATGAAGATAATCAAGTAGTATATTATAATATTGCTTTTAACAGCAAAAATGAAATATCCAGTTTGTTTACTACACTTTCTCTCCTTGGTTGAACAGACTTTTTTTATAAATTTAAACCTAAAAAAGCTGCATACATGATGTATGCAGCTGATCTATATCTTTTGTGCTTTATAAAGGTCATCTTTTGTCGTGCTTTCAGCTAATTTATGTTAAATTCCACTGATGCCATAATTTTAGACCCGTCATCCATATAGAAGTTCTTTATAACCCTATACTCCCCTTTTGACAAATCATCATAGAAGGTTAAATAGAATTTTTCCTCTATCATTCCCCTTCCTTCCAAAACAACCTCTTCCTCGGTCCATCCGGCTTTATCATTCAGAGGCACTACATACCATTGATCGTCAATCAGCTTTTCAAGGTGCGGCTCATGACCGAAATATATGTCCACTCCTAATGCATTCTTTATAACCAGAGTAATTAAATCTGTAGAAGCCTTAATATCTGTTTCCTTAACAGTCATTGACACTCTGTTATCTTGTATATCGGCACTATAAGGGCTCTTGTTCATTGCAATAGTGTTTTTACACCCCGTAAGTGCTATTACAAGAACCGATGTTAAAAGGAGTAATGCCATAGTCCGTTTCATGTTTTGCATCCTTTCCTTTTTTAGACACATATTAATGATTAAAGGTTCCCTAATCTATGCTCTTATTCGAACTGGCTTTCATGCTTTCTGAAGAAGTCTTCTTTAGGTTCTAAAAATGTAGTTTTTGCATCTTTATCAATAAGCAGCTCTTCCACAGAAGAAAATGCATAATCCCAGCTCCACAGTTTATCAGAAAAACCTATGTATTCTTTTGCTTTTTCACATCCTGTTGGTGCAATAGGATGTAAAAGAAGAAGCGCTGTTTTAATACCATGGAAACAGTCTGTTAATATCTGATTTCTCAACATTTCATCATCATTAGCTTCCGCAGTCCTTATATTATTAGCCCAGTGTTTGTTTATTATCCTTACATAACTGTCCAGTACATATGCAATTCTGTGAATATCATTGTTATACATGTGCTTCTCATATTCCAGTATCGCATCATCTGAAGCATCTATTATTTCTTCGGATACCTTACCAATAATTACTTTTGAGTCATTGTATTTCTGTATTGTATACAGACATGACCTTATAAGTCTGTTAAAAACATTAGTAAGAAGATTACCTTCTTTTAATGCAGGGTCTACCCCCTCCTGCTCTTCTTTTGGAAGCAAAGCCTGTGGTTTAAAGGAACTGCTCTTACTTGTAAGCCCGAGGCTTATGAAATGCATCCTTAACTGTTCAGGAGTATAAAACTGTAATAGGTCATTTGCCATAGGCGGTTTGATTTGCGAACTGCTGCTGGCTTTTTTATCCATAAACAGAATGTGCTTATTTGCAATTATCTGAGGAAGATGAATCTTGGTCATGTCCAGAGTATCAAAATCCGGATGATTCATTACTGCAAACATTGCCATTTCAGCAATACAGTAGAAGTATATATTATCTTCTCCAATAAACTGATAAACCATTGAATCTTCATCCTGCCACCACTTCTTCCACTCATCTTCTTTTGCACCTTTTTCCTTAAGATATGCTTTTAAAAATGATATAGGTGCCCATAACGATTCAGGCCATACCCAGAAGGTAAGGTCTCCAAGATTATCTTTTTTCGGTACTGGAACTCCCCATTCAATATTTCCTGAAAGACGGAAAGGAACCAGTGTTTTCCCTGTACGGTATCTGATCTGTCTTTCATTTAAGACATCCCTTGCAATGTCACGGTCATCAAGATTTTCAAAAACAAATGTAATTGAAGATTTCTTTTCCTCATCTATAGTCTCATGTTTTGGAAAAGCTTTTTCTAAATCTTCTAAATCATCTATCTGCTTTCTTTGCACATAAATAACAGGAGGTTTCAAAAATTCATCAATAGCGTCAATTATGAATTTCCTTGTTACAGAATCTTCCCTTAAGTTTTTTGTGTATTCCTGCATTTTGTCTCTGAAGTCTTCTAACCTGAAATACCAGTTCTCAACATCAACTATCTCTGGTTTCAAGCCTGATAAAGTACTTTTCGGATCTATAAGCTCTTCTGGCATATACTGATGCCCAAGCGCGCATTCATCTGCATAAGCTTTATCCGAACCGCATCCTTCAAATGGACATCTGCCTTCTACCTGTCTGCCATTTAAAAGAATCTGTAATTTAGGATCGAAAAACTGCGGTGTGGACATAACTGAAAGATATCCGCTTTTATACAGAGTTTCAAAAACCTCATTTGATACCTGTCTGTGTATTTCCTTATCTTTGTACAAACCTGATGCTCCGAAATGATTGAGGCTTATCTCATATTCATCCAATGTCTTTTTCTGCTTAATATGATTTGATTCAACATATTCAGTAATATCTTTATGTTCTGTATTCCCGCTTTCTTTAAGCTTCCTGAAGCTTTCCAGAATTGGAGAACCATAACAATCTGTACCAGATACAAAGATTACGTTTTCAGCTCCTATCCTGTCTCTTAAGAACCTTGCATAGGTGTCCGCATGCACGAACATTCCGCCTATGTGTCCGAAATGAAGTTCCTTGTTGCCATATGGCATGCCTGCAGTTATAACTGCTCTTTTTGGAAATATCGGTCTTTTAATGTCTTCTTTCATATTAGTTCACTCCTTCTGGAGGCTATAAAAAAGCCCCCATAAAACTGTTGTTTTATCAGGGGCGATTAATATCGCGGTGCCACCCTTTTTCACATATCCGTCACCGAATACGCCTTATTAAGTATCATCATACTTATGTCCTGTAACGGGAACTCCCGGTTTTCACGGCTCCAAGGCCTGTTTCGTGTGATATGCAATACCCTTTCTCAGCTTCAAGGCTCTCTGTAAATCCATTCTTCACACTACTTATCTTATCATCGCCCTTATTACAGAAAGTATAGAACAAGGTACAGATTATGTCAAATATAACTTTATGTGTACTATACTTGATTAGTACACAAGTACATCTAATTACGGAATAAGATTACATATTACCCGTTACAATTCCGGAAAAAGGTTACTTACTGACCTCTATTTATCTGGTAAAAGGTTACACAACATATTGACTTATGCCTTAATTAAGGATAAAATCCAAATAAGAAGTAAAGAGGTTTAAAATGCTAAGAAGAAAAATCGAAAATGAGTTACTAAAATGGAAGCAGGTACATAATAAGACAGCACTTCTAATTACTGGAGCAAGGCAGGTTGGTAAGACTGCATCTATAAGACAGTTTGGCAAAAATCATTATGACAATTTCATAGAGATAAACTTTATAACAGACACAAATGCATATAAAATATTTAATGACAGTTTAAGAGCTGATGATATAATCTTAAACCTTTCTACCTTTGTCAAAAAGGCTCTTGTCCCTGGTAAAACACTGATTTTTCTTGACGAAATACAGGAATGTCCAAATGCAAGGACTGCAATTAAATTTCTTGTTGAAGACGGTAGATTTGACTACATAGAATCGGGTTCGCTTCTTGGAGTCAGCTACAAAGAAATACCCTCCCTTCCGGTGGGATATGAAGAAATCCAGCAAATGTATCCTATGGATTTTGAGGAATTCCTCTGGGCTAACAATATCCAGGAAGATACCATAGATTATTTAAAAGAATGTTTCATGAATGAAAGATACATAAGCGATGTCATTCATGAAGAAATAAAAAAGCTATTTCAAAGATATATGATAATAGGGGGTATGCCTGCAGTAGTAACAAGATTCGTAAAAACAAAAGATATTGGACAGGTTATTAATACCCAAAAACGAATAATGGAGTTATACAGACAGGATATAACAAAATACTCAGTTTCTGAAAAGATGAAAATTAGGCAGATTTTTGATCACATTCCTGCAGAATTGAATAAAAACAATAAAAGATTTACCATGTCAGATATAAATAAAAACGCAAAATACCACAGATATGAAAGCGGTTTTATGTGGTTAGCTGATGCTGGAGTCTCACTCCCATGCTATAACATATGCCAGCCAGTTTTACCTTTTGAATTAAATACGAAACATAACCTATTTAAACTGTTCCTATGCGACACAGGCTTGTTGTGTTCACAATCTTTGGGTAATATTCAATTTAGCATTCTTAATGGAGATACTACAGTTAATATGGGAAGTATTCTAGAAAACACTATCGCACAGATACTGGTGTCAAACAGTTTCAAATTATACTATTACAATAGTAAAAAAACCGGAGAAATTGACTTTGTCATTCAAAAGGGTAATTATGTCATACCAGTCGAATGCAAATCAGGGAAAGATTATTCTACACATAAAGCTTTGGAAAAACTTATGTCCGTAAAGGAATATAATATAAAAGAGGGCATAGTCTTATGTTCAGGCAATGTTAAAAGAGACAAAAGAATCCTCTATTTGCCTTGGTATATGGTTTCTTTCATTACCCAGCCCTCGATAGACTCATATATAGTTGATTAGCTTTATTCAATAATTGTTATACCCTCTGGATTGGTAAACTCATACAGGCTTCCTTCAGGATTTTCCTGAATCATGTCAGATATGGTTACATTATTTACCTTTGTATTTATAGATACAGCATATTTAGAAAATCTTGAATGAATACCGCTTATTTGTATATCATGCAGATCATTATCAGAATAGTTATCTCCATAACCTGTATACAGCATTACCGTAGCAGTCCTTCTTCCTTCTTTTACATCCTCTATATTCTTTATATCTATGTTATATACCTGTAAACCATCTGCTGCTAAACATATTACTCCATGGCATAATCCACCTG
>Ga0265294_10009704_pt1 | contig 11050 bp, 8 predicted proteins | sample MunlanPumphouse3_FD_192504 | JGI IMG/M metagenome (GOLD analysis project Ga0265294, IMG submission 192504) | Groundwater microbial communities from a municipal landfill in Southern Ontario, Canada - Pumphouse #3 | ecosystem: Environmental > Aquatic > Deep subsurface > Groundwater | place...
GGTCAATATTACTATTTATGATGCCGCCATTATTCCAAAGGATATATATATAACAATTTGCGAGAATGATTTCCCTTATCAGTATTTCGATAGTGTATTTTATCAAGCAGGAATTTATGGCTATGTATTTTCCACAAACTCAGAAACCGATAGCCTTCATATAGTTAATATATCAACCAATCCAAAATACACCACAACTATTTTTGACACAATATGCGAAGGAGAAACCTACACACTAAACGGATTTAATGTATACACCCAAGGACAACACACACAAAATCTTCAAACCATACAAGGATGTGATAGTATTATAAATCTTAATTTATATGTCGAAAATATTGAGGATACAATTATAGATGCAGTGATTTGTAATGGAGAGGTATACACCAATTATGGTTTCAATCAGCATAGAGAAGGAACCTATTATGGATATTATCTTTTTTCTGGAAAATGTAATACGAGGATAATTTTAAATTTAAGTGTTATCAACTCCGTAGAAATGCTCTTATTTCCGCAAGAAGATATGATGGTAGAACAATACCCAATAACATTAGATGCCACCTGCACTGGTTGCGATTCCTACATTTGGAGTAGTGGTCAAAGCTCGCCAACAATAAATGTTTATAGTAAGGGAATGTATAAAGTATGTGCCTTCTCCGACTGTGGCTATATTTGTGATTCGGTTGTAATTAATAATCCAGATGTTTATGTTTTCTTGCCAAATAGTTTTACCCCTTCCAATTCATCCAACACCGTTTTTGAAATATACACTCAAAAGGAAAAGGTTGAATTAGTTGTTTTTGAAATTTTTGACCGCTGGGGAGAAAAAATATTTGAGACAAAAGATATTTATGAGGGATGGGATGGAACATCCAAGGGTAAGCTATGCAATAGTGATGTGTTTGCCTATAAGGTTTTGTATAAGACAAGATACACCCAAGACCAAGTTTTTGAAAAAACAGGACTTGTTAGTTTAATTAGATAAAAAAGATTAGAATCTAAAACAGAATTTATTAGAATTCTATTTTAAGTTATCTTTTATTGTTTGTAGCTCTTCTCTAAGTTCTTTTGGGAGATGTGAACCAAATATTTCATAGAATTTTTCTGTACGAATGATTTCAGTTTCCCATTCTTTTTTATCAATCTTCATAGCTTTTTCCATATCTTGTTCAGATACTTTCAAGCCTTCTATGTTAATTGCTCCCGGTTTAGGAATCTTGCCTATTGGTGAATCAATTGCAATATCTTCATTATTACATCTATCAAATATATAAGCTAATACCCTTGAATTTTCTCCATAACCAGGCCATAACCATTTGCCATTGTCTTTTCTAAACCAATTGACACAGAATATTTTTGGAAGTTTATCTTGCTCTGTTTTCTTTCCTAAATCTATCCAATGTTGGAAATAATCCCCCATGTTGTATCCACAGAAAGGTTTCATTGCAAATGGGTCATGACGTAATTCTCCTTCTTTTAAACCAATAACTGCTGAGGTTATTTCCGAACCAATAACTGAACCAATCATAACTCCATGATTCCAATTTTTAGCCTCATAAACCAGTGGAACAGTTGTTTGACGTCTTCCTCCAAACAAAATTGCAGAAATTGGAACTCCATTTGGTTCATCATAAGCAGGGTCGGTGGCAGGACATTGAGCAATTGGAGCAGTAAAACGTGAGTTGCTTTGAGCACAAGGCTCTGATGAGTTTTTATCATAAACTCTATTTTTCCAATCCAAACTGCCTTCAGGACATTCGTATCCAATTCCTTCCCACCAAACATCATTATCTGGGGTTAGCCCAACATTTGTAAATAAAGTATTATGTTGTATTGAAAGATATGCATTTGGATTTGTTGATATTGAGGTTTGAGGAACAACTCCAAAAAATCCATTCTCTGGATTTATAGCCCAAAGACGTCCATCCTGTCCAAACTTCATCCATGCAATATCATCTCCAATTGTTTCAACTTTCCAACCAGGAATGGTTGGAATTAACATTGCAAGATTTGTTTTTCCACAAGCTGATGGAAAAGCAGCAGCAATATATTTCTTTTCTCCCTTAGGATTGGTTATCCCTAAAATAAGCATATGTTCAGCCAACCAACCTTCTTCTTTTCCTAAAACGGATGCAATTCTAAGAGCAAAACATTTCTTTCCAAGTAGTGCATTGCCTCCATAACCGCTTCCGTAGGACCATATTTCTTTTGTTTGTGGAAATTGACAAATATATTTTTCTTCAATTGGACGACATGGCCACTTAACATCTTTTTGACCTTCCTCTAATGGATATCCAACCGAGTGTATACATGGTATAAAATGTCCATTTTCTCCTAAAACTTCAAGAGCCTTGGTGCCCATTCTTGTCATTATTCTCATATGAACAACAACATAAGGTGAGTCGGTGATTTGAACTCCAATATAGGATTTATCAGAACCAAGAGGACCCATAGAAAAAGGCATAACATACATAGTACGTCCTTTCATGGCTCCCTTATACACCTTAAGCATTTCTTGCTTCATCTTGTTTGGATCTTCCCAATTATTGGTAGGTCCTGCCTTTTCTGGAGTTTCGGAACAAATAAAAGTTCTGCTTTCAATTCTGGCTACGTCAGAATCATCAGTTTGAAAATAATATGAGTTTGGTTTTTTTTCTTCATTTAGTTTAATTGCAACGCCACTTGCAACCATAGAATCCAATATGTTTTGGTTTTCTTCTTCTGAGCCGTCGCACCAGTGAATATTTTTAGGTTGAAAAATCTCTTTCCAATGGTTCACCCAATTGATTAATTCTATATTTTTAGTCATAAGAAATATGTTTTTAACAAGAATAATCATGCAAAAATAGAAAACAAAAGGATAGGAAACAAAAAAAACTTAAATATTTATTTTCAAATTGCCATAAAATGCTTTCATTTGAAGTGTTAAGACGATTTCAAAAAATAACTAAGACTTACACAAAAATAAACTTAACTTATTTGAAAATAACTCAGACATATTTTTGAATAACCTTTGATTATTATTTAATAGGGATTATAAGTGAAATTTATATTAAAACGTTCTCGAATTTTTTCTTTTTTCAAGTAAATTAAAGAAAAAATGCTTGAATTTATTATCTTTGCACTTATATGAAAGAAGCAGTTTTATATCTTTTCCCAACCCCAATTGCAGACAATGATTTAAAATACTCCATGCCTGCAATCAATCTTGAACTTTTACAAAGATGCGATTGTTTTATTGTGGAAGAATTGCGTACGGCAAGAAGATTTCTTAAAAAAGCGGGCTATAAAAAAGATTTTGATGAGGTTGAGTTTTTTATTCTTAATGAACACACTAACTCACAAGATATTGAAAATTATTTAAATCCTATTCTTAGTGGGAGAAATATTGGATTGATGTCTGAGGCAGGTCTTCCCTGTGTTGCTGACCCTGGCTCAATGGTGGTTAGTTTGGCTCAAAGAAAAGGCATTAAGGTTATTCCATTGGTTGGGGCATCTTCTCTTATGATGGCTCTTATGGCTTCTGGTTTTAATGGACAAAACTTTGCGTTTGTTGGTTATTTGCCTGTTGACAAAGCACTAAGAGTGAAAAGGATTAAAGAATTGGAAGCTATTGTTTTTAAAACAAATCAAACGCAAATTTTTATTGAAGCTCCATACCGAAACAACCAAATGTTAGAAAGCTTAATTCAAAATCTTAATTCCACAACCTTAGTTTGTGTTGGCGTTGATATTTCAATGGAAACGGAACAAATAATTACAAAAACTGCTAACAATTGGAAAAAAACCAAGATTGATTTAAACAAAAGAAACACTGTTTTTTTGATACATAAGTAAAAATAAAATGAATAAACCACTTGCTGCATATTTAAGACCAAATACCTTAGATGAATATATTGGACAAAAGCATTTAGTTGGACAAGGGGCAATTCTTAGAAATGCAATTGAAAGTGGGAATATCCCTTCAATGATTTTGTGGGGAGAGCCAGGGGTTGGAAAAACAACTCTTGCCAACATTATTGCAAATAAACTGTTTTGCCCATTCTATTCTCTTTCGGCAATTAATTCAGGAGTTAAGGATGTTAGGGAAGTTATTGAAAAGGCAAAACAAGGAGATAGGGCTATTCTTTTTATTGATGAAATACATCGCTTTTCAAAGAACCAACAAGACTCTTTGCTTGGTGCTGTTGAACAAGGAATAATCACACTAATTGGAGCAACAACAGAGAATCCATCATTTGAGGTTATAACACCACTTTTGTCTCGTTGTCAGGTTTTTATTTTAAAATCATTAGACAAAGAAGATTTATTGCAACTAATTGATAAGGCCATAAACTATTATCGTGAAGTTGAGAATAAAGAAATTATAGTTAATCAGACAGAAAGCTTGCTTAGAATTAGTGGGGGAGATGCAAGAAAACTATATAATGCAATAGAAATAGTTGTTAGTCAGTTAGGAGAAGATGGAATAATTACAAATGCAAAGGTATCGTCAATCATTCAACAAAATCTCACCTCCTACGATAAAAAAGGTGAAAAACACTATGATATAATTTCTGCTTTCATTAAGAGTTTAAGAGGTTCAGACCCAAATGCCGCAGTCTATTGGCTTTCAAGAATGATTGTTAGTGGTGAGGATGTTCTATTTATTGCAAGAAGAATGTTGATTTTGGCCTCAGAGGATATTGGAATGGCAAACCCTAATGCTCTTATTATTGCCAATGCTTGTTTTGATGCAGTCAACAAAATTGGATATCCAGAATCTCGAATAATACTTTCTCAAACTGCAGTCTATCTTGCAACATCTCCCAAAAGCAATTCAGCCTATATGGCAATTAATAAAGCCATTGATATTGTTGAAAAGACAGGGGATTTGCCCGTTCCTCTCCATTTAAGGAATGCCCCAACATCACTAATGAAAGAAATCGGCTATGGAGAAAATTATAGATATGCTCACGACTACAAAAAAAACTTTATTCCAATGCAGTTTCTTCCAGATGAATTAGTTGGGACTAAAATTTATGAAATGGGCAATAATCCAAAAGAAAATGATATAGAAAAAAATATAAAACAAATGTGGAAAGATTATTACAATTATTAATATGGGTTATGAATTAAACTTTTTATATCCTAAGGTTAAAGTTGAAAACACATTTGTGTTTAACACAAGGCTTTGGACATCTAAGGATAAACTTATAATGGCACCAATGCACACCCTAACGGGCTATGTGTTTCGGAATGCCTTTGATAATATATTTCCTCAATCAATTGATAAAGCTATAACTCCATTTATATCCCTAACTCACGGAAACCTTGAGTTTAGCAAAAGAAAATATTCTGATTTATTAAAGGAAAATAATACTTCAACAATTGAAATCATACCTCAGGTTTTAGGAAATGATCCTAAGGGTATTATTGAGGTTTGTAACACTGTTTTTCAACTTGGTTATAAGGAGATAAATTGGAATATTGGATGTCCTAATCAAAGGGTTATGAAAAAGGATAGGGGTGCAGCACTTTTGAAAGACACTCTCCGAATTGAAAGAATTATTTCTGAAGTAATTGAAAAAATTCAAATTCAATTTTCAATCAAAATCCGACTCGGCGACCAATCCAAAGAGGATATTTATAGATTAATACCAATCATTAATCAATACCCAATCAACAATGTGATTATCCACCCTCGACTGGCTATAGATAGTTATGAAAAGGCGGTTGATTTAGATAGTTTTGAAGATGTGATTAAGCAAATTAATAAAAGAATTGTTTATAATGGAGATATTTTTACAAAGGAGGATTTTTCAACGCTCAAACTTCGTTTTCCCCAAATTAATGATTGGATGATTGGCAGAGGATTGTTATTCAATCCACTCCTTCCCTCAGAAATAAAATCAATTGAATATGTTGACAAAAAAGAAAGAATACTTGCTTTTCATAATGAGTTAATAAAAGAGACTAAATCTCTAAATAAGTTTAAAGAATATTGGAATTATTTTGCTGTGGGTTTAAGCTGGAGCCAGGAGAAATTAAATCTTCTGTTCCAAACGCAAACAATTGAAGAATTGGATAATCTTGTAAAAAATAATATTTAAAACATACTTTGATTGTATCTAAGATAAGCAATTTAATGCAATAATGTAACGTTAAAACATATAGAATAATATTATGAACATTAGATTTGAATTAAAGAAAAGGATTTTAGCTAATTACCAAAATCATACAATATAAACATTATTATTACTAAATTTTATGGAGATAATTGCTGATAACATTATTTTAATAGGTGCCGTTCTTATTTTTATTAGTATAATTCTAAGCAGAGCAAGCTCAAGGTTTGGAATTCCAACCTTACTTATTTTTCTTGTTGTAGGGATGATTTTTGGTTCCGATGGTCTTGGTATTAAGTTCTATAGTGCTGGTATTGCTCAGTTTATTGGGATGATAGCCTTGAGTATTATTCTTTTCTCAGGAGGGATGGACACTAAATTTAAGGAAATAAAACCAATCCTAACTCAGGGAATAGTACTCTCAACAATGGGCGTATTACTAACTGCTCTAATAACAGGGTTTTTTATATTTTGGATTTCTGGCTTTCAATTCACAAACATATATCTGCCTCTTGCAACCTCACTTCTTTTAGCCTCAACAATGTCTTCCACTGACTCAGCCTCAGTTTTTAATATTCTTAAAACTCAAAAAATCAGATTAAAGAATAACCTTCGTCCATCCCTTGAATTGGAAAGTGGAAGTAACGACCCAATGGCATATATGCTTACAATTGCTCTGATTCAATATATTAATTCCTCAAGTTTAGGAATTGGAAATGTTGTTGGAAGTTTCTTTGCTCAATTTATTGTTGGTGGAGTTATAGGATTTGTTGTAGGGAAATTATCCGTTAAGCTTATAAACAAAGTTAAAATACCATATCCTTCTCTCTATCCCTTACTTTTGTTAAGTATTATTCTTTTTACCTTTGCAATAACCGATATACTTAAAGGTAATGGATATTTAGCAGTATATATTGCCGGAATTATTGTTGGAAATCAAAAGATAGTATACAAAAAAGAAATTTCCTCATTTTTAGATGGATTGACTATGTTTGCTCAATTAATAATGTTCCTATCCTTAGGACTTTTAGTTAATCCGAGCGAATTATTAGATATATTACCTGTGGGTATTCTAATTGCGGTGTTTATGATTTTAGTTGCAAGGCCGTTAAGTGTTTTCTTGTGTCTTGCTCCATTTCGAAAGTTAGGAATAAAATCAAAAGCATTTGTTTCATGGGTTGGTTTAAGAGGTGCCGTACCAATAATATTTGCAACCTACCCTGTTGTTGCCAATGTTGAGTATTCCGAACAAATATTTAATATAGTGTTTGTTGTGACATTGGTGTCTCTTATTGTTCAAGGAATGACCATAACTTCAATTGCTAAAAAATTAAAATTAGACTTGCCTTTAAGTGAAAAAGATAGTGATTTTAGGGTTGAGATACCAGAGGAGCTGAATGTACATCTTAAAGAAATAGAGCTTACAGAAGAAATTCTCAACAAAGGGAATACCCTCCAAGAAATGACATTGCCCGAAAGAACTTTGGTTATGATGATAAAAAGGGATATTGAGTTTTTGGTTCCAAATGGTCAAATGGAACTAAAAGAAGGGGATATACTTCTAATAATTTCTCAAGATGAACAAGAACGATTAACCGATTACTACAATCACACAATTGAATAAAACTTATAAATTCAAGTTTCAGAACAAAACATAAAAAGAGGCACTTCATAATGAAAGCCTCTTTTATACTTTTAAAATCTACTTCAAAACTTAAAGAAATCTTTTTAGTAGTTCTTTGGATGAATTTCAAAATATGCTTTTGGATGCTTACATGCAGGACATTTCTCCATAGCTTTTTTGCCAAAATGAACATATCCGCAGTTTCTGCAATACCAAAATACTTCTTCTTCTTTTTCAAAAACTTGGTTCTTTTCAATGTTTTCAACCAATTTTCTATAACGAAGCTCGTGTTCTTTTTCAACCTTAGCAATCATTTTGTAGGAAGTTGCAATTTCTGGGAAACCTTCTTCTTCAGCAATACGTGCAAATTCAGGATAAAGCTCAGTCCATTCTTCATTTTCACCATCGGCAGCAGCTTTAAGATTGTCAATAGTTGTGCCTATAACACCTGCAGGATAAGAAGCAGTGATTTCAACCATTCCACCTTCCAAATAGCGGAAAAATACTTTTGCATGTTGTTCTTCTTGATAAGCAGTTTCTGCAAAAATTCCTGCAATTTGCTCATAACCTTCTTTTTTAGCTTCCTTAGCAAAAAAAGTATAACGATTTTTTGCTTGAGATTCACCAGCAAAAGATTTCAATAAATTTTTCTCTGTTTTTGTTCCTTTAATACTCATAATTCTTAATTTAGTTTAAACCCGATTAATACTATTAATACATTATGTTTTTATTCATAACTTTCAATTGGCAAATATATGAAAAATATCAAATTAAAAGTGAAAAACTTACTCTTAAATATTCAAAAAAAGATAAATAGTTGTACATTTGCTCAATAAATAAATAAAATTATGAACAGAAATAGTTTTAATGCTAATATCCAAGAAACTTTAGTATCACATTGGGATTTTCCTGCACTAACCGATTATAATGCCGAGTCATTAAAGTTTTCAGAAGTTGCAATACAAATTGCTAAATTTCATATTTTCTTTCAACAATGCAACATTAAGCCAGGAGACAAAATAGCAATTTGTGGGAGAAACTCATCAAATTGGGCAATAAGTTTTTTCTCTGTTCTAACCTATGGAGCGGTTGCAGTACCAATTCTTAACGAATTTAAGACAGATGCAATACATAACCTTGTAAATCATTCAGAGGCAAAAATACTTATGGTTGGAGATGTGGTTTGGGAAGGCTTGGATGAAAGCAAGATGACAAATCTTCATGCAATAATTCAAATGCAGAACCTTAATTTAATTGCTTGCAACGATAAAACATATCGAAATGCATTCGAAACAATAGAAGAGAAGTTCAAGGAAAAATACCCAAACGGATTTTCAAAACAAGACGTAAGCTATGTAGTTGACAATTACGATGACTTAGCCATAATAAACTACACCTCAGGAACAACAACCCTGTCAAAGGGAGTAATGTTATCAAATAGAGCAATAAATTCAAACCTTCAATTTGCAATAGACACTATGCCATTTATGACACCAGGCAAAAATATAATTTCAATGCTACCCATGGCACATATGTATGGATTAAGCTTTGAGATAATTTTCCCGTTTATTGCCGGAGTAAACATACATTTCTTAACAAGAGTTCCAAGTCCTAAAATAATATCAGAAGCCTTTGCAAGAATAAAACCCGATCTAATAATATCTGTGCCATTAATTATTGAAAAAATATATAAAACAAAATTAAAACCTGTCATAGATAAACTTTATATGAAGATATTCCTTCGAACTCCAATAATTGACAACTTTCTGCGAAATATGATAGTAGAACAGCTAAACCAAGCATTTGGAGGAAGATTCTATCAAGTAATAATAGGAGGAGCATCAATCAACCAAGAGGTAGAGAAATTCTTTAGAAAAATAGGCTTCAAATACACAATAGGATATGGAATGACAGAATGTGCACCACTTCTAACCTATTCCGACTGGACAACATTTAAAGAAGGCTCCTGCGGAAGACCAGTAGAAAGAATGCAAATAAGAATAGATTCAGCAGACCCAGAGAATATTGTAGGAGAAATATTAGCAAAAGGAGAAAATGTGATGATGGGATACTATAAAAACCCAGAAGCAACCCAGAAAGCATTCACCTCAGAGGGATGGTTTAAAACAGGAGATATGGGACTAATAGACAAAGAAGGAAACCTGTTTATAAAAGGAAGAATTAAAAATATGATACTTGGCTCAAGTGGACATAATATCTACCCAGAAGAAATAGAAGACATACTCAACTCAACACCCTACATACAAGAAAGCATAGTCTTAGAACAAGATAACAAATTAGTAGCCTTAGTATACTTAGACCAAGAACTCCTAAACAAAGAAAAAATTGATTTAGCACGCTCAAAACACATAATGGGAGAAATAAGAAAAGAAATAAACAAACAACTCCCCATTTATAGTCAAATATCCTACATCTTCATACAAGAAGAAGAATTTGAAAAAACACCAAAACGTTCAATCAAACGTTATCTCTATACATCAACCGCAAATATGCCAATAAAAACAGAAAAATGAAAAAGATAATCATAATCATAATAGCAATCCTTTGCTCAACATCAGCAACAATAGCACAAAACGTTTACGATGAAAAAGCAGATGGCTCAAAACAATTAGACAAGGCAATACTTCAAGCAAAACAAGAAAACAAATACGTTTTTGCAATGGTAGGAGGGAATTGGTGTAAATGGTGTTTAATGTTTAATGAATTTGCCACCACTAACCAAAACGTAAAGAACGCTTTCGATAAAAGCTATATATTCCTTCACATCAATTGGTCAAAAGCCAATAAGAACGAAGAAGCAATGAAACGCTTAGGCTACCCAGAACGCTTTGGCTTTCCTGTTTTTGTAATCCTAAACGAAAAAGGAGAAAGAGTACACACCCAAAACTCCGCCTACTTAGAACAAGGCGAAGGCTACAACGAAAAAGAAGTAATATCATTCCTAAACAATTGGACAAAACAAGCGGTAACAGTTCCAAATAAAAAATAAGCCTAAAACAAAGTTCCTTGAATTGTATTCTGTACTACTTTACAATATTTACATATATCTTGAAAGTTAGCTCCATTTTTTGACCAAGAATAGAAATCATTATCACTAATTAATACGTATTCCCATTCTCTATTATCTCGAAATTCAGGATTTAATGAATTAATTTTCTTACACCATTCAATAGTAGCTAATTGTTTTTGTTTAACATTGGCATTATCAACTCTATCCTCTCCTTTAGTCTCAACTATATGATATTTGTCTTTAGTTTTCACAAGAAAGTCAGGAGAGTATTTTGATAACAACCCATCT
>Ga0265294_10009707_pt1 | contig 11047 bp, 11 predicted proteins | sample MunlanPumphouse3_FD_192504 | JGI IMG/M metagenome (GOLD analysis project Ga0265294, IMG submission 192504) | Groundwater microbial communities from a municipal landfill in Southern Ontario, Canada - Pumphouse #3 | ecosystem: Environmental > Aquatic > Deep subsurface > Groundwater | place...
CCTGAACCCCGTCTGCCTGCATAACCCAGAGATTATAACCGTCTTCGGCTACTTTTTGCTGTTCTTCACCAAAAAGGCGGTATGGGTCAAAACTCAGACTAATATACCCGGCATACTCTCCATTGATTTTTATCGGTACCGAGAGAAGATATGCATCCATTCCATTTTCAAGTTGCATGAATTCTGAGATATACACATCCTGATCGACGAAATCCTCTTTTTTTGGCGGATAACTGCTCAGATTTTTTCCGATTGCTCCGTATATGTTGTTGGGGTATACTGTCAGAACGATCCCCTTCTCATCAGCGATCAGAAGGTCATGTGTCAGTGTTGTTCTCTGATAAAGTGTAGCCAGAGCCTGATGACCGTTTGCGGCAGTGGGATTTTCAGCATATAATTCTGCTGCAGATCGTGCCTCGTTTGTTGTTGTGGTCAGCGTTTCGTTGAGTGATGAGATCACGTCCGTGAGGATCTCATTCTGGGCAGGGGTCAGGTCCACGCATCCTGCGAATAAACTGAACGCAAAAATCAAAAACATGACTAGAGGCGGCAGAAGTATTTTCAGATCCATGTTAGTTCCTCATTCGGGAAGATAATAAGTATATCGTGGTCACGCTAAATACAATTTTGAAAATCATACCTATACAGCGTGACCGGGTCATGGTTTGGGTGTTGGCAATATCTGACGATAATACACAAACAATCTCTCTAAAAAGAGCAATGCATCGACCGGGACTCGAACCCGAGTTTAGGCGTTGGCAACGCCTAGTGATAACCACTACACTATCGATGCTTGATAGACCAAATCCGAAAGATTTGACCGGCACGCACAGTCAAAGACTATTACATAAGTGCCCTATTCTCTTAGATAAAGTCACATAAAAAGATTTCTACCAGATCATCCAGCTCCATGCCCCTGTGATCAGGCAGCAAAGGAAGAAACCAATGATGGCACATCCATTGATCAGGGGGAGACCTGGCTGGGGTTTTCCGGTATTTACCGGGATCATCAAGAGCATAAGACCTATGATACCGCCGATTATTGTACCTAAAGCGGGTAAAGAGAGTCCTACTATTGACAAAATTCCCTCTCCGCCTGCATATACCTGAGCAGATACCACAAGTATCGCCGGCATAATCATATCACCCATCCCTATCATATACGCGCCGCGATCGCTGGTCGTATTCAGCATATTGAATCCGTTTTTTCTATAAGAGTAACTTTTCGTTTTCGGAATAAGAAACATTATCGGCATCTTCTGACGAAGGACCCCATCTGCCAGCGTAAGCATATGTTTTGACCGTTTGACCGCAACAAAATCATAGATCATCAGGAGAATGAGAAGGATAAGTACCGGAAAAATCGAAAGTGACACGCCGAAGATCGCTGCACAGCCCGCTGAGATAATAACTCCGGCAATATCGATGATATACCATTCGGGATGGATCCAGAGCAGACCTATCACGCCTATCCCGCAGATTGCACCAATCACATCTGCCCAGATCCCGATCTCAAACGAATAGAGAAGCGCTATCACCACATAGTAGATCACCCATGCAAGACACAGGGCAATTATGACGCTGATAACGTTCTGCGCCTTCCATTTAATCAGGATCAGTAAAATGGCGGTGAATACCAGCATGATGAAGATGAATGCAAAGGCGTTCAGAACTGAATCTGGATCCTCAAATGCGCCCAGTCCTACATTCGTTACCGGACCGATTAAGAAAATGGAAAGCAGGCTTGTAACTGCCATCATAAGAATCATTCCGACATATGGTAGGATTGAACGGGATTTTTGTTCGCTCATATATAGTTAATTTAATATTAACCCTCACCTTAGTTAAACTATGAATGTTCGCGACATCATCCCGGAGATACTTCTTATTCTTTTAATGATAGTGTCTGCACTTGTGGTTGTTAGCAGATTATGGCAGGATGCCATCATTTCAATTGGGATTCTGCTTTTGATTCTTGCTTTCGGCGGGCTTATCCTGCAGTTGTTATATCGTCTCCGCCGGTTGGAAGAGCAATCCCTGCAGCGTGAGCGCATTCTCAGAGGGAATTTGGAAGATCTCGGCAGACAGCTCATCGCAAAACAGGATAAGACGTCAGAGACCATCATTGAAACCGTTGATAGTATCAAAATGCGGATGTACCGCTAGATGGGTGTAGCCCTCAGACCGCTTCTTGCGGATTATAAGGAGTCGCCCGGGTGGGATGGTCTCGGCGGTATTGCTGCGATCGATGCATTCAATGCACTCTATCAGTTCCTTTCCGGAATACGCCAGTCCGACGGTGCCCCGCTCATGGATGATAAGGGAAGGATCACTTCCCACCTGAACGGTCTTTTGTTCAGGACAGCGAATCTGGTCGAAAAAAATATCACCCCCATATATGTTTTTGATGGGAAGCCGCCGGAATTTAAGGCTAAAACTCTGGCAAAGCGTCGAGAGATTCGCGCAAATGCAAAAGATTCATGGGAGAATGCGCTGAAAGAAGGGGATAACGAGAGTGCTAGAAAATATGCGATGGCATCCTCGAAAGTTGATGCATATATCATAGATTCAGCAAAGGAACTTCTGTCCGCACTTGGCATATCATGGATCCAGGCGCCTGAAGAAGGAGAAGCACAGTCCTCATATATGGCGCGGAACGGAGATGTTACGTATGCCGTGTCCCAGGATTATGACTCGCTTCTTTTTGGCGCTCCCGACCTTGTTCGAAATGTTACCATATCCGGAAAGAAAAAGATTCGCGGCAAAGTAATTTCCATCACACCCGAACGTCTCAAACTGGATACGATCCTTACTGGGATGTCAATCACGCAGGAGGAACTGATTCAGATCGCTCTCCTTATCGGGACGGATTACAACAGTGGTGTGTCCGGAGTCGGACCAAAGACCGCAGTCAAAATAGTTTCGGAAGGAAAGTTCTATGAGAGGATTGGAGAGTCGGTAAATGCAGCAGAACCGGATGTGCTGATACAGTATTTCCTGAATCCTCCCATTAATAAAATCTATAATATTTCCAGCAAATCGCCCGATCAGGATAAAGTTATGGATATTTTATGCGAGGAACATGGTTTTTCTCCTGATCGTGTTGAGTCAGGGCTTGAACGACTCGGTGCGAAAAAAGGTCAGTCCACACTTGACTCGTGGTTTGGGTAAAAAATTATTTTCTTCCGCCGACTATGATGACGGTTTTTTCTGTCATTTTTGCAAAGATCCCATTCTCAAGAACACCTGGAATCTCATTAATTGTTGATTCCAACGCAGCCGGATTTTCCACTTTGCCAAATGTACAGTCAAAAATGTAGTTCCCGTTATCTGAAATGACCGGACCATCTTTCTTTACACCGTTTCGCATGACGGGGTCACCGCCCAGGTCCTTCAGTTTCTTACAGACACTTCCGTAAGCAAAAGGCAGGATCTCAATCGGAACCGCTGCATCTAGTTTTGGGACCTCTTTTGCCGAATCAATGACTACAACAAACTGCTTTGCGGAACCTGCAACGATTTTCTCTCTCAGGTGAGCAGCCCCTCTTCCTTTGATCATTTGTTTTGTGGGAGTTACCTGATCTGCTCCGTCGATTGCGATATCAAGAACAGGATGAAGGGACAGTGTCGTCAGCGGGATCCCGTATTCCTCAGCACGCATTGCCGTCTGGTTGGAAGTTGGAACACCCAGAATATTCAGACCTTCTGATTTTATTCGTTCACCAAGATGTTCCATTGCGAAAAAAACTGTAGAGCCCGTTCCAAGTCCAACAATCATACCATCCTTTACCATATCTGCCGCGCGGTAACCGGCATTCTTTTTTGCCTCAACTACAGTATCGCTCATGAACACAAATATGTGTGATATCCTAATAATGACTTTGGATAAGCATCAGGATGATGAATTTATAAAGAAAAAACCTTCATACTATTTATGCAAGATAATCTACCGTCGGGAAAAAACCTGATACTTATATTAATTGCGGCCTCTTTCGCTTCTTTCATGTCATCCCTTGACGGGACGATCGTAAATATTGCTCTTCCAAGTATTGCAGAAGCATTTGACTTGACAACTTCTTCGGTTGCCTGGGTCAGTACCATATACTTTCTCGTTATCGCGGGATCCCTGCTCATCGTCGGCAAACTCACTGATCTTCTCGGACTCAAAAAAATATTCCTCGTAGGCTTTTCTGTTTTCGTTATAGGTTCGTTCTCCTGCGGATTTTTTCCGGATCTATTAGGTTCGTTTGAGATCTTGCTCGTTGCCAGAATAATACAGGCACTCGGCGGTGTTTTGATGATGGTCGTTGCACCGGCAATGTTATCAACTTTCATGCCGGGGGACAGACGTGCAAAAGGCATGTCTCTTGTTATTCTTTTTGCAGGTATCGGCATGGCTCTCGGTCCGACTCTTGGAGGTTTCCTTACCGAATATCTTTCCTGGCATTGGATCTTCTTTATCAATGTCCCAGTCGGCATTATAGCTATTATTATTGGACTCTTCGTGATCCCGGGTAACAAACCAGATGGCGATTCACTGAAAGGATTTGATATACCAGGTGCAATCCTTGTTTTTGTCGGACTTGCGGCACTTCTCTTTGTCATTTCAGAAGGATTTACTTTTGGGTGGTCCTCTCTTCCAATAATCATATCAATTATTCTTACTATTTTTGGTCTTGGTGGATTTGTCTGGAGAGAACTTCATTATGAGAAACCATTGATCGATTTTGGTCTCTTCAAGAGTAAGTCATTTGTGATTCTGAATATCATTCTCGCACTCCTGTATTTTACCTTTGGAGGAGCAAATTACCTGCTTCCATTTTATCTTGAGTATGTACAAGATATCTCAACCGGAAATGCTGGGCTTATCCTTACTGCTCTTTCTTTTGGAATGATGATCACTGGTGTGATCTCCGGGCTGATCTATGCGAAACTGGTTGGGAAAATCAAGTATCTGGTAATGGGTGGTGTGGTTCTTATTGGCATAGGGTATTTTCTTCTCTCACACCTTAGTCCGGTTACGGGACTTGGTGTTATCATAACGGCCCTTACGTTGATTGGTCTTGGTCTTGGACTTACCTCGACACCTCTGACGACTTTGATCATGGGGGCAGTTTCTGCATCCAAACAGGGTATGATTTCGAGTATCACCGGTCTTGAACGGTTTGCCCCGATGACAATCGGTGTTGCGGTTTACAATATGTTTCTGATTATCGGCGTTGTAATTGGGGTGAAACACTCAGGTATTACTGAAATTCCTGCTTCAAATATTGCGAAAGAAATTCTCTCCTTGGGATTTGACATGGCATTTGTGATATCGGTCGTACTTGCGATTGTGACCCTCATTCTTTGCTTTTTCATCAAAGAGGAAAAAGCACCTCTCGAATAATTCTTTTTATGTCAGACATATTGACAGGATCCATGAAAATGCATGGAGAGCGGAGAGGGGTTCATAGGTGAATGAGTTGTATTCCGGGAAAAGTTCCGGATAATTTTTTTCTTAAATCACTGGATACCCGTCGTATTAAATGGTCAAAGACGAGAAAGGCAAAAAGATCGGGGCAGTGAAAACAACAGAATAATCCTCTACAATTACTTTTAAATGAAGAAATGATAATGTAATTAGTAACCTGAAGAGGTAAAATTATGAAATACACTGTTGTATATTTTTCAAGAACCGGAAACAGCCGGCGGATCGCAGAGAAAATCGCACAAAAACTATCCACAGAAGCTATTGAGATTACTGATAATATGAACTGGGATGGTCTGCTGGGATATGCCAGAGCGGGACAATACGCTTTGAAAAATAAAGACGTCACCATCACAATCCATGGAAACATTAATGATGCGGATGAACTTATCGTGATATCCCCCTTATGGTGCGGAAAAATAGCCCCGGCTATCAGAAAACTTTTGCAGACACTTCCGCAAAGCAAAGTCCATCTGGTCATTTCCTCAGGAGGAAGTTTGCTTAAGGAGAGAGCAGGATATGAATCTGTTCTGGATATTGTCAAGAAAGAAAATAATGAAGATGAAAAAATAAATATCTTTGTTGGCAGTTTGTCCCAGTAATCTTCCATTTTTCGTAGGGATTAACTACTAAAAAACATTTTCACAGCAATAATAATCATTAAAACGAAAAATATCCGGCGGAGCCACACATCCGAAACACGCCCGCCGACTCTTACTGCAAGTAACACCATCGGGATCGCTGTCAAAATGAGGATCACCCACATGAAAATGTCGATATATCCCACCAGATAAAATCCGTAAGCTGACAGATCCACTCCTGCGGCTAATCCATTCACCAAATATGAGAGGATTCCCCCGAGAGTAATAAATATAATTGCCGCTGCAGAAGTTGCCGTGGCTTTTTTCATCGTGAATTTTCCAAGAAGGACCATCATCGGAACAAGTATCGTCCCGCCGCCGACGCCTAAAAGTCCCGACATAAAACCTGTTACTCCACCGATGCTTCCTGCAAGCGGGGTGGTCATTTTTTCTCCCTTACCTGAGGGGAGAGATGTAACCAGACGGATCGCACCGATCACGAGCATTATACCAAAAAGGATCGTGAGAACTCTTACCGGAAGATAGGTCGCGACCGTCCCTCCGATAAATCCGGTGACCGTTCCGCATAATCCCATAATGACCGCATCCCGCCAGATCACGTTGCCTTTTTTTGTGTGACCAATAGCACTCGTGAGTACCGTTGGAAATGCCGCTGCGAGACTCGTTCCGAAAGCTACCAATATGGCTATTTCATCGGGGACACCTGACCTCTGCAGAACAAAATACATCACAGGTGCGAATATAAATCCGCCGCCGACTCCCAGAAGTCCCGACATAAATCCGGCAAGAAGCCCGCCGCCGATTAGAATAAAAATCAAAACAAGTTCCATAGTCTCAGGGGATTATCTCGCATCCGTTGTATCTCGTGTGGGCAAATGCTTCCATTGAGAGCGTTTTCTCATCAAGCATTTTTTGAATACGCGGCAGATTCTCTATCAAAGCATCATGTAAATTACGGATCGTACCGCAAACGAGTTGGTATTCCTCGCGCCATGGTCTGATGATATTTGAATAAAGACACCTCCCCCCGCAGAATCCGTAAATGTCGCAGGAAAGACAGGGTTCCCCAATAGGAATCTCGGGAAGATGCGCAGGGTTGGCATTTTTTACATGCCCCGCATAATAATCTGCCATTCCTACCATGATAGGACAGGGAGCTATCCAGCCGTTTGTCATAATGCTGTAATTTGTATACCCTGATCCGCAGCGGAGTTTCGACGAACGTCCAAGCAGAAGGTCCTCCGTTGTTGAAAGAAAGGGATACCATTTTGGAACAATACCTGTTTCTTCGATTCTTGAAACCCATTCGGAAACAAGTTTCTTTATTCCGATATTATACTCCTTACTCCACACGGCAAATCTGCGGTGGGAAAAATCTCCGGTGAAATCTGCATCCATCTGCCAGTGAATAGATGTGAAATGGTTCGCAAGATGCATTACCGCAGAAAAAATATCTGTATCTTCTGCAATGGTCATTCGGGCTATGAGTTCACCGTTGTATCCGTTTTTACGGATGCTTTGTGCAGTGGAAATGACCATATTATAAATTCCTTCTCCGCGGTGCTTATCGGTGAGATCTTTATCCCCATCGATGGAAATCAGGATCGTTTCGAACCGGTTTGTATATTCCTTCGGAAGTTTTGCAAGGAGTGTTCCATTCGTCTGGAGCATGAACCGTTTTACCGGTGCATGATCCATGATCTCCATTATTTTATCTGTCCGGAGAAGCGGTTCTCCTCCGATAAACGTGAGGACAGCGTCCTTGTCTTTTTTGAGAAAAGCATAGAGATCGGTCAGAGGAAAATTCAGATCTTCACAGATCGTTTCATCTATCGTTCCCGGAGAATGCCCTGCGGGATCCTCCTCCTCAAACATCTTCGCTCTGCAGTATGAACAGCAGAGATTGCAGTCATCAGTTACGATAAGATGAAAAAACATAGGGATTAGTTGATGGTTAGACCGTTTGTCTCAGCAATTTCGAGATACGTGTCTGCAACATATTCAGCCTGCTTTCTGGTCATTCCGTAGGTGTTGATTTTCCAGACCTTTGTTGCACCTGGGATAATTCCGGTGATGCCTTTTTTACTGAGGGCACTCGAAAGGAAAAAGCCCCGCTTCTTGTGTGTCTGTGCGACCAGATCAAACGAACCGGTCGTATCGACCCGGGTAAGCGTGTGTTTCCTCGGATACTCGGAAAGGATCTTCGTTCCGTCTATGGAACGGAGAGCGTCCACGATGATTTTGCTGTTGGCAAGTTCCTCGTCAAAGTGGTTGACACGTTCTTTCACGGTAGGGAATGATGCCAGGAGTCCGACAATCGGGGCGCCCATCAGTGAACATCCGAGAATGCCTACTTCTTTGATACCGAATTTTCGTCCGGAAATGTCTCCCTCCATCTGGGTCGTGCGGAAAACCTCTTCGGCACGTTCTTCGGTTGCGGCAAGAATTCCCGAAGGGGCAGGTGCGGCCATACTTTTGTGACCGGACCCGACGATGAAATCCACTCCAAGGTCTTTCCCGTTTACCGGCATGATCCCGACCGTGTAAACCCCATTGTAGAGGACCGGCACATCATATTGATGAGCAACTTTCACGATCCCTTTTACATCATGCATGTTTCCGAACTGGTAATCCACATGATCAATGTAAAGTAATTTAGGGGCCGTTCCAAACTCACGGATAACATCCTCGATCCTGTTCGCAGTGTCCTCTGCAGTAATATGATTGTCAGCCGTTTTTGGGATCTCACGAACGACGCCTTTCTGAAGTTCGACAGACAAATAGGAAGTATAGTGTGCAAGTGCCCCGATCAAGACCGGATCCCCTTTCTCCACATAGGTTCCGGCGACCTGCTGAAATCCGCGCCGTGCTCCGGGAACCGTTCGGGCCTGTGCCATGCCAAGCCACTCGGCAACATCTACATGAAAGTCTTTCAGAGGAGGCTTTTCAATATAATCCAGGCGGAACGGTTTCCGGCAGTTATCGCAGACCGAGTAACCATCTCCCCAGGCAATCATCGCCTTCATTGCCTCGGGTGTCAGACGGCCTCCCACCTGGATTGGGTCAAGATTGATGGATGTTTCATCAACCATCCTGGCCTCTATGGTATCACAGCATTTCATAAGAGTTCCTCTTTCAGTATGGCAATCTGTTTTTCCACCGAAGCGAGAGCCTTGGTGGTTTTTGCCTTCTGGTCCTCGTCAAGGGAATGATCTGGAGCAGTGGTCCGGAGAATTGCTCTGACATCAGTTAGGGAGAACAATGCCTGAAAAACTGCATCTGCGGCTCGCTGTGACATGATGCTATTAAGTCGACTCCTGGATAAAAGAAAATATCGTTAGAGGGTAACGAGACCCAAGAGCATCATTACTCCGATAATGATCGGAACATGGATCAGATATATGATCAGCGTGTGACGTCCTATAAAACAAAGCGGTGAAAAGGCACGCGGCATTGTTCCAAGTTTCGTCAATATACCATGTCTGACCCCTCCTTTATAGATGACTGAGCCAAGAGCAACCCCGAGAAGCATAACCCCAAACCAGGGAATAAGCGGTTCGTAATCGAGTGTCGCAAATCCGTTATACATTATGCCAAATGGAAGCAGGAATGCAGGTCCCCTGAGCATGGAAATGATTGGCGACAAAACAATACAGATCATGCCGAATGCCAAGGATATGAACGGCTTTACTTTCATCACGACAAACGGGATGGCAAGGATCGTGGCGCATCCTATCAGATGAAGAATGCCGAAAACGACTACTTCCTCCGGATAGACGAGCCAGGTAACCAGCGTTACTATGACCGCGAAACAGAGGATATAAATCCCCCTGAAAAATAATTTCTTTGCGGATTTGACGGGGCTGGTATCCCGACCAACGGAAAGAACAAGGGATATTCCGGCAATCACCACAAACAAAAATGCGATTGGGGCGCCCGACATGACATACGGATCGAACCATGAAATCAGACCCGTTCCAAAGAAATAGAGGCAGAAGAGGATATGATACACGATCATCAGAATAAGAGCAACGCCGCGTGCAGCGTCTAATTCAAAATATCGTGATTCTTTCATTGGATTTATGTTGATGTGGATGTCATATCTATTCATCGGAAAAATGACGGATGAACATATAATCGAAGCAGTAGGGATGACGAAAGTTGTTATCAGAGATGGAAAAGTAGTGGAAGTTGGAGAACCGGGAGTTCACTTCTGTCCGCTTGCAAAAAGATTCGCCATGCCGGTCGACCCGATTACGAAAGAGGCTGTGCAGAAAAATATCGAGTTTCGTATCCGGAAATTCGGGATGTGCACAAAGAATCGTGAAGTCCTGGACAAGGAGTCCTTTGTTTTATTTGGGGCTTCTGAATTGATGAGCACTGGTCTCAAAACGAAAACATTAGATGCAGCAGTAATTTGTTCTGATGGTGCTGGAACCGTAATCGTTCGAAGTCCGGACCTTGTTCAGGGACTTGGCGGACGGATGTCGGGACTTGTTTCAACGACGCCTTACCCGGAAGTGATCAGAAAAATAGAAGAAGCCGGCGGGATCGTGATTGATAAAACGAGCGCAGGAATGGATATCCTTGCAGGTATAGAGCGCGCAAAAAAAGAGGGCTGGACAAAGATCGCGGTCACCGTCTCGGGATCTCAGCACAAACTCGCTGAACTGATTCGTGAAAATTATCCTGAATCAATAATAATTGCAGTTCATACATCCGGTGTTAAGAGCGCAGAAAATGCAGAACGCCTCGTTTCAGTATCTGATCTGGTATTTGCCTGTGCCTCGAGATATGTTCGTGCGGCTGTATCCAAAGCACTTATTCAGGGCGGGGTAGGGGTTCCCGTCTATGCTATGACTCCTATTGGAAAAAGACTGGTTTTGGAACGACTTAATGATACTGATCAGCAGATCTTAGTCAAAAATACAAAACTTCCAGTTGAAGATATGGGAAAGCAGCCGGATCCATTAAT
>Ga0265294_10009709_pt1 | contig 11046 bp, 10 predicted proteins | sample MunlanPumphouse3_FD_192504 | JGI IMG/M metagenome (GOLD analysis project Ga0265294, IMG submission 192504) | Groundwater microbial communities from a municipal landfill in Southern Ontario, Canada - Pumphouse #3 | ecosystem: Environmental > Aquatic > Deep subsurface > Groundwater | place...
CTTTTTGCATTTCCGTATGAGCTGAAGGTCTTACCACATTCGGCGCATGTGAACGAATAGTATGCTTTTCGCTTCACCTTGTCCTGATGCGCATTCCACCAATCCATACGACAAGCATCCGAGCAGTCCTGTTTCTTCCTCTTTCCAATGAGTACCTGCAGGAGGTGTACGACCAGCAGAACAAGGTCGACCGGTACAACCAGAGGATAGAGGAGCTCTCCCAACTGGAGGCTTATCGGGAAAAGGTGGCAAGACTGCGCTGCTTCCGGGGCATCGAGACCCATACGGCGTTGTCGCTGGTCTCGGAGATCGGGGATTTCTCCCGGTTCGCCAACGCCCAGCAGTTCTCTTCCTATCTGGGTCTGGTGCCTGGTGAGGACTCAAGCGGACAGCGGGAGAAACGGGGAGGCATCACAAAAGCGGGGAACACCCGATTGAGGCTGCTGCTCATCGAAGGTGCGAACGCAACATTGCGAAGCAGTCTGTATGGGCAGGAGTCAAAGAGGTTGAAGGCAAGGCAGGACGGAAACGAAGCGGATGTCATTGACTATGCGGACAAGGCGAATCGAAGATTGCACCGTGTGTACAACAATCTTACCAACCGCGGTGTGATCAAGAACAAGGCGACGGTTGCCGTGGCAAGGGAACTTTCTTGCTTCATCTGGGGCATGATGAACAACAAAATCGACTGAACAGCAGGAAAAAGAAGGAACCTTGGGATGAGAGGGATTGATAGACAGGCAAATCGGGCAACGATCCTGCCATCTTCGATATAACTATGTTGACACCCCTGGAGGGTGATTCACGTTTCTAGACAGAAAGGGCTGTAGGCGGACCATTGGCCTGTGGTAACCAATCCACGTATATCAGAATGGTCAAGTGCCGAACAACTGATTTGCTGTCTACCAATCCTTTTCATGTATTTCAACAAACTGGAGGAAAAAGAAAACAAATATTATGCTTGACAACGGTCACATCATATCAGAATCTGCTGTTTCTTGTCCCCTCGAACACGTTTTCCAATAGTCGGGCGTGTCAAGGACCCACTTTTTCGCTACGTCTTCTCCGTTCCTTTCTCTGGTACTGTAGCTTTCCGATGTTGTATCCGTCGAGGTATAGTTCCAGTGCAGATTGGGCGTGAACTTTTTCAAAAGGAATCTCTGATTTATTGTATCCAGCCCTCCCCTCAGCCATTTCCTGAGCGTAACACTGGTTATGGGCACTTCCGGCAGCTCCCAGAATCTCTTCTGGGACAGTCCGGATTGCCTGAACCTGTTGATGTTATCATTTGTTCTTTCCTGCGATTAGAGCCGCACAAATTTCATGTCCTATCCTCCCTAGCCTATGCATAAGCGAAGCAGTATTCCTTGGATATGACGTATTTGGTTTAATGCACACGGTACGTCTTCTATAAATTCAACACTTACCTGAGTTTCTTGGTTACCTCGTTATCTTCAATGCTTGGCTCTAAATTGCCACAGGGGTGGTTGTGAGCTAATAGATGGCTTGGCGCATAAATAATGCGACACTTACTAGATGGAATACTTTGCAAGTTTCATGAATTTTTTCATCATTTGAGTGTAATGAATACCATATATATGATAATTTATAATAGTGACTATCCAAAAACGTTTGTATCTGTCGAACATCTTCATGATCATAGTTCCAGTAACCATCACAATCGTGACGGCATTCATCTGCCTACTTATCCTATGGGCTGTCTTGGGACGGACGACCGGGCTGGGGTTCAGTGATAGTGAGGATTTTCAAGAGGCGCAGGGAACCATCACACTGGCGGTAAAGGAAATCTTGCGAACCAATCCGGATGATCAACAAGAGCGTCTGCATTCCCTCAGCCGCTTGCTCGATGATGCATCGATGTCCGTCATCATCCAAGCGGATGGCAAAGAGCTGTACCAGTATGGGGCGGCCGATGCCAAGGATGCGCTTCTGATCACAGCAATTGATGCAATGGGTGAGGGAGGGTTCCTTTCCACCACCGACCGTAGTCTCTTTGCCGATACCCTCGTTTCAAAAGGGAGGACATACCAACTGTATCTGTTCAGTACTCCCAGACGGTATGCCTATACCACTTTGAAGGTGGTGTTCGCCTTGTCGCTTTTGATCTTGGTGGCGGTCATCGTGCTGTCCGTGTATGCGACCAACCTGTTTTTAACCAAATTCGTCTTCCAGAAAATCAACCAGCCGCTGAATATCCTCACCGATGGTGTCCACCAGATCCGTGACGGCAATCTCTCCTATCGAATCATCTACGAAGGTGATGACGAATTTGCAGCCATCTGTGCCGATTTCAACGAAATGGCCGTGAAGCTCAAACACTCGGTGGAACAGACTAGGTTGCATGAGGAAAGTCACAAGGCCTTGGTGGCGGAACTCTCGCATGACTTGCGCTCCCCGTTGACATCGATTCAAGCGTACGTATCCGGCTTGCTCGATGGCATCGCTCCCACCGAGGATGCCCGACACCGCTATCTGCTCACCATCCAGAAAAAAGCTGAGGAAATCCAGCATCTGGTATCCCAAATGCTGCTTTTCTCAAAAATGGAATTGGATGAATACCCATTGCATCTTGAACCGATGGATTTGAAGCGGGAACTGCTTCAGTTTTTCAGCGAAGCCCAACCAGACTATGAGGTACTAGGGCTTGATGTTACGTACGAACTTTGTGATGCACACGTCAAAGCCGACCGGGATGCGCTGCATCGTGTTCTGACCGATATTCTGGATAACAGCGTCAAGTACAAAACAAAGCAGCAAGGGGTGATGCACGTCGTCCTGTCCGATACGGGCGATGGCTACCAATTGAGTATGACCGATGACGGCCCGGGAGTCGCTTCCAATTCCCTTGCCAAACTGTTTGATTTATTCTACCGCGAGAGTGCTTCACGGCAAAATCCCCAGATGGGGAGCGGGCTTGGATTGGCCATTGTTGCGAAGATCATAGAACGGATGGGGGGGGCGATACGAGCAGAACTTGCCTATCCCCATGGTTTGTCTCTGCTCATCAGCCTTCCGAAGGAATGTGAAGATGTACCGAATACTGATCGTTGAAGATGACTTATCCATCGCCACCATCATTGAGGAATACCTGAGATTCGACGGATTCTCAGCATCCATTGCCTCCGAAGGCCCGTCCGGCTTGGCCCAGGGATTGAGCGGGATGTTCGATCTCATCCTCCTGGATGTCATGCTCCCCGGTATGGACGGGTTCACCGTCTGCCGCAAGCTGCGGGAAACCTTGGATATTCCCATCCTTATGGTTTCGGCAAGGCAGGAAGATATCGATAAGATCAAGGCGCTGGGTCTCGGCGCCGATGACTACATCGAGAAACCATTTACACCCAGCGTCCTGATCGCAAAGATCAAGGCGCACATAACCCGTTTTGAGCGATTGAAAAACACCACCAAGCGTACCGCGCGCATCAGCATGGGTGGGATTGTCATCGATACAGACACCCATCGGGTGTTCCTCGAGAATCAAGAGATTGAACTGAAGAACAAGGAATATGAACTGTTGCTATTCTTCATGTTGCATCCCGGCTCTGTTTTCAGCCGTGAATCCTTGTATGAGGAGATCTGGGGTATGGACGCATTGGGTGACAATACCACGGTAGCGGTGCATATCAACCGGTTGCGGGAGAAGATAGAGAAGGATTCCTCCAACCCCCGCTATATCCAGACCGTCTGGGGGGTGGGGTACCGTTTCGCGGAATCAGTTTAAACTTTTGTTAACATTACCTTAAAGTTAGTTTATGTTTCTCTGTCAGAGTATGGGTGTACAAAGGAGTAGACCCATGAAAATTTTGCTTACATCAGATGTGTACAAGCCGACCACAAATGGAGTCGTTACTTCCTTGGTGAATCTTCAGCAAGGCCTGACCCAACTGGGGCATGAGGTGCGGATCCTCACCCTTTCGGAGTCGCATACTACGTATTATAAAGATGGAGTCTGGTATCTCAGCTCCTTGAATTCAGGCACGATTTATCCGGGAACCCGGGTGAGGGACACCCTTGCCAGGAGTCCGTTGAAGGATTTGATACGCTGGAGACCCGAGGTAGTACATTCTCAGAATGAATTCAGCACCTTTCCGCTTGCAAAGCGTATAGCCCATGCTGTGGGAGCCCCCTTGGTGCATACCTACCATACCCTGTACGAGGATTACACCACCTATTTCTCTCCCAATGAGAGGATGGGAAGGGTTCTTGCCCAGCTGTTCACCAGGCGAATCCTTGCAAAGACGGACGCCGTCATCGCTCCGACTTCCAAGATCGAGCGATTGCTCCGTTCTTACGGTGTGGAAAAACCCATTGCGGTGATTCCCTCCGGTATCGATCTTTCCCGATTCGCTCCTGCTGATGGACAAGATGCAAACCAGTTGCGCACGCGATTGGGAATTGCTCAGGATACTCAGGTGATCGTATACGTCGGCCGGTTGGCAAAAGAGAAAAACATTGATGAATTGATCGACAATTTCTCAGCGACTGCCGATGGCAAAAGCACCCTGCTTCTCGTAGGCGACGGACCACAGCGTCCTTTGTTGGAAGAGCAGGTGAAATCCCTCGGCCTTGGAAAGCAAGTTATCTTTGCAGGAATGCAGAAACAAGAGGATATTCCAGCCTTTTATCGGTTGGGTACCGTCTTTTGCAGTGCCTCAACCAGTGAGACCCAGGGCCTTACGTATGTGGAAGCCTTGGCAGCAGGGATCCCTGTGCTCTGTCGTGCAGACGATTGTCTGGATGATTTGGTGCAGGATGGGATCAATGGATGGCAATATCATACAAAAGAAGAGTACAGAGACCATCTGGAAAGGTTACTTGCTGACAAAGCACTCCAAGACCGGCTTTCATCCGACGCGCTTCGTTCCAGTTCCCGCTATGATTGTATAGCCTTTGCTCAGTCGGTGGCTGCAGTCTACGAATCGTTGGTATCCGAACGGGCCAATTTGAACAGGATATCAGCATGACAAGAAAAATAATCAACATCCTCTCGATTGCCGGCCTTGTAGCCAGCTTGGGGTATGGCATCTATTTGTGGAAGTCGGGTGTGCTCACCTCCTTGAGTTCATTGCATACCTATGTGGCAGGATACGGATCCTGGTCAGCACTTTTCTTTCTGGCATTTCAGGCCATCCAAGTGGTACTTCCTGTGCTTCCCGGCGGTCTGGGTTGTTTGGTCGGAGTACTTGCTTTCGGTGTATGGAAAGGGTTTGTTTTCAACTATATTGGCATTGTGGTCGGCTCCTTGGCGGCTTTCGCCTTGTCCCGGTATTATGGAAGGCCCTTGCTCTACCGGTTCTTCAACACCTCCTTGATCGAGAAATACGACCGTTGGATGGAAAAGAAAGGGCGATTTGCCCGTTGGCTCGCCGTTCTGATCTTCTTTCCAGTTGCCCCGGATGACTACCTTTGTTTCCTTGCAGGAACGACCACCATTTCCTGGCGTTCCTTCACCACCATCATTGTACTGGGGAAACCATTCTCCATCGCCTTGTACAGCCTCGGACTTACGACCCTGTTCACGCATCTCATTCCATGGAATTAGGATTATGAATCGCAAATATGTAGTTTTCTCTCTGGTTCTTCTCGTTGCATCTTCTCTCTTGTGGGCAAAGCCGCAGGATCTTCTTTCCCTTTCCCAGACTGAATGGACGAAGCTTTTGGATGGCCAGAACCTCACGAGGTCGGTCATTTGGAAGGACTCGGTGGCATCCCTGGCTCCTTCGGGCTCGATCGCCCAGGAAAAGACCAAGGAAGCGGAAGCACGTGCAAAAGGAATCTCAGTAGCATCCCTTGCCTTGGTTCCCTATCCCAAGAATTGGGTGAACCAAAGTGAGGAACAGCGGAATCTGGAGCTGTACAATCTCCTGCATCAGGTCTCCACACTCCAAGGACTCGAGTATGGTGAGTCAAAGAAGAAGGTACTCTTTTCCGAGTCCTATACCATCAAGAACCCGGAGGACAAGAAATCAAGGGTAGCCGATCCAGTAGTCCAGACTTTGCCTTCCACTGATACGACCTATGTCTGTCAGGAAGATTCGATTTTTGGAACGAACATCTACCAGCATACGTACCAGATTTCCCAAGACGAGGTCTTTGTAGATGTAACCAATCTGACTACGATGAAATTTCTCGGAATTTCGTTCGTGAAACCCAAGGATATGTCTCTCTACCTTTCTGCGACCCAGACGCAGGACGGAATTCTCCTGTATACCAGCACCACTCTTGCCACCACAGAGCCGAAGGTTTCGTTCCTGTTCTGGAGTTTCAATTTGGCCGATGAATCGATGAACCGAATCGTTGCGTACCAAGATTGGTTCAAGACACAGGTGTGAGCATGAAAGTATTTTTATATTCAGGATCGTGGAATCTGGTCAAACAAAGCGGGGTGGGGCAGGCTCTGCTCCATCAACAGGCGATGCTCGCCTCCAAAGGCGTAGCCACCACCCGTGTGTGGGAAAACGATGCCTCCGTCATCCATGTGAATACCGTCTTCCCCGACACGGTTCGAGCGGTACGAAAAGCCAAGAAGAGGGGTATGTTCGTGGTACGGTATGCCCATTCCACCATGGAGGATTTCAAGCAGTCCTTTGCTCTTTCCAATGCTTTGGCGCCAGTATTCCGTCGTTGGATCCGGTTTTTGTACCAGCAGGGGGATGTGGTGGTGACCCCAACTCCCTATGCTAAAAGACTCTTGGAATCCTATGGGGTCACCCGACCCATCATAGCACTCTCCAACGGTGTCGATACCACCCGGTTTTTCCTGAGCAAGGAGAAACGCAACGCCTTCCGTACACAGTTCGGCATCGCCGATGATGAGCTGGTGGTGATCAGTGTAGGGCATTTCATTGAACGCAAAGGTATTCTGGACTTTCTGGAATTGGCGAAGCGCATGCCTTCGGTTACCTTCCTTTGGTTCGGTCATACTTCGCCTTCGCTGATGACCAAGCAAGTGAAACAGGCGATGCAGGAAAAGAGTGAGAATATCCGATTCTCCGGTTACATCGACCAGGATGCCCTCTCGCAGGCCTATTGCGGGGCGGACCTTTTCCTGTTCCCCAGCCATGAGGAAACCGAGGGCATCGTAGTGCTTGAGGCCCTGAGCAGCTCAGTGCCTGTGGTTGTACGCGATATTCCGGTCTACAAAGGTTGGCTGGTCGACGGAAAGAATGTATTCAAGGCACAAACGCTGGAAGATTTCCAACAGATCATTGCCCAATTAGGGGAAGGGACGCTTGTTGACCTGACCGAAGCAGGCCGTCAGGTGGCACAGGAACGCAGTATCCCCGCCATTGCCGACCGGATGATCGCAATCTATCGTCAATTCGGTGCGGCGCAGGGACTTGCCCGAGAGGAATCAGAACATGCTGACAAGCTATGAGCTGAGGATTCTGGATGCGTTGCAATCCATCCATACCCCGTTTCTTGACTGGTTGATGGTCTTCTTCACCACCCTTGGCGACTATGGCCTGATTTGGATCCTTCTGGCGGTTATCCTGACGATTCTCCCCAAGACACGGCGGATGGGCATCGCCCTTATGATCGCACTGTTGCTTGATGTTTTGGTCAGCAATCTATGGCTGAAGAATTTTGTCGCACGCCTAAGGCCGTGTGAGGTAAATCCTGCAGTTTCCCTCTTGATCCCCAGACCTTTGGATTATTCGTTTCCTTCCGGACATACGGCCGCATCGTTCACCGCCTCATGCACCTTGCTGGGAATGAACAGCAGGTTGGGTTGGCCGTCATTGCTGTTGTCTGTGTTCATAGCATTTTCCCGTCTCTATCTGTATGTGCATTATCCCACCGATGTACTTTCCGGCATGCTGGTTGGATTCAGCCTGGGGGCTTTGGTTTCCTCCCTTTCCAACATTGTGAACTCTGCATAAAAGTTACACTCAAGGATTTGAGAGGTCAGTTTCGACCAGCATCGAGGAAGTTCATTATCTCCTGAAAACTCTTGCCGCTCCTGATGAATGCTTCCATTATCTGCCGGGCCTGATGCTCCTTCTTCTGCACCATGAGTTTCTCCAGATTGCCGGCCACGTCATCGTATTTCGCTTTCGCCTTCACCAGGTCTTCCTGGGCCTTGGCAATCCGGGCCTCAATCGAATCAATACTCTTCACTCTCGCCATCTTCGTCATCTCCTTCATTGTCGGGCAATCCCATCAGTGACCCGCCATCAGCAAGCAGCCTGCCGATCTCGGTTGCCTTGAGCCTCACATAATCCTCATCCAGGCCGAAAGCATTGAGAATTGTTCTCTGCCTCTTCGTCACTGCATGGTCAAGCCTGTATGCCCCATTGTTCCTCCTGACCATCTCGATCTTCTCAAGTTCCCTGAGTGCCTCGGGAACCGTCATGTAGTTGGGCCTGGTCTCGATCCTGAACAGTTCCTCCTTCAGGAGGGTGTAGATCCTGTTGCGTATGATGAGGGCCACGAACTCGATGAAGATCTTGGAAGAGAGGGCATTCTGGGACTGGACCCGCATGCTCCTTCCCCCCAGGAAGGTCTTGTCACCACTGAATAGTTTCTCCGAGGCGTCCCTTCCCTTGTACAGGATGAGAGCCTGCTCTGCACTCATCCTCTCGGAAGTGACGATGCAGAAATAGCCGCACAGGGCCAGCTCAGCCTCAATGACCGATGCCTTCTCTTTTGCGTAAAGAAACGTATCTTCCTTGCCGTAGTAGATGTCGAAGTAATGGGTGATGTTCCTGCTGAAGGAGATCACCTGTCCCTCGACACGCCTGAGAAGCTTCTTGCAACCGTCGATTCTCTGTTCCAGCTGCTCACGCTCGGCTGCCTGGCGCCCGCTGCTGTAGTAGATGTGGAAATAGCGGTCCTTCGTGTCATCGGCATACAACCGGGCCCTGGCCGTGGTCCCGTAGACCCTGTAGGAGCGGATGGCACATTCGCGGGAGGTCTCGAACGTATGGATCCTGCTGTTGACCAAGGCTGAGACGAGATCCTTCATGCCCTTGACCATGATGATGAAGCTGTAGCCGTTCTCATCCATGTACCGGATGTTGTCCTTGCTGAAGTACCCCCTGTCCAGGATGAAGCCCATGCTCCTGTACCCGTACTCGACCACTTTGTCCACGAGAAAGCTGAACTGGGAAACATCGTTGATGGATCCCGGATACTCCTCGTAGAACAGGGGGACCTGGTTGGTCTTGTCAAATGCAAGGGCGAGATTGAAAACGGGCAGCCCCTTGTCGTCCTTGGCCTTGCCGAACTCCACGATGTCGACGTCCCCCGCCTGGCAGTTCTTGTTGGTCGAGTCATAGGAGATGTACAGGCGCTGTCTTCGGTCCCGCCTGGCATTCCAGCTGTCCAGAAAGCCGATGGTAGTGTCTTTTGTGATGGAGCCAAGAAGCCTGGAGACCTTCGAATCGCTGTAGATCCTCATGTTGTGGGAGAACAGCGGATGGGAGAAAGCGAAGTCGGGATAGCATTGCGCCGCATTGTCCTCGCTGATGATGGAGTAGCACGCAAGATCGAGAAGCAGGCCTCCGTCCTTTCCGAGGTGTTTCTCGAGCATTGCAGGGAGGCCGTACTCCCGGGCAACCTTGTCGATGACCAGGTAGGCGCCGATCCTCAGGCAACAGCTCCTGTAGGCTTCCGATCTTTCCTCAGGGAGAACCGCAGCGGGAAAGTGGATCTGGTAGTTCTCATTGGGATACATCAGCGAGGCATCCTCTTCGCTGACCTTGCCGATGATCGCCCGCTTGGGGATGTTGAACTTGCGGGCCGGGTCATAGACCCGCCCATACTCAAACAGCACAAAGGAGGACCCGCCTTTCTTTTTGATGGTGATCTTGCCTTTTGCATCGGGGATTGCGATGGCGAAATCGTGATACATGCTGCCTCCTGTACGAGTTTAACGGTTACACTCATTATTGTACAAGACCAAGAGGCGAATTGCAATAGAAAAAGCCCGGATTTCGTTGTGAAACCGAGCTTTATGCATAGGGAATTCTGTATTTCAGAGGTTTGAGTGTAACAAATCAGCAGAGTTCACAGTGATGGTGTAGCTGTCAGCGCTCCACTTGGCGTAGAAATCCTTGTTGCCGGTGGATCCCTGTGGAACTGTGGTTTGTACAGTTTCGAATGCCGATTCAGCATACCATTCTAGGAATGAATAGTAGGTTCTTGTCGGATTCTTGAGCGTGATGGTTGCTGTTTCGATGGTATAGGAAGTCGGGTTGTCCGGCGAGGGAGCTGTTCCACTGTTCAGATGATAGGTGAGGGTGTAGGTGACCGGATCCCATTTTGCATAGAGGGTGGTATTGGCGGTGAGGTTCCAGTTCTGGGTGCTTGCCATTGCCTGTGTATAGTACTGGTTTCCTCCACCATTGGTAGATGTATAGTATCCCCCAAAGGTATATCCGGTTCTGGTAGGTGCGGTGGCATTTGGCATTGCTGCGGCATAGGTGGCTGTTACGGAGTTGCTTCCGCCGCTTCCGCTCTGTTTGTCCAGGGTCACCGTATAGGTGTTGGGGATCCACTGGGCATAGAGGGTGTGGTGATCGGCGATGGAAAGTGTGGTGGCGTTGGTGATGGTGGTTCCACTCCCGTTTTGTGCAGTATTCCATGTATGCGAATAGCCGGGTTTACTCAAGGTTGGGAGGCTCGCATAGGTCTGGCCGAAGGTGATGTCTAGGGCAGTGGGATTCTGGATAGTTTGGTCGTTGCTGTCGAAGGATACGGTATAGGTGTTTGCCGTCCATTTTGCATGCAGTGTGAGGTTGTCATGTGAGCCCTGCGCAATGGTGGTTATTTGTGTGGTGAATGCTGCTTCGGTATACCAACCACCGAAGGTGTAGCCTGAACGAGATGGATCTGCAAGGGTGATAGTGCTCGTCTCAAACGTGTACGTTGCTGGGTTGGATGCATGGTTTTGCCCATTGTTGAGTTCGTAGGTTATCGTGTATTGGGTAGGAGTCCACTGGGCATAAAGCGTATGGTTTTGGGCAGTGGAAAGTGTGGTGGCGTTGGTGATGGTGGTTCCACTCCCATTCTGTGCTGTGT
>Ga0265294_10009710_pt1 | contig 11046 bp, 5 predicted proteins | sample MunlanPumphouse3_FD_192504 | JGI IMG/M metagenome (GOLD analysis project Ga0265294, IMG submission 192504) | Groundwater microbial communities from a municipal landfill in Southern Ontario, Canada - Pumphouse #3 | ecosystem: Environmental > Aquatic > Deep subsurface > Groundwater | place...
AAGAAGAATATTTGAACGGAGAGTAGAGGACAAAACGAAGCTTTTTTTAAGAGGGGCTAACATAAAAAATGTACTAAGGGCAGATAAAATTGATCATTTTGAAGTTCCGGGCACGGTTCTTCATTTAGATGGAGATAAGGAGTATATGGAATTATGTAAAACAACTTATGCACAACTTAATATAAAAGCTTATGGCTATGAAGTGTCGGAAGAAAACCAAGTAGAGGTTGTTGAGAAGTATTTAAAAAAACACAATCCTAATATTCTTATATTAACGGGACATGATGGGTTAATAAAGAAAAACACCGATATAAAAGATGTTAAAAACTATCGGAATTCTAATTTCTTTATTGAAGCGGTGCGAAAAGCTCGTGCATATGAACCGGGACGAGATGATTTAATTATTTTTGCTGGAGCGTGTCAATCACATTACGAAGCATTATTAGAAGCAGGAGCCAATTTTGCGAGTTCTCCCCAAAGGGTTTTAATTCATGCGTTTGATCCTGTGTTTATTGCAGAAAAATTAGCTTATAGTTCTATATATGAAAAATTGAATGTTGAGGATGTAATAAATAATACAATTACTGGTATGGATGCGGTTGGAGGAATAGAGACCAGGGGCTGCCTTCGCCTTGGATATCCAAAATCATCGTATTAAGCTTATCTAATTGTAAATAATAAGATTAAACGTAATTATTATGGTTATAGTAGAAAAATGCCCTCGATAGCCTATGCGTTTACGTATTGACAGCATGAGTTCTCCTTTAGTATAATATTATCTTTGTTTGACAGAACGTGTAAGTAATGTTATAATGATAATGTTGATATAGAAAGAGGGTGATTATTTGTTAGCAAAGAAAGTCCTTACTGATATTAAGAATGATTTAGAACCTTTTATTGGCAATAAGATCAAACTTAGAGCGAATAGGGGAAGAAAAAAGATTATTGAGAAAACAGGGGTACTTGAAAGCACATATCCCAATATCTTTGTTATTCGGTTAGATGAAAAACAGATTGAGAGACGTGTTACTTTTAGTTATGCAGATATATTAACGGACGCTGTGCAGTTGACTTTTTTCCAGGGAGAAGAAAATATTGATTTTCGGGTTCGTAGCTGCTGAGGAATCGGCAGTTTTTTATTGCTATCAAAAGACAATATTGCACAGAAATACCATTACCCTCTAAAAATGATATTAGAGGGTAATTGACGTTTATGAAGGAGCTAAATGGGACAAGAGAACAACTAAGGAATATTACGAAGATTGCAGTAAAACAAACCATTAGGGTAAAATGTAAATGCGTAGTAAATAAACGTATGTTTAATATTAAGGTGTTAGGGGGAATTTTATGAAGGAAAGGTTGAACAGTAGACTTAGAATTGTTTTTGTCCCATTGATAATAATGTTTTTATTATGTGTTTTTGCGATTTCGGTTATGGCAGAGGAACAAGAAGCTACATATTCACTAAATTCCAGTATTGTTAGCGTGAGACCTATGGTAGGAGATATTCATGTTTACGAGTTTTTAATAAGCAATGATATTGTTATGCGGTATCGCACAATGGCTCAAGGCTTAACTGCGAAGGAAAGGGCTTTTATCATTTTAGAAAGAGCTAAAATGCTAGGAGAAACGTTAGAAGAAGGAATAGTAGGTATTAGAGAAATTAATGGTAATTATGTAGTGGAAATTGACGGAAGTTTATTTATTACTGTAACAGAAAGCGACTATAAAGCTAATAATTCCACTGCTAAGGGATTGGCTTTTATATGGGCACGTAACCTTGTGGAGGCAAGAGACGAGGCGTTATCTGAAGAATCAACAATGTTCTCCGGTAATAATGTCTCTTCAAATAGTTCTGGAGGAGGTTCTTCTTCAAATAAATCGAAGGAAGATACCACGAGTGAAGATACACAAAAAGAAAATATAACAGCAGGAGATACAAAAGAAGATAGTATAGGGGAAAAAATAGAGGAAGATAATGCTGAAGGGGAAAATGTAGTAATAATAGAAATTGATGACTCAAGTAATGTATTTGAGATTGAGGATGTGAAGGGAGATGAAAAAGAAGAATCTCCAAAAAGCGAGGATGTATCAGACAAAGAAATTTTCAAGTCCGCAGAAGAGGAAATGCTTTCTCTGATAAATGAGGAAAGGGTCAAGGTAGGAGTAAAACCACTACAAATGGATCAAGATTTAGTAAAGATAGCAAGGTTAAAGTCTCAGGACATGATAGAAAAAAATTATTTTGATCACGTTTCGCCTACATATGGAGATCCTTTTACAATGATGACAAGTTTCGGCATAGATTATAGCTATGCAGGAGAAAACTTAGCTGGAAATTATTCCGTACAAAATGCACATGAAGCACTTATGGCTTCTGACGGACATAGAAAAAACATTTTAAATCCTAACTATACCCACATAGGCGTAGGTATAGTTGAAGGTGGAGCATATGGGAAAATGTTTACACAACTTTTTATAAGCAACAATTGAACGATAGCATTAAACAATAGTTGAACGATAGTTTAACAATAGTTTAACAATAGTTTAACAATGGTTCAGCAATAGTTTAACAATTGTTTTCCTGACCAACTGCTTAACAATAGTTGAACGATAGTTCAGCAATAGTTTAACAATAGTTTTTTCTGACCAACTAACCAACAGACCAAACGGTTCTTTAAAAGAACCGTTTGGTCTGTTGGTTTTAAATTAAAGAAGATTTCAATACTAATGAAAAAAATAAAAGAATAACATTGCAAAAAGTGACAATATAAGTATATAATGGACAAGGTAAACAATATAAACATGGCAGGGCAGAAAGCACGTTAAATAATCATTAAATTCTAATTTATATTGTTTTATATATATAAATATTATTATATTAATATTTATAAATTTACAAAAGGAGACGATAAAATTGAATTGGACAAAAAAAGTTAATAAAATGGTAGTGGCGATTGTCTTTGTGATGATGGTGATGCAGTGCATAACGTTAGCAGCTAGTAGTAATAGTGACAGGGATAATAGTAGTAGAGAAAAAACTAAATCAAATATAACATCTGCAACAGCTTCAGCGGTTACAGAAACAGAAACAGAAACAGAAACAGAAACAGAAACAGAAACAGAAACAGAAACAGAAACAGAAACAGAAACAGAAACAGAAACAGAAACAGAAACAGACACAGACACAGACACAGACACAGACACAGACACAGACACAGACACAGACACAGACACAGACACAGACACAGAAGCACCAACGGTGCCACAAGGCATAAACGGAAGAATATCAAAAGGCACATATAAGATATTTTGGAGTGAGTCAAAGGATAACGTAAAAGTAACAGGCTATGAAGTGTACAAGGATGGAGAAAAAATAGCTACCACCACTAGAGCATACTACAGAGATGAAGCCATTTCTCCTAAAACTGCCTATGCTTATTATGTTAAAGCGTATGACGATGCAGGTAACATATCAGAAGCCAGTGAAACAATAATTGCCAATCAAGAGTACTACACAGGAGAAGATACAGAAGCACCGACAGTACCACAAGATATAAGAGGGAAAGAATTAGGAAGCACCTATAAGATATATTGGGAAGCTTCAAAAGACGACATAGGACTGAAAGAATATGAAATATACCAAGACGGAGAAAAAATAGCTACCACCAAGGAAACAAACTACATAGCAACAGAACTTTGCAGTGAAACAGCCTACGCTTTCTATGTCAAAGCATGTGACTATGCCGGTAACGTCTCAGAAGCCAGTGAAACAATAATCGCCAATCCAGGGTACTACAAAGGAGAAGACACCGAAGCACCAACATCGCCCGGAAGACTAAGAGGAATGTACATAAAAGACGATAACTATATCTACATGAAATGGGACGAAGCAAAAGATAACATAGGAATAAAAGAATACTACATCTACCGAGATGGAGAGAAAATAGGGACGGCACAAGATATAAGATACGAAGATAGAAAAGTAGAAAGAGGGAATAAATACACATATACAATACGTGCTTGCGATGCAAGAGGAAATATCTCAGAGCCAACCAATGCAGAAGAAATAGCGACAGGGAAAATAGACACAGAAGCTCCAACATCTCCCGGCAGGTTAAGAGGAATATATATGAAAGCTGACAACTACATCTACATGAAATGGGATAAATCAAAAGATAACGAGGGAGTAAAAGGATACTACATTTATCGGGATGGAGAAAAAATAGGGACAACACAAGATATAAGATATGAAGATAGAACAGTAGAAAGAGAGAAAAAATACACATATACAATACGAGCCTACGATGCAGCAGGAAATATCTCAGAACCAACCAATGAAGAAGAATTATTAACAGGGAAAATAACTATAGAAGATACAGAAGCACCGACAGTGCCACAGAATTTAAAAAGTATCGAGAAAACCAGTACAAGCATAACATTGGCATGGGATGAAGCAAGTGATAATGTGGGCGTAACTGGATATGAAATATATCAAGGAACTGCATTAGTAAAAAAAGTAACAGAAACAGAAACAACATGTACAGTAACAGGGCTTGAACCGGGGACAGAATACTCCTTTGCTGTAAAAGCATACGATAAAGCAGTAAATATCTCGGAAGAAAGCAATAGAATCAGCGTAAAGACTGAGATAACCGTTGTCCCCACCGTTGTAAAAGCAGAAACAAATGCAGAGGGGAGTAAGGTATTAATCTCATTTGATAAAGAAATGGCAGAGCCACAAGAAGCACCTGCTGGATTTGCCATTAAAGTAGATGGAAAAGACAATCCAGTTGAGGGAATTGGCTTAAACGATGATGATAGTAGCGTTATCGAATTAAGCCTTGAGAATATTATCTATTCAGATGCTGCTAGTATCGAAGTGTCATATACCAAAGGAACAGTAAAATCGGTTGACGGTGGAGAATTAGATAGCTTTAGTAATAAAACAGTAAAAAACAATAGCACAGTGGTAACACTTGAAGCACCGAAGAATATTACAGCAACAGCAACCATGGACAGCATAACTGTAACATGGGAAGCAGTTGCAAATGCCACTTCCTATGAAATAGAAGTCGATGGCAAAGCCATAGATAACGGAAATAAAACAAGCTATGAACACACAGGATTAGCAATTGCAAGTAAGCATAGCTACCGTGTAAGAACAAAAAATGCACAAATGACAAGCGGGTGGAGCAAAACAATAACCCAAAGTACAAGCACTGATACAGAAGCACCAACGGTGCCGCAAAACTTAAGAAGTACTGAGAAAACCAGTACTAGCGTAACCTTAGCCTGGGATGAAGCTATTGATAATGTGGGTGTAGTTGGATATGAAATATATAAGGAAACTGTACTAATAGAAAAAGTAACAGGAACAACATATACAGTTACAGGACTTAAATCAGGGACAAAGTATTCCTTTTTCGTCAAAGCTTTCGATAAAAAAGGAAATATATCGGAAGCCAGTAATAAAATCAGTGAATTTACATTACTCGAATCGCCAAAGAACATTACAGCAACAGCAACCATGAACAGCATTACAATAAAATGGGATGCAGTAGTAAATGCTACTTCTTATGAAATAGAAGCTGATGGCAAAGTCATAGATATTGGAAACAGTACAAGCTATAAACACACAGGATTAGCAATTGCAAGTAAGCATAGCTATCGTATAAGAGCAAAAAATGCACAAGTAACAAGTGGGTGGAGTAAAACAATTACCCCAAGTACCACTACAGATATAGAAGCACCAACAATACCGCAAAACTTAAGAAGTACAGATAAAACAATTAACAGCATAACCTTAGTATGGGATAAAGCTACTGATAATGTGGGTGTAGCTGGATATGAAATATATCATGGTAATAAACTGATCAAAAAAGTAACAGGAACAACATACACAGTAACAGGACTTGCACCGGGGACAAAATGTGTCTTTTACGTTAAAGCATATGATAAAGCTAGTAATGTATCAAAAGCTAGTAATGCAATTGATGTAACCACTCACACATTATTTCCAGTTCTTCTTAGCACGGAGACAACAACAGATGGTAAAAAAATAATATTAACCTTTAACAAAAATATGGCAGTACCACCGAAAGCTCCGGGGGGATTTATAGTGACAGTAAATGGAATAGAAAAAAACATTACCGCAGTAACGAGAGGCACATCGCTTGATACCATTGAACTAACAGTGAAAAAAGCAATATACAATACATCACAAAATGTGAAAATATCTTATACAGCAGGTGTGATAAAAGCAACAGACGGAACAATATTACAAAATTTTTTGGAACAAAGCGTTACAAACAACAGCAAAATAGAAATTCCTAACAAAAAACACAATTATACTTATGATGATTCAAACCGTCTTAAATATATTGAGCTTTCGACTGGAGAAGTAGTTCACTACAGTTATGATACAGGGGGGAATTTAATCAATGTGCAGTTAACGTACTAAACGGTGATTTGGTATTGTACAATATTTTAAGGAGGTATAAATTTTGTATAAGTTAAGGAAATGTATAGCAATACTAATTTGTTCAATATTTGTATTTAATACGAGCCCAATTACGGTAATGGCATTTGATGCAGATATTACACGTAATAACTCCAATATAATACTTAATGAAGGTGATAACGATACAGAAATAGTGACAGTGGATGATAATGGTGATAATAGAACAAACAATATTTTAGAATCAGAGGATGCAGCATTTTTTGCAACCAATACTTCTCTTGTAGGCTCTGACGATATGATGGGGTCATGGAACTTTGATAATGAAGAAGTAGCTACAGGGGATGATGATGAGGAGGATGAGGATGAAAAAAGCGAGATAGCCGATATAACTATAAATAAGACTAGAAGCTACATTACAATAGGTGGAAAGGATAGCTTAAATGCAGAAGTAACGCCCAGTAATGCAAAAAACAAAAAAGTAATATGGGAAAGTAGTAACGAAAATATTGTAACCGTAAATCAGAAAGGAAATATAACAGGAATTAACATAGGAACAGCCTTTATAACTGCAACAACAGAAGAAGGTAACCATATTGCCTATTGTGCAGTAGGGGTAGAGGAGAAAATTACAAAAGTAAAGGGGATTAGTTTAAATAAAAAAAGTGCTACTATCTCCACTGGAGAAATGCTTGAACTAATTGCAACAACATTACCTGAATATGCTACAAATAGGTACATACTTTGGAGTAGTAGTGACGAAACAATTGCTACTGCTGATTGGGACGGAATAGTTACAGGAAAAGGAGAAGGGACTACTACAATAACTGCAACAACCTTAGATGGAGGGTATACGGCTACTTGTAAGGTGGACGTGAGATTAAGCTCACATAGTACGGACAAATTAAATACAGTAGCTGCTAGTCAGGATGAAATTGATTATGAAAGGTACCTTAGTTCCCCGTATGATGTTAAAGAAAACAATCATGAATCAATTGATATAAAAACAGGAAATCTATCTTTTGAGAGAAAACTATTACATTTACCAGGGAGGAATGGGTTAGATTTAGATATATCTATTTACTACAACTCATTAAACGCAAACTTTGGTGATATAGCATTTCGTTATAATAGTAAAGGTAAAGTTGTAAATTACGTTGATAAAACGACAGCTTTAGAGGAGACATATAAGTTAGGCGCTGGGTGGTCGTTTAATATGCCTTTCATTGAAAAGATAAAAGACGAAGAAAGTGGATATTATATACGTTATTTACATTTTGGTAATGGTGAAATATATAGAATTCATAGCATAGCTACAGAAAATATTATGCATTCAAATCTGTATGGGCACAAAGTAAAAGATATGATGCTTCATTTTCCCGTAGAAGAATTTACCAATAACAAAACGACATCATATTATCGTTTAATGTACAAGGATGGACGAAAAACCTATTTTGATAGAAAAGGTAAGCTTATTGGTAAAGCTGATAGGTATGGAAATACCATAAAATTTACATATCCTTCAAGTAGTGAAATTTCAATAACGGATACACTTGGAAGAATAACCAAAATAAAATATATAAGTAATAGCAGTTATTATGGTGATGATTACAAAATAGTTAACATAATAGCACCGGGAGATACCGAAGCCGATCCTACCTGTACAATACTTTTAGAAGACGCATATAGAGCATATTTACCTTTCAGCCATAAGCAAGAATATGTTTTAAGGGCAATAAGAGATGAATTAGCAGTTTATACATATTTTGATTACGATCGTGAAATTGCATTATTTACATTTGACTGTGAAAATGATGTGAATTACGAAAAATACTATTTTGCAAATTTAAAAGAAATTAAATATCCTAATCATGGGAAATCGTTATTTACTTATAGATACGATGAATTTCGTATCTATAAAGATAAAGCTAGTTCAATAAAAGGGATTTATAAAATTAATACCAGAGAAGAACAAGAAGGCGATGAAGGTTCAAAGAGTAATAAATTAACGTATAACTTTGGAAGAAGACGTACTAGCAATGTTTTGGATAATAATAATGTAATAAAATATTACAGGTTTACAGATGAAAAGGATGCTTATGATAACTATAAAAACTATTTAGAGACAGAAACGGTAAAATATGCTACAAACAATAAATTATTGAAAGAAACAGCATATCAATATAAATATGACCTGCTTCCAATAAAACAAACAACAGTAATGTATGGATATACAGGGGATAACATTACGTCAGGGAAAGGATTAACAACAGAGAAAAGTTGGGACTATAATGACTATGGAGATCTTCTCAAAGAAGTAAATGAACTAGGACAGGAAACAAAATGCACCTATGACCCAAAATTTCATCAATTAACATCAATACAACAAAAGATTGATAAAACACATACAAAGAAAACAGAATTTACGATTGACTCATCTAATGGTAATGTTACCGCTATGAAACAAAACCATTATGAAGATGGAGGTAAAGATAAATCCATTATTACAAGATACCATAGCTATGATAGCTATGGTAACCTACTAAAGCAAAGCATAACCATGGAAGATGGAACAGTAATTGAAGAAAATTATCAATATAGTTCTGATTATAAGCAAGGATACCTCACTAAAAAATGGGGAACAGTAACGGATTATGAGGGCAAAAAAAAGACGGTCAATGAAGCCTACACATACTATTTTAATACAGGTAAGCTTAAATCAGCTACAGATGGCAATAATCACAAGACAAGCTATGAATATGATAGGTACAGTAAATTAACAAAGGAAACTAACCATGATAAGCTTCATTCCTTTCGCTGTGCTCAAGGCACAAAAATCTAATGAAAGTGACCTCCAACACTTCTAACTAATGATATAATGTATTTGGATAAGCAGATACACTACAGAGCACGGGGAGGTGAGTGGCGCAGTTAATTACTGCCCGCATGATAAGATGTGCCGTTTGCTATTCTCAAGAACAAATAAGTGTGCCATAGAGCACGTAAACTAATCCTTGTATAAACAATTCCCGTTTATTATGTAGCAAACAGTCAATGTCTGCTCTATCCACTATAAACTTTTGAGGGGATGTGTTTATGCTAAAAATTGTTTACCCTATTTGCTGTGGAATTGATGTCCACAAAAAGTTTGTTGTTGCAACCGTTGGTAGTACTAACAAATCGGGGGTTACGGATTACCAAACGAAGCAATTTTCAACTTTTACCGAGAATTTGCTCCAACTTTTAGATTGGTTAAAATCCCAATCCTGCATTAATGTTTGTATGGAGTCTACAGGCAAGTACTGGCACCCTGTTTTTAATATTTTGGAACATTACTGTGATGTTGTAGTTGCTAATCCCAAATATGTTAAAGGTATTCGTGGCAAGAAAACCGATAAAAAAGATTCTATTTGGCTTTGCGATCTACACAAACACGGTTTAGTCCCTAGCAGCTTTATCCCACCATTAGTGATCCGTCAAATTCGTGATCTTATGAGGTATAGGTTTAAACTTATCAACTTTAAGTCAAGCGAGAAAAATCGTATCCAAAACTCTTTGACTGTTTCTAATATTATGATTTCTAGTGTTGTTTCCGATACTTTTGGTGTAAGCTCTATGAAAATTATCAATCATATACTCGAAAATCCTGATGATAAGGATTTCGAAGTCTCATCAATGCTACACGGAAAAATGAAAGACAAAGCAGAAACAATCACAAAATCAATTAATGGAAATTTAACTAAGCCACAAGCAGATAAGATGCGTGTCTGCCTTGAGCATTTTGACAACATTGAGAAACATATAGCGGATATTGAAACTGTTGTTTTAGGTTTAACTCAACCTTACTTACCACAGATAGAATTAATTTTATCAATGCCAAGTGTAAAGGATGTTTTTACTGCCATTGCTATAATCGGTGAGATAGGTACCGACATGTCAGTTTTCCTTTCCTCCAAACATTTATGCTCTTGGGCCGGACTTACTCCTCAAAACAACGAAAGTGCTGGCAAGAAAAAATCTGTCCGTGTTTCACGAGCTGGCGTATATATCAAGCCCTTATTGGTTCAATGCGCAAATGCTGCAATTAAAAGTAAAAAATGTACTTATTTTAAAATGCGTTATGACCAAATTAAGAAACGTCGAGGTCACAAAAAGGCTATTATTGCTATTGCTCATATGCTACTGAATTGTATTTACCATATTCTTGATAAGAATGAGCCATTTGACTATGATTTATACAAGATTGACTCCAAAATAAAACAAACTTATGCACCCCAGATAACTGAAGAAATGGCTGTGCGTTACCTGCAAACATTAGGTTACCAAATACCCGATATGACCAATATAACTTGATGCTTAGCACTATATTTAATTCTTAAAATCCGCTTTTTAGTGGGTTTATTTTGTTATGTCCATTTTTCCCGTACTGTTACTTTTAGTACTCTTTCAAACTAATCCCCTCCTTTCCAAAATGGATAAAAAGGTCTTAAAACAGGCAACACATCACTTATCCTACGTAAGCGATCTAAAAGATATGCCTTTAATGCAATTTTTTCACTCAAATCTATTTCCCATTCATCAGGTAC
>Ga0265294_10009713_pt1 | contig 11044 bp, 5 predicted proteins | sample MunlanPumphouse3_FD_192504 | JGI IMG/M metagenome (GOLD analysis project Ga0265294, IMG submission 192504) | Groundwater microbial communities from a municipal landfill in Southern Ontario, Canada - Pumphouse #3 | ecosystem: Environmental > Aquatic > Deep subsurface > Groundwater | place...
TGATTTTAGGTTATTTTTAAGGAAGTGGGGCAGGGTTCTGCCTGCATACCCTCTGCGGATGCGCTCACCACGCACTGCCTGCTGGCCGACACAGGCTGCCATCTGAGTAAGGTTGAGGATAGAACCTCTGGCTCCCGAACGAGCCATAATAACTGCAGAGTTTTCAAGACCCATGTGGCTGTCTGCTATGTTACCAGTCTTGTCTCTGGCTTTACCCAGCTTCTGCATGATACTCATTTCAATTGTTTCGTCAAGGGTCCTTCCCGGGAGGGGGTCAAGCTCTTTATTTATGTATGACTTGATCAGGTTCTGCACGGCATCTTCAGCCTCTGTGAGGACCTCATTGATCTGGATCCTGGCTTCTTTCGGGATATCTTCATCAGCAATTCCGAAACTCAGTCCCGTGCGCATGATTGCCCTGATTGCCAGTTTAGTCATGTCATCCACAAAGCGGGCTCCTGCTTCGGGGCCAATTTCCTTGATGATGCGGTCCTGAATCTTTCCTTTGAAAGCCCCTATTGCCGCTTCGTCTACGGTACCTGTAATGAGTTTTCCATCCCGGATTACCACATAGGCATCGTTCGGGCATTCTTCTTTCTTGCAGGTATCGCAGTGTGAGCAGACCTGAGCTGAGAACTCTGCATTGAGACCTTCAGGCAGGATCTGGCTGAAGATCTGTTTTCCTGTCCAGTACGGTTTTCCGTACTCATCATGCCCTGCAGGTTCAGGCAGGCTGCGTGCGCTGCTCTTCCTGAGAAGGTCGTAAGCATCAAAACTGGAAATCCTATTCTCAAAACGGGTCAGCAGGAAAAGACCTGAAATGTGGTCGTGGATCCCTCCGATAATGGGACCTCCGAAACGCGGGGAAAGGATGTTCTCCTGGACCTGCATGAGGATCTTTGCCTCAGCCCTTGACTCTTCTGTCTGGAGGGCGTGCATGTTCATTTCGTCCCCGTCAAAGTCAGCGTTATACGGAGGACAGACAGCAGGGTTCAGCCTGAAAGTTTTGTTCGGCAGCACCTTTACTGAGTGTGCCATGATACTCATTTTGTGAAGAGACGGCTGCCTGTTGAAAAGCACAGTATCGCCGTCTTTTAACTGGCGCTCCACAGTCCAGCCGAATTCCAGCTTCTCGGCGAGGTCTTCCTTATTCATATTGGTTACTTTTATGCGCCTGCCGTCTGACCTGAAAACGTAGTTTGCTCCCGGGTGGATATCTTCACCATTCCTTACATAGACCTTGAGCTGTTCGATGTTCCTTGGGGTCACCACTGCAGGCATTGTCAGGATCTTTGCAATGGGCATGGGCACACCGACTTCGTTTATGCTGAGGTTCGGGTCAGGGGAGATAACAGTACGGGCTGAGAAGTTAACACGCTTACCTGACAGGCTTCCCCTGAACCTCCCTTCTTTACCTTTTAAACGCTGGGAGAGGGTCTTGAGAGGCCTTCCAGACCTGTGCCTTGCAGGCGGAATTCCTGAAACCGAGTTGTCAAAGAATGTGGTAACGTGATACTGGAGAAGTTCCCAGAGGTCCTCAATGATAAGCTGTGGAGCTCCTGCTTCCCTGTTTTCCTGGAACCGCTGGTTGATCCTGATAATGTCTACCAGCTTGTGGGTCAGGTCGTCTTCACTGCGCTGCCCGGATTCCAGTGTAATTGAAGGACGTACGGTAACAGGGGGTACCGGCAGGACTGTAAGGATCATCCATTCAGGCCTTGCGTTTTTCGGGTCCATCCCTACAACCCTTATATCTTCGTCAGGGATGTTTTCAAAGCGGTCCCTTATCTCGGTAGGGGTCAGCTTCTCTCCGTTTTCCAGGTACTCGCTGGGCTTTTCGAACTTGATTTCAAGTTGTTCTTCATTGCAGTAAGGGCAGTTTTTCACCTTGCTGGCTTCTTTATATACTTCATTAATCAGGTCATCAGGCATGTGCCCGATCTCTTCAACTGCAGTAAGCTGGTCCAGAAACTGCTGCTTCTGTGCCGGTTCCAGAAGGATCTTGCTGCATTTCCTGCAGGTTGCCCTGAGAAGTTTTCTGATTACTTTGTTAAAACCTACATGGACAACAGGGGCAACAAGTTCAATGTGCCCGAAGTGTCCAGGACACTCACCCGCCCTGCCAGAGCAGGTCTTGCAGCGAAGCCCGGGGTCAATAACTCCGAGTTTTGTGTCCATAAGCCCCATGTCAATTGGAAACCCGTCGTCATCATAAGTGTCAGCCGTGATAATGGGGGTTGCACTCATCTTACGGATTTCTTTTGGGGACATTAAGCCGAATTTGATAGAAGAAATTCTTTTAGGAATTGGAGGTACGTTTGCCATATGTCCACCTCACTTATACAGCATCTTCAAGGTTAAGCCTGGGAGCGACTCCAAGAGACTTAATTTCGTCAAGTAACAGCTTGAAAGCATAGCTCATCTCTACAGGATATATATCAGTGTCAGCACCGCAGGCCGAACAGAAAGCTACGTTCCTCTGCTTGTCGTATGTTGCAACCATTCCACAGTGCGAGCAGACAAGTTCAACCACTTTGTCAGACTCGTCAAGCAATCTTTCTTTTAAGGACATGGCTGCTCCGTGCCCTACCAGAACATCACGCTCCATTTCCCCGAACCTGAGACCACCTTCCCTTGCACGACCCTCAGTCGGCTGACGGGTAAGCACCTGTACGGGTCCGCGAGACCTTGCGTGCATCTTGGAAGTAACCATGTGGTGAAGTTTCTGGTAAAGGATTACACCAACGAAGACATCTGCAGGGATCATCCTGCCTGTTGCTCCGTCATAGAAAACCTCTTTTCCTGTGTGGGCAAAGCCGTGTTTTTTCAGGGCTTCTCTTAAATCGTCCTCTTTTTCTCCTGAGAAGGCTGTTGCATTTACTCTTCTGCCTTCCATTGAGCCCACTTTCCCGCCGATCATTTCCAGGACGTGTCCTACAGTCATACGTGAAGGAATTGCGTGCGGGTTAATCATCAGATCAGGGGTGAGGCCTGATTCCGTAAAAGGCATGTCCGCAATAGGGACTTTTAAGCCGATAACTCCTTTTTGCCCGTGCCTGGAAGCGAACTTATCCCCTATGTCCGGGATCCTCTCATCCCTTACCTTTACTTTGGCAAGGCGGGTTCCGTTAATGGATTCTGTAAGAATTACTGTGTCCACAATCCCTGTTTCGTTAGACCGCATGGTAACAGAGCTTTCTCTTCTCTGTTCTACTGCAATCCCGAAATCGGAAGGCTCTTCAAGGAACCTGGGAGGGCTGGTCTTTCCTATAAGCACGTCATTGGGACCTACAGGGGTCTCAGGGTTCACAAGCCCATCCACGTCAAGGTTTGCATATGCTTCTGCACTGCGGGCTCCGCGGTATTCGGAGTCAGGAATTTCGAATTTATCTTCCTGTCCACCGGGGTACCTTCTTTCTTCACCCTCAAAAGTCCTGAGGAAATGACTTCTCCCGAGCCCTCTGTCGATTGAACCCCTGTTGAAGATCAGGGCGTCTTCAATATTATATCCTTCATAAGACAGAATTGCTACTACGAAGTTCTGGCCTGCAGGTCTGTCATCGAAGCCTATTGCTTCGGATGTTCTTGTTCTGGTGAGTGCCCTCTGAGGATAGTGAAGGACGTGGGCACGGGTATCCGGCCTTAACTTCTGGTTTGCTGTGGAAACTCCTATACACTGTTTGATCATGGCTGCACCCATGGTATTACGCGGAGATGCGTTGTGTTCCGGGTAAGGAACCATCCCGGTACAGATGCCGAGCATCATTTCGGGGTCGATCTCCATATGGGTATGCCTGTCAGTAATGTCGGACTCATAGAGGGCAATGTATGCGTTTTCCTCTTCTTCGGCATCCAGATACTCCACACAGCCTTCTTTCACAAGGTCGTCAAAACTGATTTCCTTGTTCTTCAGTTTCTGTACATGCTCTTCGGTTACTTTGGGAGAACCATTTTCCACAACCAGAAGAGGTCTTCTTGCCCTGCCCATATCGGAATTTATAATTACTTCCCTGGTACTGTCATTTAGAGCTATATTGACCTGTCTGGATATGAATCCCTGCCGCCTCATTTTTCTGAGCTCTTCTACGAGTTCCGCAGGGTTGTCATGAGTCCCGACGAGCTCTCCGTTTATGAATACTTTTGCTTTAGCCATCTGACATCAACCCCTCAGTCACCATACATAGATCCAGAGTCGTCCATATCTGAATAATCGTAGAAATCATCATCTTTGAATTTGGTTTCGGGTTCAGGAGTTTCTTCAAACTCTTCAACAATCTCTTCCCCGAATTCATCGAGTAATATTTCTTTTATTTTTGCCGGGATTTCTGGCACTTTCACAACCACTTTTTCGACATTAAGGTCGTAGAGTATTTTTTTCATGTTCTCTATTTCTTCTGTCCCGGTTGAGAGTTCGACCATTTCTGCAAAGTTCTTCACAAGGCCACAATTCGGACCTTCTGGAGTTTCGGAAGGACAGAGACGCCCCCACTGAGTTGCGTGCAGGTCACGGGCTTCAAAGTGAGGCTGGGCACGGGAAAGTGGTGAAATTACGCGGCGAAGGTGAGAAAGTGTAGAAATGTAATCGTTCCTGTCAAGGAGCTGGGAAACACCTGTCCTGCCTCCTACCCAGTTTCCTGTTGCCAGCGGGTGTTGCAGGCGGTCAGTTAAAACGTCTGCCCTTACAATTGTGGCAACATTAAGTTCCCTGTTCCTCATGTTTGCGCGTTCGAGCTGGTACTTTATGTCCCTTGCAAGCCTGTTAAAGGATACCCTGAAAAGGTCTTCCATCAGGTCGCCTGCGAGTTTAAGCCTTTTGTTTGCGTAGTGGTCTTTGTCGTCTTCGGTACGCTTTTTAAGTGCCAGCTCAAAACAGGACTCTGCCATTCTTGCGAGGAAATGAGCTTTTGAGACCCTGTCTCTGACGTCGTTTCCAAGGTGTGGGAAAAGATACCTGTCAATTACGTAGTTTGCCCTTTTTATCTGGTATTCCTTGGCCTGCCCTGCAGCAACCCTTGCCCCGATCTTCTCGATTGCCTCTTCCTGGGTTTCGACTTCGGCTTCTTCAAGGTTTTCCAGCATGAACTTGATAATTTCGGGATCGCTCGAAACCGCATTTACGATATCTTCGTCAGTTACTATCCCGAGAGCCCTCATAAGTGTAATAAAGTACACTCTGCCGGATATCGATGGGAAAGAAACCTCAAGCAGGGACTTCCTGCCTCTCTCCACAATTACGAGTGCCCTGTATCCTCTCTTCTGTGAGAATACTTTTGCAACCTCTATTTCATCACCGTAGCGCTCTCCGAATTCAACAAGGATTTTGTTGGGAGCAAGGTCCTCAAGGGTCATAACTACCCTTTCCGTACCACCGATGATGAAATATCCCCCGGGGTCAAGAGGGTCTTCTCCATAGCGGACTTTCTCTACCTCACTGAGTCCGAGGAGGTTACAGATTTTGGACTTGACCATAACAGGAAGCTGCCCGATTTTTGCTTCCATTGCCTCTGACTCTATCCCGTCTTTTACGACACTCATTTCAAGGTAGAGGGGGCCTGAATACGAAAGGTTTCTGAGCCTCCCTTCATTCGGGTAAAGCTTTTCAATCGCTCCGTCTGCCTCCTTCACCACCGGATGCTCTACCCGGATCTTGCCGAGCTTGAGATAAGTGTCCTCAATGTCGGTTTCTATTATTCTCTGTTCATCAATGATCTTTTGCAGCCCATAGTCTATAAACTTATTAAATGAGTCTATATGGTGCTGCACTATCTTGTCCCGTGTAAAATAGGCCTGCGACAGTATACTGCTTTCTAACGCGATGATAGCACCCTCTTTGCTTTGGTAAAATGAAAATCAATAAATGGTGATCCTTCATGTCTGGATCTTATGCAGTCGTTGAATCTTTCCGTATGATGGTGCATGGGATTCAAAAAGATATTCAGTGAAAAAAATATGATTTTGAAAGCGGTTTTAACTCCCCTCCGCTTACTCAATCACGAGTCTGTAATAATCTGCCTCCCCTGCAGTCTGACTTTTTCTTGTTATTTTCACGACATCTCCGACGACAGCTCCTATTTCTTTACAAACAGGATCCTGCACTTTGATTTTCGGAAGTTGTTCCTTTTCAATAAAATATTTGCTTAAAACAGACTTTAACTCGCCCTCAGACATGATTTCATGCTTGGGGACCGCCTCATGGTCGAGCAGGCTGAACTTTGTCAAATCCTTTCCTCCAAAAATAAAGCATTCAAAAAACTTGATTAGATTTCTCCAGCGGATGGCCTTTCCGCCAGTCATAATAAAGAACATGGCGGGCCCGTAGGGATTTGAACCCTAGGCCGACTGGTTAAAAGCCAGTCGCTCTGCCTGACTGAGCTACGGGCCCAGTTTGTTTATCTCTCCACCTCTATGTTTTGCACCACTGAATGCCAATTTCTCAGCATGCAACCCTGCTGCCCCGCTGCATCAGGGAGCACCTCTTTCACCGGTGCAACCCTCTAATTATAGCTATACTATTTATAACTTATGGTGAGTTCCGTTTTTATCCCTAAATTTTTGAAAATCTTTCGTAAATTTATTTGTAATGTGGGGATTTTATACAAATATTTTTCTGATTTTTCCAGTAAAATATATGTACGATTATTTTCACTTTTTTAAAAGTAAGGCCAAAAACTGAATAAACTGAATAATTCCTCCATATTTTCGGGTAAACTGAAACTTTTGCCCTGATTTTAAATAACCTCCCGATTTCCCGATAGTCACCCTCTAAAATGAAGCATCAATTAACAAAGCATCGCTTTCTAAAAAAGAGACACATCTGTGAGAATTAAACTGAAAGTCTCCATACTTAAGTAGTTGTTCTACCTGTTAAGGGAATTTTAACTTAAGGACTTTAACTGATAGTTCTTCTTATTTTTCTTTTATTGCAAATTTTATGCAGAACTCCGTTCCACAATCCCCGTTTACTCCAAGTTCCCCGTCCATCTGGTCTACAAGGGCAGTAATCAGCTGCATACCAAGAGTTTCAGGATTTTCCAGATCAAGGTTTTCAGGAAGGCCTGTTCCGTTATCCGAAACTTTCAAAATGAAGATGGTGCCTTTACGATCTTCGTTTTTACTTTCAGCTCCTGTATTATATTTCCCATTTAACTCCCTGTAAAGTTTAATTTTAATTTCTCCTTTTCTCTCTGGAAATGCGTGTTTGAGAGAGTTAGAAACAAGCTCATTGATAATCAACCCCAGAGGGATGGCAGTATCCATGTCAAAGAACGTATCTTCTTCCAGATCCATGTTTAAACTGATATCCGCATTTCCAAGGGTGTAAGTATGAAATAGATTCTTAACGAGTCTCTGGAGGTACGGGGAAAAATTCAATGTATCTTTTCCCCTGCCTTCATGAAGCTCTTCGTGAATCAGGGCAATAGATATCACTCTGTCCTGGCTTTCCCGAAAAGCGTTCAGAACTTCCGAATTCTCAACGTATTTCCTGTCTCTGAACTTTTCAGCCTGGAGGTCGAGTAAGGAAGAAATTACCTGCAGGTTATTCTTGATCCTGTGGTGAATTTCTTTTTTGCGGGCAATCTCAAGGTTTACAAAGGCTTTTTCAGCCTTTTTACGCTCGGTAATATCCTGAACTATTCCTTTTACTCGAACAGGGAGATTTTCATCCTTATATATAAAATCTGATTTTATGTGAAGTGTACGTTCTTCTCCATTAGCTAAAACAATTCTAAAATCAAGTCCAGAAGTACGTATATTTCTTGTATAATCATTGACTTTACAATAGTAGTCAAGGTCGTCGGGATGAATATAGTTTAAATATTCATCTAGAGATGGTGCTAATTTTTGAGGATCACGTTTGAAAATTCGATACATCTCTTCGGACCAGTACGCTTTATCAGCCACAATGTCCCATTCCCAGTTACCTATGTGAGCCATATTTTGAGCTTCAGCAAGACTCTCTTCTCTTTCTTTCAATAACACATATGCTTTTTCAAGTTCTACTGTGCGCTCTTTAACCAGATTTCCCAGATTCTCCAGGGTATTTTTCAACCGGGATTCTGCTTCTTTTATATCCGTAATGTTATGGGAAATTACAAGGATAGAGGTTACTTTGCCATCAATAAACTCTGGTACTACCTGTGTATTAAAGTAGTATTCTTTTCCTTGAGATGACGTATACCCGAATTCCATTGATTCGGGCTTTCCAGTGGCAAAAACTTTTTCGTGGTGGCTTTCCCAGAGCTTTACCTTCTCAGGATCCATGCCCAGCTCACTGTGAGTTTTCCCGATGATTTCTTCCGGAGGACGCCCATAAGGTTCCTCAGCAGCAGGGTTTACATAGATGTGGCGGTTCTGTCTATCAAAGCGGGAAATTATGTCCGGGGAATTTTCCGCCAGTGTACGGAAGTTGTTCTCACTTCTTATAAGGGCTTCTTCAGCCTGCTTTTTTTCGGTGATATCGCGGACAATACCTGCTCTAAAACGAGTCGTGCCGGTTTTATCCCTAATGATCGAGAAATGATCGGCTAACCAGTGGTATTTTCCGTCCTTGCATTTGAAACGGTACTCTTGTGCCCCAAAACCCTCAACTAACGATTGAGCACTTTCCTGATCGACAAGAGGACGATCATCGGAGTGAATTCGGTTCAGAAGACCATTATTGATGGTCATTGCATTTATTTCCCTGACAGAGAAGCCTGTAATCTGCTCTATCACAGGGCTCATATAATCGAAGTGGTTATTCTGGAAATCCATGCGATATGCAGAATCGAGAGAGTTCTCTAGAACTGAGCGAAACCGCTCATCGCTTTCCTGCAGAGCAGCAACCAGAGAATCGCATTCTGCAAGGGACTGTGCCAGTTTGAGATTGCCGTAGCTCAACTGTGAGAGTATATTGGCGAACCCCATCAAAAAAGCCATACCTGCGTCAACAGTCTCCCTGCTTAACCTCGGAACTTTTTCAAGCGCTGATATGTATTCATCCTCATCGAAGCCGTATTTCCGGGCTTGAGATCGGAAGAATTCGTAGTCCAGAGACTCATCTTCAAAGAAAAATTGCCCTGAAAAGATACTGCCGACCTGCTGACCTGCCACCATGATAGGAGTTACCACATCCCACAGGTTGTTCTTGCATTTGTACATCCTGTATTTTCCCGGAGTAGGGCCCCTGGACAGCTCCATGTCACTTTCTATGCAGTGCCTGCATGTTTCGGGGTGAACTCTGTGGAATCTGGTGCAGATCTCCTGCCATCCGACACATGCCAGAACATTGCCTTTGAGGTCGTTCAGACCTGCAGGGAAGGAAGTAAGCTTATAAAAATCATCCATAAGCGATTGAATTACCGGGACGTCTATAATCTCAGAAAGCTCAAAGTCGTATGTGTCATTTACAGGCGAGAGAATTTTCTCAAGCTTTAGCCTGGCGTGTTGCTCACTCCGGCGAAGTGCATCCTCAGCCTTTTTGCGTTCATTTATATCACGGGCAACATGAACGCTCCCAATGAGTTTTCCTTCTAAATCATGGAGTGGAGACACACTTACTAAAAAATAACCTTTTAAAAAGTCTTCAAAAACCTCTGCGGTATGTTCAAGTCCATCTTTAATCAGTTGCCTGTAAGGGCAAAAAGAGGGAGGTCCGTCTGTCCCATGGATAGCGCGATAACAGGTCAGGCCTGTACATTCTTTCGCTTCCATGCCGAGCCTTGCTGCCATTGCCCTGTTTGCCCGGACAATCCTGTACTCGGTATCAATTATGGCTATAAGGTCCGGGACAGAATCAAATGTATACTCCCAGTTCTTTGTGGCCTGAATAACTGTTTCTTCTGCTTTTTTGCGTTTTGGACTCTCTATCTTCTCCCATCTTCTTCCTTTTTTAATTAACGTAAACTGGTGGTTAGCAACAACATCGATAATATCGGTTGCATTGCAATTATCGAGAGAATAAGCACACATCGATATTATCTTGCAGTTACCAATGGCACTATCTATTTTTTCTTCGTAACCAGTGAAATTGTCCCAATCTGCTTTTTTCAGCCAGGAAATATTTCCGCCTGACCTCAAACCGCAATATCCATTATCTATGGCACGATTGAACCTTTCAGTCCCTTTATTTAAAGCCCTGGAAGAGTCAAAAGCACCATTTTCCAGATAAAAAAAGGTTTCCGGAATAATCTCTATCTGTCCTTTCTCAAGATAAATCTCAATATCAGGAACCGCTTTTTTCAGGAATTTTTTTGCTTCTTCTATGCCCAGAGGTTCTGAAGTAATCCAGAGGCATAATTCATTGTTTTCGAGTCCCGCTTTAAAATAAGGAATAAATATCTCTATCAAATCTTCTTTTGTCTGGTAAAACTGGCAGAAATGAGTCCCCCATGGGATATCCCCAATTGCATCAATTCCAGACTCCCTGTTTTGTCCTTTCATCCCATCCCCTTCTCCGGGCCTGTTCCATCATTACAAGAGTTATATCTCCAAGAGTTATATCTCCAAGAGTTATATCTCCAAAAATAATGTAGTGCTATCTGTGATTTTAATATTTCGTGAAAGAAATAAGAATGAAAATGTCATCCCATAATGAATTTTCGTTTTAAGTGCCTTCTAATACAAATTCCCAGATTGTAAAAATGTTATTATAGGTATTAGTAATTAATTATTTTTTTATTTTGTCTTGTAATTAAAGCAGTTAAATATCCTCACTTTTCCATAGTGAAAATGGAATCATTTTTCCTACAGCAATAAATTCAAGAGTTTAAAATATCTGGGGACAAACTCTTTCGTTTCCTCTCCATGTCCTGTCCCGAACTTCATCATCTCATACTTCATCTCATACTTCATCATCCTATACAGCATTCCTGTTAAGGTGTAATTCTGAAGTTCTTTTTCCTTCACCGGTTCAGCACATGGAGATATATATAAAATAATCATTCTGAAAGGATCTCCTAGCTCAGAGGACTTCTCATTTTTTCTCTGGTATTGAGAATCTTATGATGAATTCGGTTCCGGAATCCTTCTTCAAATCGATTTTGCCGTCAAGCTGGTCCACAAG
>Ga0265294_10009714_pt1 | contig 11041 bp, 8 predicted proteins | sample MunlanPumphouse3_FD_192504 | JGI IMG/M metagenome (GOLD analysis project Ga0265294, IMG submission 192504) | Groundwater microbial communities from a municipal landfill in Southern Ontario, Canada - Pumphouse #3 | ecosystem: Environmental > Aquatic > Deep subsurface > Groundwater | place...
CTCTCGAATGAACCGCTCAATAAGTTGTGAATGAATGTTTTTCATGATGGTTTGTTTTGAAGTTTTTTACTTCGAATTTACCATCAATTTACCGCCTCCGACTGGGGGCGGTTTAGTTCAACGTTTTGCGGCTTTGCGAAGGTGGCGATTTTCACCACTAAACTTCAATCGAAGCACTAAATTTTGATTAACCACTTCACTGTCATACGAAGCATTGCACCGCCACTTTTGCAAAACCGCTGTTGGCAGCTGGTGTTCTGTCGTCCGTCCTTGTATACCATTGTCAGTGTTGGGTTTGAGTGTCATTTGTCTATTTGCTTTTTTGTCTGTCTGTATCGGGTTGTGCGTTGCGTTTTTTATTTTTTTGAAGGGTTGGGAAATTTTTTAAAAACAATTTTTCTTGCGTTGGCTTTGCAAGCTCTTTGACAAAGCTTTGGTCTGAGCGTGGGCTTGCGGGGCTTTGGCAATGTGCTTGCAAAATGCGTTGGCTATATGAAGTATCTAAAATCATAGGCTTTGTTTCCAAGTTCTTCTAATTGTTTGCCCATTACCGAAAGTCTTTTTGAAAAGTCAATCGTTACAGGCATTGTCTTATATAATTCTGCTCCGTTCCAATTCATCTTTGTAAGTTTCAAGATGTCGTTAGCCACTGTTTCTATCGGGTCTGTTCCTCTGAATCTTTTTATCAGTAAAGGTGTCGGAATACCTCTTTTCCCTTGATAATATGGCTTTGTCAATTCGTTACTTTGAACCAAACCGTGTGTCCATAACAAGAAACTAAATTCGTCTAACTGAATGATTGTTCCTCTGTCTATTGGGAAGCCGTCAAATTCGTGTCCGCTACCGTCTTGCTTTTTCCTTAGTTTAATAGCTCGCCAATTACTGAATTGTTGAATCTGCAAAAGTTCAATGTTGTCAATACCTTCGAGTGCATTACAAATGCCGTCCATTTCGTCTCGTGTGAAATGAGTTGTCTTATGAAGCACCAATTTTTTCAACCCGATAACAGGGTCAATTTTATGATAGGTGTTTCTAATGTTGGTTACCAATCGAAAAGCATCCTCTTTACTCATAAAAGGATTCTTATTGTAGAAAACAGGCTTTTCAATAGGTTGAAGCAAAAAACGCAAACCATTTCCGTTTCCATCAAATATCTGACTACTTCCTAAAACAACTTTGTTTCTTGCGTTTTGTCTGACCGCATAGCCCAAACCGACAAATGCCGTTTCGGTATTATCTGTTTTTACTTTCCAAGGCGTTCCGTTTGATTTTACATAAATACCTAAGGATAACCACCATTTTACTTTCGCCTGGTCGCTGTATGTAATAGACTTGTCTTCAATAAATTGAAGGTGCAAACCTTTTTTCACGGCATATAGTTTCAATGAATCGTGAAGGTCGAAATAGGTATTTTCATTTTTGAGTTCCCTGAAATTCTTCCAATAGTCAGGTATGTAAATTGCCACACAATCAATGCTATCATTTTTCAATGCAAACTTGTCAATCTTGCTTTTAATCAACTCATAAAATTGAATTGCTGAATAATTCTTAATTTCTTGCGTGTTGATAGTGATTACGTATTCGTTTTGCGTGGAATTTGGAATAAATAAATGCTTTTTAAAAACGGCATCAAAACCCGGATAGTCCTTGAGATACTCTTTTTCAGTTGTTGGACTTACTGGATTTAGCAGCGATTCCAAATGTGATTTTACTCTGTCAAAACCTGTGTCGGGTGCAATGATGGCTAATTGAATTTTCGGAACTATTCCATTTGCTCCAAAACTTTCTTCCAACGGACCTAAAAGCTTTAAGCCGTTTATTGGATGAATAGATTGTTTTGATTCGTCTTGATGGTGAAAGTAGATTAAAGGTTCTTTGGCTTTGGCATAGCTGTCAAAACAGAAAATGTTGCCCATTTTTCGGGCTGCTGTTGCATAGTAGTCAGTTAGTTTTATTTCAAAGTCGCCTAAACGGAATGATAAATCAGGATTTCTCCGCTTTAATTCTTTGAACCAAAAACTGACTTTCTCCCCATATTTTTTATTCCAACGGTTCGAAATGATGGTATTGGTAATGTTTTGAACTATTAGTTTATCAGGTTCTGCACCCGTTATTGTCTGAATATGTATGGTTGGGCAAATGAGTAAAAACAAGTCCTTGTTTACAAATTCCACTTTAAACTCAAAGGCTTCAAATATCTGATAACCTTGCGGGATTCGGAAGTTCATCCAAGTTGGAATACTATTTTTTTCTTCTTGGCTTAATGGATGATTTACCGAAAACACTTTTCGTAAATCTCTACCTCTACTGAAAATGGCTAAACCGTAATCATTAACCAAAGACTTTTCAATTAACTCATATAGCATACCGATATAAAAAGAATCGGGTTGATGATATAAATGCTCTGGAATGTCAATCAGTTTTAATTCGTCTGTGAGATACTCTTTGAATACTTGCTTTATTTCATTCTCATTACCAAATAAAGAAAGCGTTTCCCCTTTGCTAAATGCTGCAACTATGTTTGAACCTTGCAATACTTCTCGCAACTTTTTCCATTTGCCTTCTCCATTGATTTTGGTTTTGGTAGAAAAAATGCTTTTGGGAAAATACTTTGCCTTGATGGCATTGAGCAGAATAGGAGTAGTATTGGATTGATTTTGTGTAAGCCTGAAAACCTGCTTTTGCTTAAATCGTTCGTCTGCAATAGAATCAATCTGTTCGTTTTCCAATTCGCAAACGGTGTAAAGTTCGTGCAGGAAATAGTCAAAGCTATCAATTACCATAAAGCCCGAACGCTGATTTTGTGAATATGCTTTTTCAATCAGATTGGTAAGCCGTTCACTTGGCGTTACATCTTTTGGAATGCACCAAATCAAACCTTTTGGAAATGCGTTTGGCTTTTCCAATGCTTTTTCAAGCGTTTGTAAAACCGATTCATCACCGCCCGAATAACCGACTACCAATAAGCCTCTTTGTGTTGATGCCTGTATAAAATAGTTGTGTAAGTTTTCTTCTAATTGCTGCAATTCTGCATCTGTATTTTGCAAAGCATCATAACGGAAATCTCCGTGAAGTTTTACAACGGTGGGAATATCGCTTCTGAAATTTTGAACCGTTCTTGCGTTATCGGGTGAAACAACCTGACAGCTTAGGAAATTTAATGCAGTGATGGCTTTTTCAATTAAGTCATCAAAATTGGTTGTCCAAACGGTATTTACTTTTTTGCCTTCTACCAAAGCGGAAAGGCACATAAAACCAATGGACGGCTTTTTATCCCTTACCAATTTGCTCAGGAACTCTTGCCTTACTAATGGGTCGGGATAGCATTTTTCAAAATAATAGGAATAAGCATTTGAGACCTTTGCATCTTCTTCGGCAAAATAGCTTTGAATAATCTTCTTATTGGATTCAATTTTTAAGTCCTGAAACTTTTTACCGTTTATTTTACCACTTACACTTAGTAACTCTCTTTTGAACTGCCAAACCAAATCACTGCCCGAATGAATGCCCGAAGAAATAGACGCACCTGCTCCAAGGAACAAATCAAAGGATTGATTTGAAAGCACTTTGAAGCCCCGTAAAAAGGTGTCTTTTTCTATTCTTCTCATACTAACTGTTTACTTCTTCCATTTCCTTCACCTCAAATGCCTGATGCAGCAATGCTTTAAGCAGTTGCTCGGTGGCTTGTTGGTTGGCGATGATGTGTTCTTTTAATTGTTTGGTAAGGGCGAATTGCTTTTCTATTTCCGCCACAATGCGTTTTTGCTCGGATAGTGGGGGAAGGGGAACAACCAAGGGATAAACTCTTGCACCTGAGATAACAGGCTGATTTCCTTTGTAAGACAACTTGTTTAAATCAAGTGCTTTAAGGAAAAATGCAAGCCAATTGAAATCTATATTTTCAACACTGTAAGAAACAATAAAGGCGTTATCAGTTACCCATCCTTTATCTTCCGTAATATGAACAGCCCCACAATATGCTCCAACACGCCCAATAACAATTCTTTTCGAATCAATGTTGAATTTTGAATGATAACCGTTTATTCCGTTTCCTCCATAAACAGGAATATTACCTGATTTGTCCATTTGGTAGGAAGTGAGTCCATCACCCGAACTGATTGAAATTATCTCCCCCAACCTACACCACACCCAATTTTCAGGAATGTCAAAAGGTATCTCTTCGGGTTTGATGGGTGGTAAGGGTTTTTCTTTCTTGCCCTTGCCCTGAGCCTGACGAAGGGTTGCTTTCTCTGCCTTGATGCGTTTGAGCAATTCGCTGGCGGGTTCGTCTTTTGGGTCTTGTGGCACCAACTTGCCCTGCACCGCTTCTTGTAAAATGGCTTGGTTTAGGTTTTCGAGTAGGGTGAGTTGGTATGTGTATTCATCAAACAAATCATTTTTTAACGCCTCAGCTTTACCGAATTCGGCTTTTACCTTTTGTTGAATAGAAATGTCAAAGTATGGTAATTCGTACTCACCAAAAACCCTTAAGCCAATGGCTTCTTTTGAAGTGCCTGCTTTCGTAGCAGCAACAATTTCATTTTTATAAAGATTAAATATGATATGATAAAACCTCAGGTTAACCGGTAGCTTTTCAGGTTCTTTTGGAGTAAGAATGAAACATAAATCACTTGAGATGAATTTACCATTCACATAATGGGTTCTACCCAAAGAGCCTGACGCAGCAGCAGCAAAAATCAAAGCTTCACAATCGTGTGTATATTCATTATGTGTTTTCCAATCAGCAGCAGCAGTAATAAAATCATATTCCCCTTCAATGCACTTTGAACTTTGCAGAACACCTTTTTCAATGTTGAAAAGCTGTTTTATTTTTTTTAAACTCATTTTCCAACTGACTTTAGTTCATTTAACAATGAAATTGATTTTTCAAATGATACTTCTAACTGATTAATCAAAGATAGCCTGTCATAAACCACTTCTTCCTCCTTCTTATTGGGATTCTTTATATCCAAATCGTAGTTGCGGTCTATAATTATTTGTACGGGCACTTTCCAAGCCACATCGCTTTCTTCTCTATTCTTCCACCAAGTTTTTAGCGGTTCAAATTCTTCGATCCGAATGGGTTTGGTTTTGCTGTAGGATTTTTGGCCTTCTGGCAAAGTATGTTCGTAATACCAAATCTCATTGGTGGGTTTTCCTTTTTCGAAGAAAATCAGGTTGGTGTTTACGGTGGCATAGGGGGCAAATACGCTTTGGGGCAATCGCACAATGGTATGCACATTGCAATCTTCCAAAAGTTTTTGCCTTATCCGTTGTTTTACTCCATCGCCTGTTAAGCTGCCATCGGGCAAAACAATGCCTGCTCTACCACCGTCTTTCAGCAATTGGATAAACAGTATCAAAAACAAATCGGCACTTTCCTTGGTGCGGTAGTTCAAGGGGAAATTGGTTTCCATACCATCGCCCACCACACCGCCAAAAGGCGGATTGGCAACAATGATGTCCACACGGTCTTTTTGTTTGATGGAGTTGTATTCACGGCTTAGCGAATCACCGTTTTCAATTTGTGGAACTTCGATGTCGTGGGTAATCAGGTTTACCACACTCAGCATAAAAGGCAGGGGTTTCAGTTCGCTGCCTGTTACGGTTTCTTGCAAGGTCTTGCGGTCTTCAATGTTTTTTACCTGCTTTTTCAGATGTTCAATGGCACACACCAAAAAGCCCGCAGTTCCGCAAGCAGGGTCGGTAATTTTCTCGCCCAATTTGGGGTTTACCATATCCACAATAAACTGGGTTACAGCTCTTGGCGTGTAAAACTCGCCTGTGTCTTTCTTGGCAGCCAATCCCTGTAAAATCTCCTCATAAATCACATTGAAAACGTGATGCTCTTTGCTGCTGTTAAAGTCAATTTCGTTCAGTTTGTTAATGGCTTGGCGGAAGGTGGTTCCGCTTTTCATATAGTTGTTGGTTCCGTCAAATATCTGGCGAATGGTAATGCCCAATCTATCATCAGCCGAAACCGTTAGGTTTTTAAGTGTCGGGAAAAGTTTGTTGTTTACAAAATTGATGAGTTCATCACCTGTGATGCCTTCATCATTTTCTGCCCAATTTCGCCATTGCAATTTGGTTGGGATAGGCGATTTGTATTTGGGGTTTAGAATTTCTTTTTCCTTGTCTTTATCATCAAAGAGTTTCAGAAATATCATCCAACCCAATTGTTCAATGCGTTGTGCATCTCCACTCAACCCCGGGTCTTTGCGGAAAATATCTCTGATGGATTTTATGGTGCCTGCTATGTTGCTCATAATGATTGAAAAAACTGAATGAATTTCTGAATCGTGAAAAATGGATTTCTATTAACTACTGGTGTTACGTTTGCTTCTGCCTGTTGCGTGATGGAATTCGCTCTTTCCATTGCAGTTGTTAAGTTTCCCTTCAACTTTTCAAAATGGTTAACTTTTGTTTTGTGATAGGTTTGATTAAAATGCTGCTGCCACAAAGTTTCAATTCGTTGCAAAGCTTGATGTGCATTTTGATAGGCTTGACGATTATTCTCAAAATGAATAATAAACCAATGCTCTATACACATACTACTGTAAGCTATGTTAACCGGTGTATTCGATAGTTTTTGAAAAAATGCTGGAAGATTGGGCTGGTTGTCATTGTCAAAGAAAATCCAAACAGCATCGTATGGGTTTTTATCTCTTTTAGCTTTTTTAATCATTACTTCTGCCTTATCCAAAAGCTGAAATGCACTATTCTCGTTATTTGGTTTAGGCATTTCAACAGAAATACTTCTCTGTTTATCCCTTGGGAGAGAATGTTTAAAGGCTTGAGCATAATTGTATTCGCACCATCCTTCGGGAATAATTAAAATATGTTGTCCTGCTCTTCTCATTCCTCAATCTCTTCTTGCATTGCCATTACAAAATTGGTGTCGTTAATAATGGCAGTTCCTCCCAATCTTCCTGCAACATACCATTTGTCTAGTGGTGTATTTAATCGCAAGCCTTTGATGTCAGAACAACGAATTAATTCCGTTACGCCAAATTCATTTTTTTGAGTAAACCAAACCTGATCACGATTAAATAAATCTTCGTTTAATTGGGTTATATCGTGTGTGGCAAATATGAGTTGAGCGTTTTTAGGATTGAATATTTTCTCATTGAATAACTTAATAAGATAGGAAGTGATAATGGGATGAAGATTCTTTTCAAATTCATCAATAACCAAAACAGAGCCTTTCTCCAAAGCATCAATAATGATACCTCCGATAGAAAGTAGGCTTCGTGTTCCAGTAGATTCCTCATCAATATCAAAATCAATTAATCCTGAGCTTTTATTGCTTTCATCAAATAATTCGTGAACTGTTTTTATCTCGTATTTAAAATCTTCCTGAATTTTTTTCCTGACATTGTCAGGCATATTATCTGGAAATTTAACCGAGTTCCAATCGGTTTCTTTAGCACTGATTGAATTAATACCTGTGTCTAACGCACAAATTAAAGCGTTTAATTTCTTAGCAAATGGAGATTCAGGTTCATCCGCCAACCTCTTGGCATAAAATCGTTCTAAACCCGATTCATTATATTGATTTAAGAATGGATAAACTTTTATCCTGTTTTTAAAAAACTGATATACAGGTAATGCACTTTCCGCATTGTTCTCTGCCGCTTTAGAAAGGAATAATTGATTAGGGAGTGTAAGTTTTTCGATGGTCTTTTTTTCACCTTTGAAATATTCACCGAAGTGGATTTCCTTTCCTTTAACTCGGTTGAACAGAGTAGCTTCTTTTCCAACAGGAAAAAAAAGCAACTTTTCTTGTTCAATGAGTTTCTCTCCAAAAATAATTAGATAGATATATCGTATTTGGTCTATGAAAAACTCCAATTCAATACTAACCGGTTTCTTATCGAATCCTTTGGCTAACCTGAAAGGTTCATAAGGACCTAACTTATCTTCCGAGTCAAATTTTGCGGAATTAAGAACTAAATATTCCAAAGCTTTGAATGCACGTAGTAAATTGCTCTTACCTGATGCGTTTGCTCCGTAAATCACGGTTGTGGTGGCTATCTCAGTGTTTGAAATTGAAATGTAATTCGATAGATCACCTTTTTTTCGGTTTGATTTTGAAAAATCAAGCATAATTTGGTCTTTTATCGACCTGAAATTCCTAACTGAGATTGATTTAATCATCTTATTTGCTTATTTGATGCAAAAATACAACATAAAACCGAATTACGCAACTTTGTAAAGCTCATTTTCTAAATCACGGATTGCTTTCTCGTATTCTTCACGGCTGCCAAATGCTTTTATGATTTCAGTTACCGAGCCAAACTCATTGATTGGTGGAACAGTCAAGATTTGAATGTTCTCAATGTTTTCAATGCCTTGGTCAGCGTATTTGTCGAGCAACGCTTCTAACACTTTTCGGGCTTGTTCGCCATACTTGGTAAAATAGTTTCGTTTCTTCACGTTGTTTGCTCGTTCTTTTCTGGTCATTGGTGGTTGGTCATAAGCAACGTGGCAGATTAAATCAAACAAATCGACTTGCTTGTCAACGGCTTCATACAATGCTTCCACCATTACGCCCTGTTCTTGCAATTCAGCAATGATGGCTTCTTTGCGGTCGGTGGTGTTCCATTTATTTAAAAAGTCGTCAAGCGAAGCAAACTTTTCTTTGATGATTTCTTTGGTGTGGTCTTTCAGACTTGTTGTAATGGGTTTACCGTATTGATCAAAATGCAATTCTCGGCTTATTAAAACCGAAACGTCCACACCATTTACATAAACTTTTCGTCTTGGTTCATTTGCTGTTAATGGTGGAAATTCTGTTTCAGGATAACGAATTTCAGGGGGTGCAATTTCAATTTCTTCTCCTGTTTCTAAATCAATGATTGGTTCTGTGTTTTCTTCTTCTTCATCCACAATACCGCCTAAGTCGGTTTCTTCTGCAACCGGTTTTATTCTTATTGGGTCACCGTCAAATTGTGGGTCGGCAAAAAGGTCTGTTGCATTTCTGAAATCCAAAATGGTAAAATACAGTTTGCCATATTCTTCATTGATTCGTGTTCCTCTACCAATAATTTGCTTGAACTTGGTCATTGAATTGATGTTGCTGTCCAATACAATCACTTTGCAGGTTTGAGCATCAACGCCTGTGGTCATCAGTTCGGAAGTGGTGGCAATGACCGGATATTTTTCTTCGGGATTGATGAAGTTGTCCAACTCTCGTTTGCCTTCCTCATTGTCGCCTGTAATCTGCATTATGTATTTGTAGTTCTCGGCAACTAAATCAGGATTGTGTTTTGCTAATGCGGTTCGCATTCTTTCAGCGTGGTCAATGTCCACACAAAACACAATGGTTTTGGCAAAGCGGTCGTAACCTTTCAGAAACTCGGTTACTTTTTTGGCAACTAAATCTGTTCTTTCTTCAATCACCAAATTTTTATCAAAGTCCTTTCGGTTATAAATGCGGTCTTCTATTTCGTTTCCGCTTTTGTCTGTTTTGCCTTGTTCGGGTCGCCAACCTTCCGCATCCACATTCAGGGCAACTCTCACCACACGATAAGGAGCAAGGAAACCATCGTCAATTCCTTGTCGCAAAGAATAAGTGTAAACTGGGTCTCCAAAATATTCGGTGTTACTTGCTTCGTTGGTTTCTTTTGGTGTCGCTGTCAAACCAATATGCGTAGCATTTTGGAAGTAATTTAAAATCTCTCTCCAACTGCTGTCGTCTTTTGCACTTCCTCTGTGGCACTCGTCAATTACAATCAGGTCGAAAAAATCTCTTGAAAACTGTTTGTAAACATTGGCTGCTTCGTCTGTTCCTGAAAGTCCTTGATACAATGCCAAATAAATTTCAAAGCTCTTGTCAATTTGCCTGTGTTTTACCACAGTCATTTTATCCTTGAAGTGTTTAAAGTCGCCTCTTCGTGTCTGGTCAATTAAAGCGTTTCGGTCGGCTAAAAACAGAATGCGTTTTTTTGCTCCGCTTTTCCAAAGTCGGTGAATGATTTGAAACGCTGTGTATGTTTTTCCTGTGCCTGTTGCCATTACAAGCAGAATTCTGTTCTGTCCGTTGGCAATGGCTTCAACTGTTCTATTTACTGCAATTTGTTGGTAATATCTCGGTTTGCGGTTTGTTCCGTCAAAATAATAGTCCTGTGAAACGATTCTTTCCGCTTCGGGAGTTTCAATGCCTTTATACTTTTTGTATTTCTGCCAAAGTTCTTCGGGAGTAGGGAAGTCTTCTAAACTGATTTCCGTTTCTATGTTACCGTCTGTCGCTGTTCGGTCGTGAAATAAAAATCCGTCTCCGTTGCTGCTGAATACACAAGGAATGTCCAATATTTGAGCATAGTCTAAGCCTTGTTGTATTCCTGCTCTTACTGAATGGTTGTTGTCCTTTGCTTCAATAATTGCAATAGGAATATTCGGTTTGTAATACAGAATATAGTCGGCTCGTTTTCTTGTTCCTCTTGCTGTGATTTTTCCTCTAACGTAAATTTTACCATCAGTAAAAGAAACTTCCTCTAATATCTGCAATTGCTTGTCCCAACCTGCCTTTTCTAAAGCAGGTGTAATAAACTTGGTGCAAATATCTCTTTCTGAAAGTGTCTTTTTATTCATTCTTTAATTGTCAAAATATAGTTTACCAAAATACGTATTTCTGTCGGTGCGTAGGCAAAAAAGTGGCTCTTTTGGCTTTGCGAAGGGTTGGCTTGCGGGTGGGGCAAAGCCAAATGTACCACTTGCGGGCTGGCTGAAATTGTTTTTAAAAAATGTGCGGTGGGAAATAAATAAAAAACATAGGGTCGGCAATGAGTGTCGGCTTACTCGTTGTCCGTTTGTAATATCGTTTCTATGTCTTTGGTCACCTGTCAAAATGGTTTACTTTTTTCTGTTTCTGTCAGTCGTTTGTTTGTCGTGTCGCTGTCTTAATACACTTGCTGCCAACGTAAAAGTGTTTTATTCATTGTTCCCATACAAATATAACAAGAGCAAAACTATTTTCACTCTATAATTCATTCTTTTTTAATGGATAACGGGAATAATGAATAAAATATTGTTGGACTGT
>Ga0265294_10009715_pt1 | contig 11040 bp, 5 predicted proteins | sample MunlanPumphouse3_FD_192504 | JGI IMG/M metagenome (GOLD analysis project Ga0265294, IMG submission 192504) | Groundwater microbial communities from a municipal landfill in Southern Ontario, Canada - Pumphouse #3 | ecosystem: Environmental > Aquatic > Deep subsurface > Groundwater | place...
CGTAACAGCCGGGACAGACGCTTTTTCGCCTTTTTTGTTTACGGCGGTAACATCCCAGTTCCCTCCCGGCAGCGCCATTAACAATTCTCCCACATTATTGATATAATTGCCCACGCCGAAGATCAGGTCCGGGAAGGAGCTTCCTCCGCTCTTGTTCTCGGCAACGATCACGTCGGGCGTGATGGATTTGTCCGGGCTGCTGATCTTTGCCACGCCCCAGTCGATGGCCTTTTCGTAGAGCTCCTGCGTGTCGTCCGTACCGAAGCTGATATCGGACAGGATCTTGACCGCGGTGGCGGTCTTCTCGCCCAGTCCGACGGCATTGACGGCACCGTCGATATCCACCATTCCCGTCAGCTTGCCGGCCACGCGTTCCTTGATCTCGTCTTCCAGAAGGTCGAGCGGTTTGTCCACGGCTTTTTCGGCCTTTTCCCACCACTTTTTGCCCTCATCGACCATATCCATCCCCTTGCCCAGCGGCGTGGCTATCTTGGTTGCTTCGATCACAACGTCCATACCTTTTTCGGTCAGACTGGCGCCTTCCTTGACAAAAATATTGCCCGGGCTCAGGTTCCGGTCATTGGCGAGCGAAACAAAGCGGTTGTTCAGGTCGGAATTGTCGTAAAAATCATTATAGATACTGCTGGTCCTGTCGTCCAGATCCCCGTTCTGCAGTTTGGTCCAGAAATCGTTTTCATCGTAGAACTGGTTTTTCCACTTGCTTCGCAGCTGGTTATTGAACAAGGCACTTTTTTCTTCATTGCTCATATTTGAAACAATGGTCAGGATGCGATCCCGGCTGCGCTCGCCCATTTCGGCGCCTTCGGAGAAAAAGCTGAATAATGAACCGAAGATCCCCGTTGTCTTGCTCAGCGGCGAGGGTGTGAGCCCCAGAGAATCCGTCAGCGTTTGTGCGGCGACAATTACATCGTCTTTGTACTGCAGCAGTTCGTTCAGTTCTTCGTAGAGGGTTTCCAGCTCCGCCTTTGTCGGTTCGTAAACAAAGAGTTGCCCCTCCTCGTAACCGTTGGAGAAGGTCTCAAAATAATGGTACAGCCAGATCTGCTTCAAGGCATGCGCCTGGATCAAAACGTAGAGAGCGTCCTGCGGATTTCCAAGATCGGGATCGGAAGGAAAGCGATCGCAGGCAAAGAAGGAGAAGCTTAAAAAGATCAGAACAACAAAACGGATAATGCGTAAATATTTCATATTGGCACCTTAAATGATCTGAACAGCAATATAAGCAAGAATTTTGAATTCATTGTAATTATTCTTAAGGCAACAATCTAAAATCTTCGGTTATATAATTATTTATTCCAAAGTTTTGCGATGGTCTTTAAAAGAGTCTCTTCGCTGACCGGTTTGGATACATAGGCGTTACAGCCGGCTTCCAGCGCCTTTTCGGATTCCCCCGAAAAGGCAAAACCGGTTTGTGCGATAATAATAACGTCTTTATTGAATTCCCGGATCTTCCGGGTTGCCGCATATCCGTTCATGCCTGGCATTTTTATGTCCATCAGGATAATGTCGAGATCAGGATTTTCACGGGTTTGCCGAATGGCATCTTCGCCGGTCCTTGCTATCTGCAAAGAGTCGGAATGCTCTTCAAGAATAATGGAAAGAAAAATACCGGTGGTTTCATCATCTTCGGTAATCAGGATATTGGGTTTTCTGTTATCCATTTTAACGCTTTTGGCTGATGGCGTTTTTATAGCGGGTTCTGAGCTTTGGAAAGGCAACTGTATGTAAAAACGGGATCCTTTGCCGGAATCCGAAGTGAAGGCAATTTTGCCGCCGAGAAGTTCCGTATGGGACTTTGCGATGGCAAGACCCAGGCCGGAACCCTGCAGCGCCCTTTCATCCGCAATATCTGCCTGTACAAAACGGTCAAAGATCGCCGGTTTCCGGTCTTCAGGAATACCGATTCCTGTGTCGCTTACATAAAACTCAATGATTCCGTCTTTAATGGAATAACCGACATGCACGGAACCCTGTTCGGTAAATTTGATCGCATTTTTAATAAGATTGCTCATTACGGATATAAATTTGTTAAGATCGGTAAGCATGTAAGCGGCTTTAACAGGAGCATGATTATCAAAATGGAATTCCAGTCCTTTTTGCCGTGCTTCCCTGCCGAAAAAGGTGCAGAGATCCTGAATTTCAGAATGGAAATTGACAGCTTTTTTAACAATATCAACCTGTCCGGTTTCAATCTTGGATATCTCAATGATGTCATTTACGGTATTTAAAAGCCGCTGTCCGCTCTTTTGAATGATCCTGATATACTGCTCTTTTTCCCGGCTGTCGAGCTTCGGGTTTTTCAGCAAGTCGGCAAATCCCAGAATGCCGTTCATCGGTGTGCGGATCTCATGGCTCATATTCGCAAGGAATGCGGACTTCAGGCGGTCGGACTCTTCCGCCCTTTCCTTCGCGTGGATCAGTTCTTCCTGTGCACGTTTAAATCCGGTAATATCCCGGATAATGGCAAAGGTCGCGGGTGCGCCGTGGTAGTCGATAATCTCGTAGGTAACCTCTACGTCGACAATACTACCGTCTTTTTTATGAAAAGTACTAGCGTAACGACCCGGAAGCATATCACCCTTCTTGCGTTTTTCATAACGTTCTTTTAATTCTTCTTTGGCTTTCTCCGTGAAGATATCCCTGAAGTAAATATTTTGAAGTTCTTCAATAGTATAACCCAGCATTTCCGCAAAACGCGTATTACAAAAAATAATATGATCATTTTGCGTGATCTCAATGCCGTCATTGGCATTTTCGACGATCAGCCGGTATTTTTCTTCACTTTCGCGAAGCACCTCCTCCGCCTTTCTCCATTCGCTGATATCCCGGATGATCATGCTGGTTCTGGGATTGCCTTCATGATCATAAAAAAGGGAGTTGGATACTTCGGCCAGAAAGCGTATTCCGTTGCTGCGTTTAAAATGCAAAAGTCCTCTTACGCGTCCGCTTTTTTCTCTTTCCTTCAGCAGTTTTTCCAATTCCGGATCGTCAATATCGACAATTCCATTTCTGCCGCTTTGGATGATCTCCGCTTCCGTCATGCCAAACATTTCACAGGCGGCGCGATTCGCCGAAAGAATGTGTCCGTTCGGTTCTGTAAGCAAAATGGCATCGAGGCTGTTGTCAAAAACAGAACGGTAGCGCTCCTCGCTCCCCTTTAGTTGAAGTTCCGCCCTTTTGCGTTCGTCAATATTGCGGGTAACGCCAAGGATGCCATTAACCTTGCCTTTATCATCGCGGGTAAACTTCAGGCTCATTTCGACCCAGATAAAGGATCCGTCACTTCGGCGGTGCTGCAATTCGATCAGACGCGAACGCTCCGGATCAATATTTGGCTCCCTCTCCCTTTCCAGCTCTTCGGAAAGGATTGTTCCCAGGCGCGCTATATCTTCGGGGAGCATTTTATCGCGCAGGGACTGCTGAATGTGTACATCGGGATCTTCTTTTAGGAGGGCTTTAACCGAAGGGCTGATGTAGCTTGTTCGCATGTTCAGATCCATGGTCCAGATCACATCGGAGGTGTTTTCCGCCAGCATGCGATACTTTTCCTCGGTCTGTTTCCGGCGGGTGATGTCTTCAATATATCCTTCGAGATATAAGAGTTCCCCGCGCTTGTCGTAAACGCCGTTCCCGCGTTCCCAGACCCAGCGTTCTTCCCCCTTGGCCGTTTTGATCCGGTACTCATGTTCAAAGGCCTTTTTTTCTGCAATTGCGTTTTTCCACAGCAAATAAATATTTGCACGCTCGGTTTCGCAAATAATATCGTTATATGCGATCTTTTTGTTGTTGATAAGATCTTTCGCCTTATAGCCGGTAACCGTTTCGCACTGATCACTCAAATACAGCATTGTCCAGTCTTTATCGTTTTTACAGAGGTAGACGAAACCGGGAAGATTCGCGTTAAGCAACGCGGCATTGACAGATTCCGGATGGATAGGATTTTGCAAAAGATCCGGAAAATTTTCGCGCATGTGCCGGTTTTTATATGGGTTTTTTTCTCTTTTCTTCTCTCTCATCAAATCGCTCTGTCAATCTTCGGATGGATCCGGAATCCGCAATATCCGGAAATGTATACCGGTGTATCCATTGTAGGGTTTTATTCCTGTTTAATTTATAAACGATTTTAGGAATTTTACTCAAAAATGTCAATAGTTTATAAGCTCAAAACCTTTCCGCCGTTTTTAATATGCTGGTCTTCGCTTCTGCGCCCGGGATCTCCGGGTGCTGTGCGGCATCGCGATCGTTTTTTCCAGTTTTTCGTATTCGATGAATTTACGGACGTGAAAATAATACGCTTCCGGTAGTATAAATTTTGAAAAAGGATTTGCATAAAAAGGCAGTTAAAAAAACCAATACAGATATTCTAAACACCGGTAAAAATCCTTCTTTATTTTAAAAGCTTGTCTTTTTATAAATCAAGTTATTCGCCGGGTACGAACTCCGATATCGCGTATTCGACCTCAAATTCAATGCTCTTGATAGGGCGCAATTGTTTGGGCAGGGATGTTGTCTGCTGAAGATCGGAAAAGCGCACGACACCCTCCTGGGCGCTATCGAAATTATACATCAGTCCGTATGTGCCCGAAGCACAGTTAGGATCTAAATTATAGATCACGGAAATGGAAAAACCGATGATCTGATCATCCAGGCGTCCGAAACCTCCGCCGGCCTGTTCGGTGGATGTTTTTCCGAACGTTATGAACAAAGTGGCGCCATCCGTGTTGAGATGAAATTCCCGATCGCGGCTGAACATGTACGCGATATGCGTCAGCGTGTCACTCATAGGTGCGATGCCCGCATTGCCAAACTCCCAGAAGAAGAGGTTTTCCTGCCGGGTGTCGGAAAGAAAGAGCGTATAGGTTTCGCTGCGGGTCCCGCCCGTGGTATCCAGCGCACAGTGATTATAGACAAACTTCCAGTTGTTCTCACCATCACGTTTAAGTAAGACATCCTGTGCGCGGTAAGGTCCGCTGTTATTGGCGTACCAGCGCATCCGGAAATCCGTGAAAACGAATTCATAATATACGGCCTGCAGCATCATACCCCACCAGCGACCCTCATCCGTAATATCCAGCGTATCAAGATACATCATTTGGGCATTATCGATGGAAACGACCAGAGGATTGTCCGTCGGGGCATTATAGGCGACAATGGCCCGCGAAAGATAATCCCGGTATTTTGTTTCGCTGACCGGGATCTCCTGCATGTCTGCTGTCGTGCTCCCTAAACTGTCAAAGATTGCCTGAGCATCATCCTGCGCCGGAAAGATGATGCGCGAACATGCAATGATTGCTTCTTCGGGACCGATATATCCGCCCGTATTCTGGGTTAAGGATATCCCCGGCGAGCCGAAACGCTGAATATGCGAAGCTTTTTCCAGACCACCCGCGGCGCGTTCAAATTTGTAATTGATGCCCTGAAAATCTTTTGAACAGGACAAAATGCATAAAATCACCATCAGTGAGAACAAGAAGGTCTTTTTCATTTTCATATCTCCTTTGCATGCTGACCGGAGAACAGGGGCATTGTCCTGTTCGCGAGATCGGTGTTCAGGACGGGAAGCAAAACCGCCGCTGGTTAATAAACTTCATAAATTATAAAGTAATTTGAAATGGTAAATCAAGAATGTCAACCAATATTTTCCCTATGTGAAAAAAAGCGACGGAAAGCTTCTGACGATCGTCCGGATGCGACCGGGGCTGATTGCGGCAGCTTATATGCGCAATTTAAGGATTTTACACGGCAACGCGGATCCGGACGGCGCGACCGGTCCCCGCAATCTTGAAAGGAAACGAGATTCTTTTAACAGACTTTTGAATAAAGGTTTTATTGACCGGCTTCATTATACCAGACGGCGCTGTACCCGTTGCCGAGCAGATCCGTATATCGCACGTTGATCCTGAACAATCCCGTAATATCGCGGGCCGGAAAGACGGAAACCGAATGGAAATCCATACCCTCCCGGGCTCCTTTCAGGTCATATAGCTCACCGATGTTAAACATACGTGCATTATCTCCAGGCTTTGTATTTTCAAATTCAAATGAAATATCCGTGATCAGCAGATTCGGATCAACGGGCCTGTTGTCCGGGAAGCGATACTGCACATCGATGGAAGTGAGCCTCCCTTCCGCATTGCAACGGATCGTCGGTACTGCGATCAGCAGAAAAGCGTCCGCGCCGGCGTTTGCATATTCCAGCGTGCGTCCGGGTCCGCCGCCGATCGTCATGGTATAGGTGCCGAACCGGAAGGGCGCGGGGGATGAGATCTGCGAGAACATATGTGAATCGTTTTCCGTGTAATGGTAAAAACTTGCTATAAAGTCGCCGCCGCCCGGATAGTACTCCTGCCAGGTGACGATGCTGTCGTAAGGCTCGCCGGCCGGACCGCTGAGACGTATAGGCGCTTGTTCCGGATTGACGTTCTTTCCGCCTTCCGAACGCAGGGAATAGCAGATATCCTTCTCTACGGAATCAAAAGGCGCGGCCGTCCGGATATCGGTCCCGAAGATGCCGCCCTGCATTTCAAAGGAACTCGACAGGATGATCTGATCCTGGCTCAAAATATCCGGAATGCCGTCATTGTCCGTATCGATATTCTTTGCGGCAGAAGCGTAATAGGCGCCCATTTTTTTAAGGAAAGTAATTTCCGTTTCGCCCAGCAGGATCTCATTTCCCAGCGGATCGTGCGCCGGAATGATGCTGTAGCCGTCCTGTGTCAGGTCCTGCAGATCAATGACCGTGTTCTCTTCGTCGGAAAGGCCGACCAGCGGGAGCATCTGCAGTCCGCCGCAAAACAGGTTACCGATGTAATGATAAGCGCTGTCCAAAAAGGCAACGATCAAAACACGGCCTGCTTCAGCGTCAATACTGAATGCTCCTTCAGCGATACCTTCGATCTCGTAATGATTCCCGTAAAACACCATGACGTATACGGCATCGTTGATGGACAGAATACTGTCCGTTCCCGTCGGCGATGTCTTGCTCATGGATGCAGGCGGGATCGTTCCCTTAAGGGTCACGGCATTGCCAAAGATCATTCTGAAAATATCACAGCTGATCAAAGTCAGAAAAAGCAATAAAAGCAAAGTCGTTTTCTTCATTTTTTCTCCCGGACGGTATATATCATGACCGCTGCTCCAAAAACCGGTGATAACTGCTGATGTTATAATGTGCTCTCGGTGATTTGCCGCCTTTTATTGAATGGATAGGTAAATTTATAGCAAAGGAAATAATTAGTCAAATGAAATCTATCTGCGTATGAGACGGATCAGAACTCGTTTTCCGGAATGACTTGTTTCGCAGATGAAGCGCTTTTGCCGGGCCGGTGCCACATCATCATGCCGAACTGCCGGCGTTTGGCTTTTTCGCTTTTTGGGACATCAAGTTTTTCATTTGTGAGGGGATGGTATCCTGTGTAAAACATGGCCGTTGAGATCGTCATCGGCGTCGGATAAAAATCGGCGGCTTGCTGCAGTTTATGGCCGCTTTGCTTCAGCTGTCGCTGCAGGTCCAGCATCATGGCATCCGTGCAGCCCGGATGTCCCGAAATAAAGTAGGGGACAATATATTGCTCCTTGCCGGCTTTCCGTGAAAACTGCAGGAATTTTTCCAGAAATCTGAAATACAGCGTACCGGGCGGTTTGTTCATGATTCGTGTCACATCTTCGTTCAGGTGTTCCGGGGCGATCTTCAAATGTCCGCCGGTAAAGCGGGTGACCATTTTTTCCATGGCCCGCAGATCGGCCAGTGCAAGATCATGGCGCAGGCCGGATGCGATAAAAACATGATTGACGCCCGGAACTGCCGCAGCGGCTTTCAACAGCTCCGTATAGCGTTCCTGGTCCTCAACGATCAGATGCGGACAAATTTCCGGAAAAAGGCAGTTCATTTCCTTACAGCCGCCGATGCGGCAATGGATCCCGTACATATTCGCCGTCGGACCACCGATATCGCTGACGGTACCCCGGAATCCGGATTTTTTGCTCAGCTCCCGGATCTCTTTCAGCACCGAAGCTTTGCTGCGGCTTTGGATGCGCGGACCCTGGTGAAAGGTGATGGCACAGAAAGAACAGTTTCCAAAACAGCCCCTGTGGGCCGTTATCGAATTGTTGATCTGCTCCCAGGCGGGGATACGCTCCCTGTATTTCGGATGCGGCTCCCGGGAAAAAGGCAGGGCGTACAAGGCATCCATTTCCGCGGTGCTCAGCGGCTTTGCCGGGGGATTGATGCGGACGATCTGTTCACCATGCCGCTGATATAAGGTCTTTGCATAGGGATATACGCGGTTCTCGTAATGCAGGCGCGTCATGGTGTTGAATGCCATCTTGTCCTTTGAAACCAATTCAAAGGAGGGTAATTCGATACTGTCCGGCGGGATTTCGGCGGAGCGGCATACCGTACCGGGAACGTCGTAAATTTCGCGGATATTTATGCCAGACTTCAGTCTTTTAAGAACTTCCTTTACCGGGCTTTCACCCATCCCGTAGATCAGCAGGTCCGCCTTGCTGTCCAGCAGGGTGCTGCGGCGGACCTTGTCGTTCCAGTAATCGTAATGCGCCATGCGCCGCAGGCTGGATTCGACGCCGCCCAGAATAATGGGCGTTTCCTTGTAGACCGAGCGGATAAGATTACTGTAAACGATTGCGGCGCGGTTCGGACGTTTTCCCGCTTTGCCGCCGGCCGTATAGGCATCATCGGAACGCTTCCTGCGGTTGACCGTGTAATGTGCGACCATGGAATCGATATTTCCCGCCGTCACCGCAAAACTGAGACGCGGTTCGCCCAGCCGGCGGATATCCTGATCGCTCCGCCAGTCCGGCTGATCCAGAATGCCGACCCGGTAGCCTTCCGCTTCCAAAACCCGCGCAATAATGGCGGTCCCGAAAGAAGGATGATCCACAAAAGCATCCCCGCTGACAATGATCACATCGCAGCGCTCCCAGCCGAGCGTTTTCATTTCATCCTTATTTGTGGGGAAAATATTCATAGGGAAATATTTATGGACAAGGAGCCTGTTCCTTACGGATATGCTAAGATTTTATTTTATACTCCGTGCCCGTTTTCAGATCCAAAAGTTCTACTCCCATTTCTGCCAGTTCATCGCGAATTTTATCGGCGGCCGCCCAATTTTTATTGGCCCTGGCGGCATTGCGTTCGGCAATTTTTTCACGGATAAAGGCATCGTCAACGGTGTTTTTTTTCTTTTCCTGATTGAAGAAGATCACGCCCAGGACACTGTCAATGGATCGCAGGGCCTTCATGATACGGTCACGGTCCCCGGGTGTCGGCGGGCGCCGGCTTATCTGGCGGTTGATCTCCCTGATCCCCTCAAACAGCGCAGAAAGCGCCGGTGAAATACCCAGGTCATCATCCATTTCTTCTTCAAAACACTGCAGCATTCTTTTTGTTGCGACTGTAATTTTGGCGGAATCCGGTCCCGGTGCGGTGTGCTGCAGGGAAAACAGAAAATCGTTAATACGCTTTAGCGTGTTTTCGGACGCTTCGAGCAATTCCGGCGAAAAATTGAGTTTCTGGCGATAGTGCGTGGATAACAGTGTATAGCGGATCGCTGCCGGAGAATAACCTTTTTCGATCAAACCGTTGATATAAATAATATTCCCCAGCGATTTGCTCATTTTGCTGTTTTTCCAAAGCAGGTGTTCGCAGTGCAGCCAGTATTTGACAAAGGGTTTACCGGTAGCACCTTCGCTTTGGGCAATCTCGTTCTCGTGATGCGGGAAAAGGTTGTCCACGCCGCCGGTATGGATATCGAAGGTCTCACCCAGATATTTCATCGACATGGCGGAGCATTCGATATGCCAGCCCGGCCGGCCTTTCCCGAGTTCGGTTTCCCAGTATACATTAGCATCTTCGGGTTTATAGGCTTTCCAGAGGGCAAAATCATTGGCGGATTCCTTGTCGTATTCATCTTCATTCACCCTTGCGCCGCTGCGCATTTGGCTCATATCCAGATGCTGAAGCTTTCCGTAACCCGGAAAGGCGCTGATCTTAAAGAAAATATTGCCGTCCTCTGCGCGGTAGGCAAGTCCCTTTTCAAGGAGCTTTTTCACCAGTTCCACCATTTCCCGAATATGTTCGGTGGCGGCCGGATAGTATTCCGCTTTATCAATATTGAGCGTCTCAAGGTCTTTAAAAAATGCCGCTTTAAAGGTCTCCGTATATTCCTGCAGCGAGATGCCGCTCTCGGCGCATTTTTTAATGATCTTATCGTCAACATCCGTCAGGTTCATGACCTGTATCACCTTATAACCTTTGAATTTCAGATAACGTTTTAGCAGGTCCTCGAACATATAAGCCCGGAAATTGCCGATATGCGCGTAATTGTAAACCGTCGGACCGCAGTTGTACATGCGGACATCGCCGGGATTCAGCGGCTCGAAGGGTTCCTTATTACGGGTCATTGTATTATAAAATCTCAGGGGCATTCCATTATCCTTTCGCTTCTGCCGGAAAATAGCAAATAAATCGCGTTCTTAAAAGAAAGTTTTCGGCCCCGGGGAAAGCCCCGGAATAAATAATGAAAGCGGAAAATTCTGCGCTTTACCCTTAATGGGTCAGCGCATCCCTGATGATCAGTTCCAGCAAAGCGGAAAAATCCAGACCGCGGGCTTTTGCCGACTTGGGGACCAGGCTGCTGGCGGTCATTCCCGGGAGCGTATTTGCTTCCAGCAGAAAGATCTCTTCATCGGGTGTCATGCGGAAATCGATACGCGCGTAATTGCGCAGGCCCAGGGCTTTCCAGACCCGCAGTGCGCGTTGCTGCATATCCCGTGTCAGATCTTCCGATAAGGGAGCGGGGCAAAGGTATTTTGTGCTGTGCCCCAGGTATTTGGCCTTGAAGTCATACACACCTCCTGCATCGACCTCCAGGACGGGAAAGGCCTCGCCGGCAATGACGGGAATATTGAATTCCCTGCCCGGGATATAGCGTTCGATGATCAGCGTATCGCTGAAAGCCAGTGCTTCACGGCAGGCATCCGTCAGATCGCAGGCTTCGT
>Ga0265294_10009719_pt1 | contig 11039 bp, 7 predicted proteins | sample MunlanPumphouse3_FD_192504 | JGI IMG/M metagenome (GOLD analysis project Ga0265294, IMG submission 192504) | Groundwater microbial communities from a municipal landfill in Southern Ontario, Canada - Pumphouse #3 | ecosystem: Environmental > Aquatic > Deep subsurface > Groundwater | place...
CGGGGCGGTCATCCCCTATCCGTACCCGGCGCCTGTGGGGACCGCAGGGCTCAGGCGGATGCTGCACCGGTGGAGAATCCTGATCCGGGAGAAGCAGCGGGGGTGAGGTTCCGAGGTCGCAGGCGGCAGGCAACTGCGGCCGGACAGAAGGTGCTCACACCCGGTAAGGGTTGACGACCGTGATACCAGGCATGCACACCTCCTCCGCATCTTCAGCGATGATCGTATCAACGCAGAACTCGATCCTCGCTACGACAAGGGGGGCGCACGGGAGCATGAGGTTTCGATCACTCACAGCACATACCTCCACCCCTCCTTCCGTAACCGCTCCTTTCGGATCTCATAGTCCGGCATCACCAGCCGGAGCAGGTCCCAGAACTCGGGGGAATGGTCTTTGTACCGGAGATGGCAGAGTTCATGGGCCACCACGTACTCAACCAGCGTCATCGGTGCCATGATAATCAGAAGATTGATGTTGAGCGCACCGTCCTTCGTGCAACTCCCCCATCGTTTCAACTGGTGCCGGATTGTCACCTTCGGAGAATCAAGGTGGAGTCTCTGAGCATAGGTCCGCACCACCTCACGCACCTTCTGCATGGCATGTTCCTTGTACCAGGAACAGAGAATACACCTGATCAGGTCTGTCTCAGGGTGTACGCCCTCAGGTACTGTCACCTCAAAGTACCCACCCACAAGTTTTACAGACGGTTTCTCCCCACTGACGGCGATCTTCAGCCGATATTGCCTTCCCAGGTAGAGAAACGTCTCACCGCCGACATACCTCTTCGAGGCGTCGAACATGGCAAGGTGTTCGAAGACCCCGATCTGTTCCAGGATCCAAGGAGCCTTCTTCTTGACGAGATCCCGCACTGAGTCGTGGGTCGTGCCGGTTGGGACCGTCACGGCCACACTCGTATCCGGATAGACCGCAATCGCCGCCTTTTTTCGCCGGGGGCTGAAGGAGATGATATACCGGATCGTTGTCATCCCGAACTGTACGGTTCCTGTCCCGGTCATACCCGGTACCTCCGTGCGACCAGTTCAATGAGGCGGACCGCCATGTCCTGGATCCTGTCCTGAGGATACCCAACCGACCGGAGGACTCTCTTGATATTCTGACGCATCACCCGCTTGGTGTTCTCTTTCTGCTGCCAGTCGATCACTGCGTGCTCGCTGATAACCGCGCAGATATCCGTCGCCGCCTCTTTGAAACGCTCTGGGTTCTCGATCTCCACCGCCATCACCAGATAGAGGGGTGCGACTTCAGGGTCGAGGCCGAGGGTTCCGGCGTGCCGTTTCGGGTTCCTGGTATCATCGAGGACTGCAGTGAGGCGGGCGAGGCGTTCTGCGCTGCTGATCTGCTGCTGCTCGTAATCCTGCAATATCCTGTTCAGCCGATCCAGTAAAGTCTCATAAAAGACCGGGTCCTCTTCGAGCTTAAGATGGATCTCCCGTTTGACTGCGTGCTCGATCATGCTGGCCTTGGCATCGTCCGAGCTGAGCCGTCCCACTTTGCCCTCAAAATCCATCGAATAGATGGATACTGGCTCGAAGACGCTGATGACACCATCTGCCCGGACGTGCTCGTCGATAAACGTCCGCACCTTTGCCCCAATATCTTCGATGGGATCGTCATCCTCGCAAAACATGTTCCGCGCCCCAATGCGGATGTCGGCGAGCCATCTGAGGTCAGACACATAACGCAACGCTTCGGGGTCGGGGAGGAGCATGTCGAGATACTGCGAGAACTGCTTGAATACCTGATCAAAGGCGACCCGGTAGTCCTCAGGTTTAAGGTAGAGGATGCAGGCCTGTTTGTAGTCGTCCTTCCGACTTACTCTCGGCACGGGTGCAAAGAAGTTCAGGGCGGCACGGTGGGCTGCCTGGAGGTGGGGGAGGATCTCCCTCTTGAAGTCGATGTGGACCATGCCCTTGATGTCGTTGTCGTCGTACATGCTGAGAGCATCCCGGAGAGCGCCGCCAAGACCCCAGTAATCGACCACAAGGCCGTAACTCTTACCTTTATACCGGCGGTTCACCCGACCCATGGCCTGGAGGAGAGTATGCTCTTTGAGGGGGCTGTCGAGGTACATCACCTGCTCTCGCGGGGCGTCGAAGCCGGTGAGGAGCTTGTCGCAGACGATAATGATCTTCGGGTCGCCCTCCTCTTTATATCGGCGGATGATCTCCTGCTCCTTGGTCCTGGAGGTGTAATAGGGTCTGTATTGCTCCTCGTCGTTGTGCATCTTGGAGATGAGGACTGCAGAATCGTGCCGACCAAGGGCGTCGAGCGCCTCCTTATACCGGACAGCCCCGAGCCGGTTGGGGGCAACGATCTGGGCCTTGAAACCGTTGGGCTCGATCCGGGTCCGGTAGTGTTCGAGCAGGTCCTCACTGATCCGCCTGATCCGTTCCGGGGCGACGGCGATGGCGGTTTTGGTGACATACTTCCTCATGAACTTCGCCCGCTGTTCCTCGGAGTAACCGGCAAAGAGGCGCTCCGAAAGGTCTTTGAGGTTGTTCCCGGTGACGGAGAGTTTTGACATCCTGCCTTCGTAGTAGATCGGGACGGTGATCCCGTCTTTGACCGACTGCCGGTGATCGTATCGGTCGATGCAGGGGCCGAACTCGGCGAAGGTGTCACGCTTCTTCTGGGAGATGGGGGTGCCGGTGAACCCGATGAAGCAGGCGTTCGGGAGGGCCTTGCGCATGTTGGCGGCGAGGATGGTGTAATGGCTGCGATGTGCCTCGTCGACGAGGACAAAGATGTTCCGTTCCTCGGTGAGGGTTGGGTAGACTTCAGCGGCGTCCTGGAACTTCTGGATGGTGGTCATGACGGTCTGGCCGACGGGGCGGGAGAGGGTCTCCTTGAGGTCGGCGGCGCTCGCGGCGTTGACGGGGTTGGGGAAACCGCAGTGGAGGAAGGTGCCGTGGATCTGCTGGTCGAGATCGGTTCTGTCGGTGACGACGACGATGGTCGGGTTGGCGAGGGCTCTGTTCCGCCGGAGTTTGACGGCGGTGAACTCCATGGTGAGACTCTTGCCGCTCCCCTGCCAGTGCCAGACAAAGCCACCCCTGCGCTCGGGGCCGGTGACCTGTGCGAGGATCTTGTTGGTGGCCCGGAACTGCGGGTACTTGGCCACTTTCTTGACCACCCTGCCGTCTTCGCGCTCGAAGACAGTGCAGTTCTGGATGAGGTCGAGGAGATTCTTCTTCGAGCAGGTTCCGAAGAGCAGGGCGTCCTGGGAGGTGGGGAGCCTGCCGAGGGTGAGGGTGAGATCCTCAAGGGTTAACGGCCAGGGGTCTTTCCACTCCGACCAGTGGCGCAGGGGGGTGTAGTTCGTCCCGAATCTGGCAACCGTGCCGTGCGTGGCGATGAGGAACTGTGCAGTCCTGAAGAGCTGCGGGCAGCCCAGGTTCCTGAACCCGGAGCCGTTCTCCTGGTAGCGGTTGAGCTGCTTGAGAGCCTCGGCCATCGCCCGGGCGGTGTAGGGGCTCTTGCACTCGACGACGCCGATGGGGATGCCGTTGACGAAGAGGACGATGTCGGGGATGCACTCCGTGTAGTGTTCGACGGGGTACTGTCTGGTGACGGTGAAGTCGTTATTTTCGATCTTCTCATAGTCGATGAGTCGGACGGTCCGGCTCCGCTCGCCCCAGCCATCGCCGAGGTCCTGCAGGACAGTGGTGCCGAGGTCGAGCATGACATGGATCTTCTCGTTGGCTTCGAGGACCGAGGTGGCCGGGATGCTGGTGAGCTGGTAGACAGCCCGGTCGATGTTCTCCTCCGAGATCCAGGGGTTGAGGTCCCGGATCTTCTCCTTGAGGAGCCCGACGAGGACCGGCTCTTTACGCGAGGGCCGGAGGGCGTCGGCCTCGCGGACCGTATGTTCGGTCCAGCCGAGGTGGCGGGTGAGCACCTCAACGGCCGGGTTCTCGACTTCGGTCAGTTCTTTGGGGTCGCGGGTCATGGGCGGTCCTCCCGGGGAGGAGCGCACGCCGTTACGCTTTGAGAACCAGGGCCGGCCGTCCCGCCGGCGCCGTTGAGCGGCACCCGCTTCCGCCCGGTGAGGAGGTCCTGCACGAGGCCTTTCTTGAGGGTCAGGAGGCGGGCGCGGTGGGCGCGCTCGGCAGCGAGGTCGCGGTCGACGGTGGAGAGGACGGCGGCGATGCAGTGTTGTTCGGGAAGAGGGGGGAGGGGATATTCGCCGATGGTATTGAAAGATGTCCTCGGCATCTTTGTTCCAAATGCGTGAGAGACATTATGTCCAACGAAGTCGTCCGAGTGGATGTGATAAATGAGAAATTGATTCAGTGAATTTTCTTTAGCATCCATTACAACGATTTCTGTTGAACATATTCCGTCAAAAGGTGCAATTATGGCCTTATCGAGATACGGCCGCAACTTGCCGTAGAGAATATCACCCGCTTTAAACGCTGAGCAGGTACTTTGCACGAGGGATGGGTCTCCGCACCCGCTAGCGTCCATTTCACCCGAATCCAGATGTTCAAGCCCAAGATATGGCACTTCGGGGTGTGGGGGATAGGACTTATCTTTAATTTCGCGAAGGCAGTTCTTCATCCTTGTTAGGTGCCATTCCTCCGGGATTACTTCCGCCATTTTCCGCCTGTATCCCGGCGAAACATCCGTGTCCTTCATCACCTGCTCACCGTTGTGAATGCAAATGATGGCCTAGACGCCTCCGAGGTCTTGATCCCGAACCCCTTTGCATATTTCCGGCTTGCCGCTTCGAACACAGGACAATTCCCTTCGAAGAAAGTCGAGATTCTAACCCTTTGTCTGAGAACTGCAAGGCAGTCGATGACATGGGCGGGGAGAGACAGGAATGGTTGAGTAGGATCGAGCATCGCACGACGGCACAGGTACAGGTTCCGGGATCGTAAGGGTCCAGGTATCTTTGAACGAAGGAATGCGCCTTCATCGACATTTCCTTCGATATCTGCAAGATATGCAAGTCCGAAGATATACTCGAAGACATCGAGCGATTCAAAGAAGGCATCTTGGTTAGGGAGCAGGATCTTCATGAACTCGTATATGGCCCGGTATGGATAATCCCGATAACTTATTTCGTCTCCGAACCGCTTGTGCGTGAGAGCGGCAAGCCACTCATGATCTAATCCAATGGCGTCCCAGACGTTTACATACTCATAGTAAGGCACCTTCTCCCGCAGCAGACCATTGTACCGAGACTTCATCGGCCTCCGGATAATCGCCTCTAGAGTGTTGAAATGTCCGGTACGAATGGCAGCGATACCCGAAGCGTAGATCACAAGGATGGCCGGGTAGTATCGTAACTGAAGCAATCCCTCGACATAATCGCTCACCGTCATTTGCCTTCGGTTTTGGATCTCCGAGAACTCCGGAGTGACAGGAGGCACGTTAATCAGTCGCTCGATCGTGTCCGAGACGAGGTTTACAAACACCTCATCATCGTACTGTGCCACCGTCGCGACCATCGCTGCCAGGGGTGCAACGGCACGTTCCAGTTCCGTGAGCATCGCCTTGTAGAACTCTGTGCCATCAATGGTATCGGCCTGGTATCGACTCTCGTCTGTGAGGAGCACAAGGACCCGATCCGTCTCTTCATTGATGAGATCGGGAAGAGCAAGTTCGGGTCTGTCATGCCGGAGGGCGTCCTTGACTTTCCTCACCGCCGCCACGGCGGTGAGAGTAGCCCTCGGCTCGAACCTTGAAAACCTCTCAATTACCGCTTCGAGCGTCGTGAAGAACTCATCCGCGTCGTCGATATCGATCCCGTTCGGTAAGAGGGGCCTGCACACCACGGAGGGGTCGCTTCCCCCCCTCCTCCGGCAGCAGAACACCGGATATCGGCGGGGAATATCCGCAGCGCAGAGAATCTCCACGAGATGTGTGTCGTAACTCCCGGACCATCCGCAGGTCACAAGGCCATACTCCCCGAAGATCCGTCTCAGATAGTCTTCCGTCATCGGAGGATAGTGCCTGAGGTCTTCCGGGGTGATCCTGAGCGTCCTTCGCTCAAAATCCCCGTTGACTTTCAGAACCCGGCACCTGTCAGGGAATATCGACATTTGCCTGACGTCCGACTCCTCGGTGATAACCTCATATGGGACTGCCTCTGTCTTCAGGGCCTCCTCCATCAGCGCATCAAAGTTCGTGGTGATAATTAGTGAGAGCACCCCGGATTTCACCAATCGGGCAACGGCACGATGGGCTTCGGTGGGGATGCCGGGGACCGGATTGCCGGTCTCGTCGGTCTTGTAGATGAACCTCTTCAGCCCGTCCTTTCGGTTTTCCTCGGAAATCCCGAGTTCATTCATGAGGCGCTGGAATGTCGCAGGTTCCCCAAACGCCTCCTCGAACCATGCAAGACAGACCTCATTATTCTCTCCTCTCTCCACCTTCTCGCCCCGTCCTTCGGCGACGGCAAGGATCATATTCCCGGAGACGTCGCTCGCCGTCGGAAGACCCGCAGCGACCGAGATCCCCGACCCAAGCAGCAGGGCATAGCGTTTCGGGGAGGCCTGCATCGCGTATGCGATCGGCACAACAGCATCAGTGTTCATCGTCGGTCGTCTCCGCGCCAGTCAGCCGTCCGGCAGTGCCGGCGATCTTCTTCTCCTGCGACCTCACCCGTCGTTCGAGTTTCTTCAGGTCCTTCTCCGGAGGGAGGGACTCGGGCTTGATCCCGCGCCGTACGAGAAGATCTCTGACATCTGTGTTATTCTGGACATGTTCGTCCGTGATCGCGCTCTCACCCTGGAGATCCTCTTTAGCCACATTGAAGTTCGTGATCTCGGTGGCGAGGTTCTTCGCCGTGATCGTCACCGTCGGGAGGAAGTCGGCAAGGGGACGGTTTTGCGGCGCTTCCAGGCGATCTTTCATTGCCTGGGTGGTATATCCACCGAAAAGCGCCATATCGCCTCTGCTACGGATCCGTCCGAATCCAGCCTCATCCACGCCGCGCTCGTAGATATTCCGGGAAAGTTCGGACTCTGATTCTCGCAGCCGTTCCCGGGCTTTCAGGCGTTCGGTGAGAAGGATGTGCTCCTCGATGAGTTCCTGCTTGCGGGTCTGCACGGCGAAGTAACTCTGGGCAAACGCGATCTCCTCTTTCCTGGGATCCCCGTTCTGGGCGATGAGATAACAGGCATACCGGGTCAGCATGATGTCAGAGATCTCCCGCTCCGACCCCGACCCGAGGGAAACCATTTTGTTGACGTCAACAAAATGGTCTGAAATCTCGTGTTTCGTAGTTTGGCAAGATTCTTTAGCCTTTACAACAACTTTGACGAAATTCCGCCACTCCTTGTAACCCAGCAACACCTGAAGGTTCCGGGCATACCAGAACTCGACCCCGCCTGCATCGTGGACGTAATCCTCGAAATGTCGGTGAAGCCGGTGCACAACTTCGGGTTTCATCGGAAGTCTCCACGCCGAACAATTCGGAATTCCCGAATAGTTGCCTCAGGATCGAGTATCCAGGCCACAATACAGTTAGCCGCACCCGGCATCTCCTCGCTCACGCCGACCGCCCCGTATAGCCCAGTTCCTCCAGGTACCGGTCCATCTCCGCCTCAACCACTGCCCGGCGCTCCCGCAGGTCGTGCAGTTCTCTGGCAACCACCGCGACATCCACAACCTCTTCCTCGGGCGTCGTATCCACGTAGCGGGTGATGTTCAGGTTGTAGTCATTCTCCGCGATCTCCTCCATCGGAACAACCCGGCAGAACTTCTCTATATCCTGGTAATCCCGGTAGGCCGTCACGATCTTCTCGACGTCCTCCCGGCGCAGGCAGTTCTGGTTCTTCCCCTCCTGGAACTCCGCCGAGGCCTCGATGAAGAGGACCTTCTCCTTCCGCTCGGCGGGCTTGTCCTTGTTGACGATCAGAACCCCGGCCGGGATCGATGTGCCGAAGAAGAGATTCGGCGCAAGCCCGATCACCGCCTCCACCAGGTCATCCTTGAGGACGTTCGTCCGGATCCTCCCCTCGGCACCGCCGCGGAAGAGCACTCCATGCGGCACGATGACTGCAAGTTTCCCGGTCTCGTTGAGGATATTGATCATGTGGAGCACAAAGGCCCAGTCCCCTTTCGTCGCCGGGGGTATGCCGTAGCCGAACCTGCCGAACGGATCTTTCTCCGCCATCTCCTGGCCCCACTTGTCGAGCGAGAACGGTGGATTGCTGATAACCCGGTCAAACTGCATAAGGTGGTTGTCAAGCAAGAACTGCGGCTCCCGGATCGTGTCCCCAGCCCTGATATCGGCATCGATGTAACCGTGGAGGAGCATGTTCATCTTACAGAGACCCCAGGTTCCGATGTTCTTCTCCTGCCCGGTCAGGGTGAGGTTTGCCGGGTTGCCCCCTTCCTCCTTCACGAGCCTCGCGCACTGGATCACTGCGCCACCCGACCCGCAACACGGGTCGTGAATGCGCATGCCCTCCTTCGGGTCGAGGATCCGGGCCAGCAGAGCAGCGACCTGATAGGGCGTGAAGAACTCTCCCCCCTTCTTCCCGCCATCGTCGGCAAACCGCTCGATGAGATACATGTAGACATCTCCGAGCATATCCGGGCTTTCGAGGTCGGCGTTCCTCATCGGGATTGCAGAGAAATTCCTGATAAGCGCAGACAGGTTGGTATCCCGCTGCTTGAGATCACCGAGTTTGTACGAGTTGAAATCGATGTTCCCGAGAACTTTTTCCATCACCGGATTCTGATCCTCAATCTTCTGCGTGATCGTGTTCAGGGAGTCACCGATCTTCTGGGTAAGCTTCTGAATGTCCTTCCACAGGCATCCTTCGGGGAGATAATACAGATGTTCATCGGGATCGTTCCAGGCAAGATCGTGATCCCCCGTCTCGCGCTCGACCCGCTCCGCTTCCTCTTCAAATACATCGGAGAGGCGCTTCAGGAAGAGCATCCCCAGAATATAGTCTTTGTAATCAGCCGAACTGATGGAGCCACGGAGGATATCCGCTGCCTCCCAGGCCTTCTTTTTCATTTCTTCGAATATAATTGCCGCCATTGTCATCACATTAAAGGGAATTTATCATTGAGTCAACAATAGAATCCAGGAGTTTCTGCTCTTCTTTGAGAATCCTGGTATGCTCGGTTGCCAGTGCAAGATACCTGCTCAAGAGATCCTGTTGCTCACGGGGAGGTACCGGAACCTCTACCTGCAACAACTCTTTAAGGGAGATGCCTACCAGAGTGGATATACCGGCTCGTGGAACAAGGACGCACTGGCCTGCAGAACTATTGAACCAGGCCGCAAGAATTTCCGGTTTAATCAGGTCCGAGCATCGCAGTCCTACAAGATTAGCGCTGAGTGCCGCACCGGCAACATCCTGACCTGCGATCGCGGCACGGAAGGGTTGGGCACGAAGAGTAAGGATAACATCACCCGGCAAGATAGTGTCGCTCTCTAATTTCCCGGTTCTTCTGACAGTTGTCTTTTTGACTGTTCCAGCGTTGATAGCGCCGTCGACAATATCACCCATATTGACAAGAGGAATGTCAACGGTAGGATCACCCTTATCTGGTTTTAGATAGTACGAAGATAACCCCGTGATCTTTGTTTCCAGAATAGATTTGAGGGGAATTACCACTGTACCGTGTCGTGGCTTGGAGTCTGTGGAGTGCATATAGTCACGTCCTGTGCAAGGGGGCAAAACTCTCATATCAGTTCACCCGGTGCCGACATAAAACAGGGACAGATGAGCATCATGCTTCACTCCATGACGATCAGAGGTCGAACTGTGTCCAAGTTTTCGGATGTTCATCGGGGATCGCAGCTGACAACCAGTCGTAGGTGTTCGAACTGGAAGATCGAAGATCCTCCATACTCTAGAGACCTGGAAATATTCGTCTACTTGAGCGGTGAATTCTATAACGTCACCCTCTTGGAGCTCTCCAACCACATCGAATCCAGGAGTGTGGTTGACCCAAGCATGGGTGGTGAAAAACTTACCGCGCGCGTCCCAGATGTTCCGAAGATGGACGGATCTTCGCATTATGCCTCTTTCCCAATACGTGCCATATCCACCGAAAGTTGCGATGAATCGGGCTCTCTTACCCCGGAGGGGTTGCAGTTTGACTTTCATTCATTCCTATGCTTGGAGAGGAGTCTTGAGCCTCCCAATCTCATGTTCGGATTCAGTACACCTGAACCCAAAACTTGATGATGATGACCAGAAGCGACTTATCTACGTCAGAGATTGTGTACTGTTATCACCGACCTTTGGGTTAGGTCTCGGCGAGAAGAGAATCTTGTCGAGGACAAGTCCACAATTTTCGTGCAGCACTCGTCAATAATATCATACGGCGCATCCTCACTTATAGTTTCCGATCCTGAGCACTGTCAGGCAGTGCTTTACGGATGCAAAGTATCTCTGCCCTCTATTCTAACAACGAGTTCATGCTCACAGGTTTCGCCACACCCTACGCGGAAAATATGATACTAAAGGCAATTCGAAACAAATTCTCCATGAACTGTTACCCAAACTTTCGTTCGCCTCATGGCAAGAGATCGCATGCCATCGGCACCACATGCGATCTCGCCCCACGTTCTACTCCCAGATCATCCCTACCCCAAACGTGATATCCACCACGGCCCCTATACAGGGTCTTGTCATCATTCTGTGATTCCACTCGATGCAACATCTAGCAAAACGCCACGCATAAGGTTATGCGATTGATAGAAGCAGGAGTAGTCAGCGGCAGACGTTATAATCCAAGTCTTTTAAAAAGACTCGATTGAACACTCAGTTTTCAGATCAAACCCTCACCCGCTGACACCGATCTCCTGCCACCTTCCGTCCAGCAACACCGACACCTCCGTTCGTCAGATGGAACCAACACAATCTCTTTTATACCTCTTCTGCAGAAAAGGTCTCATTGGAGTGAGTGTCATCGCATGTTTGAACGCATCCTGTTTCCCACAGACTTTTCAGAACCCTCCATGAAAGTGCTGGATTACATCCCCGCACTGCAGGAGGCCGGAACCCGGGAGGTGGTCCTTGTCCACGTCATCGAC
>Ga0265294_10009722_pt1 | contig 11037 bp, 6 predicted proteins | sample MunlanPumphouse3_FD_192504 | JGI IMG/M metagenome (GOLD analysis project Ga0265294, IMG submission 192504) | Groundwater microbial communities from a municipal landfill in Southern Ontario, Canada - Pumphouse #3 | ecosystem: Environmental > Aquatic > Deep subsurface > Groundwater | place...
ATCCGCAGTTGTGGTGGCGAAGTCCATTTTGAGACGCGAATGGACGACATCATCCTACATCAGCACGAAATTGTCGGCATCCGAACCTCGGACGGAAAAGAATGGAGAGGTCCTGTCATCCTTGCCACCGGCCATTCAGCCAGAGATGTGTACAGGCTTTTATACCTAAAAGGAATCCGGCAAGAGGCCAAAAGCCTGGCACTGGGCGTCCGGCTGGAACATCCGCAAATGCTGATCGACCAGATTTTGTACCATAACGCCAAAGGCCGTGGTGAATACCTTCCTGCTGCAGAATACAGTTTTGTGACACAGGTCAAAGATCGTGGCGTATATTCTTTTTGCATGTGCCCGGGTGGCGTTGTGGTACCCGCAGCCAGTGGACCCGACCAAGTTGTAGTCAACGGCATGTCTCCCTCCAACCGCTGTTCAAAGTGGGCGAATTCAGGATTGGTGGTGGAATTTCGTCCGGAAGATATCGCGGAAAATATGCTGAGAATCTCCGACGTTGAATTTGAAAACACACCTTCCGAACTGTCCATTTTGCATTTTCAGGAACAACTTGAAAAACTCTGCTATATACAAGGTGGTTCCTCCCTAACCGCACCGGTTCAGTGCATGAACGACTTTGTCCAGGGTAAACCGTCTCAGTCTCTGCCTGTTTCATCTTATGCTCCAGGCATTAAAAGTTCTACTTTGCACGAATGGCTGCCTAAAGGCATTTCAACCCGTTTACAGGAAGGCTTCAAAATCTTCAACCACAGCAGCAAAGGCTTTCTCACAAACGAAGCACTTCTCCTTGGCGTTGAAACCCGCACCTCCTCACCCGTACGGATTTTACGCGACCCACAACGACTTGAACACATCGAAATCAAAGGTCTGTACCCCTGCGGAGAAGGAGCCGGTTACGCCGGCGGAATTGTAAGTGCTGCCATAGACGGTGAGCGATGTGCGGAAAGTCTGGCAAATACAATGAAATTCTGACAAATTAAAAAAATCATTTTTCTTTTCATTTTTTAAGAAATGGTGAACTTCGGCATAATAACTTTGGGATTACAGAAAACAAGATAATCCTCTAAAAAATAAAACCGGGATATACATTTTAAGGTAAATCAAATTGCCAGATTTCATCTTAATTGGAAATATCAATAATTAGACAATAATTTTTGCAGAAAATCGATAAGATAATTATCTTTGAAACCGTTAAATATTCCTGTATTTAATTCTTCCAAAACCCATTTTTTCTTATGAATTTATTCAACCTAATTCAATAAATGGTAGAAAAATCTAATGAATTATGAAAACACCTCTTGTAAGCCTATTATTTCTTTTCCTTTGCGCTATTTCTAGCTACGGACAAAATGATGAAGCACGACGTCATTGCGTACGTGCTGAAGCCGCATTAAAAATGGGATTATTGATAGATGCCGTTAAAGAGTATAAAGCCGCTATTGATATTAATCCCTACAATGGAAATTACTATTATAACATTGCATTGGTTCAAGAGAAGATTGGAACCAGTGACATGTTTAAGGAGGCTATCAATAACCTCAATAATTATCTTAAATTAGTTCCAGACTGTACAGACCGTGAACAAGTGATCAATAAGATCTACACCATTGAATTTCAAATAGAAGCACAGGAGAAGTTGATCAATCAGGCTGAAAATCTGAAAGGGTTATGGAGATCTGACTGGTATTTCAATGAAACAGGAGTTCCATTTTGGCTTTTCGATTTAGACTTAATAGACAATGATTTGAGACTTACCGTATTGGAAAATAGTGGTTTATATCGCCCGGATTTCACCTATAAGACGGTAAGCATTCCTTACAATAAGGACGTCATTTCATTTGTTTTCACCAATGACACAAAACATGAAGCAGAAAATAATGATACCGAACATTCTTTAGTAGATATTATAAGCAGTCAAAACAGTTCAATGTCAATGTTAAGTCCATTGATGCATGGTTTAATAAGTTCAACAGCAGAAAAGGCGTATCAGAGTACCTGCACCTACATTTTCAAGCTAAAAATTTCTACTGACTCTTTATATGGAACAGTGCGTATCATCGAAAAAAGAATAGATGCGACGACCAACAAGGTTATTCAAGACCAGGTACAATACATTTCATTCAATAAAAATGGACAGAACTACCCCCCAATGACCAAAGAAGAGAAAATAGAAAAAAAAATTAAAGAAAAAGGGAAGAAAAAGAATTTGATGACAGCAGTCACCATAGATTATTCTATTCCTAAAGGAATAACAGCGGGAACAGATGCGCAAGACTTGAAAGCGGGTTATATGACACACGGATTTGGATTTGGTTTCTCATTAATAGAATATCCATTGTCGGGCATAGACACTATGACCATAGGTAAAAAGAAAAATTCCGGCATCTATTTTTGTGGCGGAGATCTTATACACTACTATCAAATCGAAGCACCTTATGGTTTTAATGTTCTGACAACTGATATCTACGATAATGCCAAAACTGTTGAACGCTCCTATCCCGGGAGCACTTCTGCAGGTGATATAGAAATTAGTTGTAGTTTTGGGTTGGGTGGATATTTTAATTTGTCAAATAAATGTTTTTGTGACTTCGAAATTCGTCCTTTGGGAGCAGGCATAAATATGCTTTTTCCACCTCATGACAATATGGAAATGCTTGTGTTGATCAATTATCAATGTTATATAAGTTTGGGGCTGAATTTTCTCAATAAATACAAAAATACAAATGGCATATTTGTAAGTTATAGCACAGGTTCGCCTTTTGCATATATTACGGACGGGAAAGGGTACAATTCCAATATATATGCACAAGAAAAACCCAAAATAGATATCTCCTTTCTGCATTTTGGCTATAGACGCTGCTTCTAATCAATCTCAAAATGAGGTATTTCCTCTCCATTCTGTTGATATTTCCTATGTTCTGCATGGCTCAGAATATACCGAAAGCGAGCAATCCCGTTCCTGTATACAATCATCCGAAACGGTCGAAAATACCTGATAATCAGATTGAAAGCTATAAATATGTTTGGTACATCATTTATCCTGATCATATTATTGAATCTGTAAGACAGGCTGGATATAATCAGCCGAAAGAGGTCGGGCCTTTTACTGAGGAAGTATGCATGGGTGCAGTACAGGATTGTAGTCAGGAAGGCTTGAAGGTCGGATATAGCAAACGCCTTAATCCCAGGTATAATCCTCCAGAAAATGGATCTGCCAAACTGAGTGATCAAGCAGATCATTCACAAGAAGCGGAGTACACGTATGACCCACTGCAGGATGCAATCAATCATGCAAGCCAGAACCAAATAAAAGCTGTAAACAATGATCCGAATGTAGTGGATCTCTCGGGCCTTAAAGATTCATACTCGGCAAAAGTAAATCCGCTTGAACTAAAAAGCCCTGCACAAATAAACACTTCAAAAGAAAAATGCCAGGAAGCACTCGTTTATGCAGCCAACAGAATTAGCGCATTGAAACAAATGATCAATAATAGCGGTAAACTACTTGAGCAACAGAATAAAACTATAGTTACAGCTGAAAATGAAGTCAAAAACTGGGAAGAAACACTATTAGAAAATAAATTTCGCATAGCCCAGGGCTTAACCGATGTGGCAATCGATAATCTAGGTGAAATGTCCAGTAACAAATTCAATAAACAAATCAAAGAATTGGATGCCGTAAAAGAGTCGGCTCAGAAAACCGGAAAAATTGCGACACTTGAGGTGTCCACCGGAATGCTTGAAGAAACACAAAAGAAAGCAACTTTTTTTAAAAACGTTTCATCGGGATATGGAGGTTTTGAAAACAGCGTTAATACCAGCTGTTATATGGTGGACACCTACAAAAAAGGAGAAATTGATATGAACACATTGGCAGATGGCTACCTTTCAGTTATGAATGCAGTTGATTTGCTCAATATACCAGTACTAAAGCCTATACATTACGCCTTATTATATACACCTCTTGCCGCAGATATAGCTTTTAGAGAGGGAGCCTATAAACCCATGTCACAACAGGCAAAATCTAATCTGGATAGAACCAGATTAGATTTTGATATTCTCAAGTCCAAGATAGAATCATGGAAAGAAGAATTAAATGAATATCAGAACTGTGGAAACAATTGCGACCTTATCCGACGTGTTATGATCAGGCGCCGTCCGGATCTGAGATAGCGGAATTCAATCCGTTGGGCAATCAAGGAATCTCCAACTCATCTCTTGAAGGCAACTTGGGGAATTTGGCATGCGGTTCATTCTGATACCAGAAGGAAGTAGTTGAAATATCAGATTGTTGAGGATTATACCTCCCGTCGCTTTTCCAGCCTAAGTCCTGAATAGTTACTTTCAAATCTTTATCAAAACGAACGGGATCTGCTATATGCCAGCGATATAGTCCGAACGAGGTGACGGCTTTATATAACCCGTCAGGACGGATTACCTGATGTAAGCCAGCATAAGGAGTGGTAAATTCCTGATATTGGTGAATTGCTTTATTCTCGAAATTATAAGAACCGCAGAAATAATCCTCCGTCCCTGTGCCACAAATGGTTGGATAATCACTGTCTCCATCTATGAAAAACTTCATTTCGCCTTCACCCCACCAACCATTATCATGAACCCTATAAGCCATGTATGTTCCAACATATTGACCTTTACCTTTTATTCCATCTACAAGTGTGTGTATTGAACCTTTTGTAGGGTTTGAACGTCTGAACTGTACATGTAGATAGGCCTCATCATCGGATACGTCTGTCAAAACATAGTTAATCTGATAGTATAAACGCATTGGTTTATCACTGATATTTTCCAAAGTCATTTTACATTTCTTCCGAAAAGGCATTGTCCAATAGCAATTGAAGGCACTGCCCGGATTCACACAAACAGCCAAAGATGAAAGTTGCGCATATTGATTATAGGCACTGGCAAAGAAATCGCCAACCGGACACTCAACGGATGGTTCGGTTTCATCATCCCAATAGATTCTTAATATAGAAAAACGCCAGTTGCCTGTCGGAGTCATCCAAATTTGTTGAATTGCTCCTGACCCGGTCATCTCAGCAATCGTATATGTCTCGTTTGCTCCAATATTTATAAAAGGATTTATTTTCCATCCTTTTCCCAAATCGCGGGCGGGAGACCAAGAATTAGCAACATTGGGTATATTTTTGTCATTTGGATCTGCCATACCTCCTTTACCTTTCTCGCCGCTAAAGTTTTCCGGGCTTATTGAACGTGACTTGGCTTTTGAAAGTTTTGAAAGATTGCTCATATTAACAGAAACACCGTTAAACGGGTAATTTTGCGCAAAAAGGCCAGTTGTCAAAAGACACAAGATGAACGTCAAAAGTTTTTTTGTTGTCATAGTTTTCTAAGCTTTTATGTTATTACTATTTTTTAAATATTCTTCAAATTGTCCCAAACCTAAATATTTCAGGTAGCGTTGGCTATATATTTTATGGCGTTCTGCTTCCGGATAAAAGGTCTTGGCTATGGAAGAGCCCATAGCAAGCTGAGCTTCACCAACAGTTTGATAGATACCTGCAGCAACGGCAGCAAACATAGCAGCACCGGAGGCACATGTTTGTTTTGATTCAACCACACTGATAGGCATATTGAGAACATCAGCCATCGTTTGCATTACAAAAGGTGATTTTTGAGCAATGCCACCTATCGCTTTTACAGAATCGATGGGTATCCCTTCTTTCAAAAATCTTTCAACAATGGCTCTTGAACCGAAAGCGGTAGCTTCAACCATGGCTCTGAACACCATTGGCGCTGAAGTCCCCAATGTCAGACCTTCAATGGCTCCCTTGAGAGATTGGTCAGCATCGGGAGTACGACGACCGTTCAACCAATCCAGTGCAACAGGTGCGTCCAATGTAAGAGGACACAGATCAGCTTGTGTTGAAAGTTCACTCAAAATAGCATCAGAAGTTTGTGAAATAAGTGCATCTTTTGTTTCCTGATCAAGAAGCTTTGATTTAGAGACAATGGCATTCATCGGAAAAAGCAATAAGGATTTAAACCATGCATAAATGTCCCCAAAGGCTGACTGCCCGGCTTCTAGACCGACCATTCCGGGAAGGACAGAGCCATCGACCTGTCCACAGATACCGGGAATTATTTTTTCTCCGATATATTCATAAGAGGATATTAAAATATCACAAGTCGAGGTGCCGATAATACAGGTCAGTTCGTTCGGTTTTATGGAAGCACCGACCGCTCCAACGTGAGCATCTAATCCGGAAACAGACACGGATACGTTTTCAGGCAAGCCCAATTTTGAAGCCCAAAGCGGTGTCAGATACCCTGCAAAAGTATCTCCCGTATAAGTTTCAGTAAAAAGCCTTTTTCGCATTCTGCCCAAATAAGGATGGAGTTCCGAAAGAAATTTTTCAGAAGGGAGCCCATCCCATGATTCACTCCACATCGCTTTATGCCCGGCAGTGCAACGGCTTCTAAGCATTTTCTCAGGAGAGGTGCAACCTGTTACCAATGCAACCATCCAATCTCCATGTTCCACCCAGCTATATGCGGCATCCAATACAGACTTGTCCTCATTCAATATATGCAACACTTTTGACCACACCCATTCTGAAGAATAAATACCTCCTTCATATTTGGTATAGTCCACCTGATGATGCTTGGATAAAGCATTAATTTGTTCAGCTTCACGGACTGCGGTATGATCTTTCCAAAGAATGAACATGGCGTTCGGATTCTCACTAAATTGAGGCAATATGGCCAAAGGCGTACCATTACTGTCAATCAGGACAGGAGTACTGCCTGTTGTGTCAAAAGATACACCTTTGATACGTTTGACAATGTCGTTGTCAACCTCTGTAAGCAAATCTTTCATAACTTGTTCCAAAGACTCCACATAGTCAAGCGGATGTTGCCTATATCGATTTACCGATGGATCGCAATACATGCCTTTACTCCATCTATAGTAATGACATACTGCAGAAGAAATCTCTTCTCCATTTGAACTGTCAACTAAAATAGCACGAACTGAGTCAGTTCCATAATCTATGCCTATAACGAATTTCTTGTCTTTCATATTATGAAGATTCACATCTTTTTTCATTCAGAAGCTTGTTTTTTACACACAACCAATCCATAATATGCTAATATTATAAATGCTATTGCCGGGATCCAATAAGCAAACGCTATACTTCCAGATTGGTCTGACAAAATACCTTGTAACTGGGTCAATACTGCTGCACCTGCTATAGCCATAACCATTCCTGCCCCACCTATTTTTGTATCTTCGCCAAGACCTGCAATCCCTGTACTGTAAATTGTTGGAAACATCAGTGACATACATCCGGAGATGCCCATCAGACTATAGACACCAAAACGTCCTTCGGCATAAATAGTAATAATGGAAAATATTACTGCACAAACAGCCAATACGGAGAGAATATTCCTTGGCTTAAAATATTTCATCAAAGCTGTACATATAAACCGTGCAACCACAAAAAGAATCAGTGACATAATATAGTAAGTTGCAGCAGCTTGTTCTGCTGTCCGAGGCAACAAGGCATCAAGACCTACCTTCTCACAAAAAAAATAAAACCCTTGTGCAACGGGTTCAACACCGCGCAAGGTCTTGGTTATAGCTTCTGTTGTTTGATTTTCACCAAGTTGAGCAATAGCGGCATCAAAATGCAATTGTTGCATAGCGTATCTGATAACAAACGACCATACAGCAATTTGAGCTCCAACATAAAAAAATTGTGCAACAACTCCCCATACATAGTTCTTGTTTTTCATGAGCCTACGCAATGTTGGAAAGAAGTTGAAACTTTTGTCATCTTCTTTCAGATTTGGCATCTTGGTAAAGAAGATTGCCAATAGCAGAACCAGCATGACACATCCCAATATTACATAAGTTGTTGTTACTGCATTAAGCTCTCCGTTTTGAATATTAGTCAGTTCCTGAGCCGGAAGAGCTGCACGTTCTACAGCACCCTTTGCGTTAAGCTTGGATAAAATGAAAATCTGACTGATGACGACCCCGGTAATGGCACCAAATGGATTGAATGATTGTGAGAAATTAAGACGCCGAGTAGCTGTCTCTTGAGGCCCTATTGCACATATATACGAGTTGGTAGAAGTTTCAAGTACAGAAAGTCCTGCAAAAAGGATAAATATAGCAAACAAATACATATAGAAGCTTAAACCAATGTTCGTTTGAGAACATATCATAGCAGGATAAAACATGATCGCACCCAACGCATACATACCCAATCCAAGCATTACACCGGATTTGTAAGTATATTTTTTGATGAATAATGCCCCCGGTATGGCAAAACAACCATAGCCCAAAAGGTAACATACCACCTGAATCCATGCTGTCTTGGAATCCGAAAAACTCATGATTCTTTTAAATGTTGCAAGCATGGTGTCCGTCAGATTGTTTGGTATTGCCCAAGCAAAAAAGAGTGTTGAAAGGAGTATAAATGGGAATATGATTCCTTTGGGTATTAATCGTGATTTTTCCATTAGACTTTAAGAATATAAGAATATGTTTTACTGGTATTTGACAATGATATCTTTCAAATCAATATTGAAAAGGACTCGAACTATTTCTGAAAGCTCAGATTCTTCTCCACATAAATGAACAACACTCTGAATATGTTGCATATATTGCCCGGGAGCAAGTTCAGCACCAGGTGACGAGGTCTCAATCTCATAAAACGGTCCCATAATGGAACCATCTTCTACCGGGCCGTCGTTATAAGCGTTTATGACGTCTCCGTTAAACGGATCTGATTGCTCTCCCCATTTTGAATTTACATAGCTTTGCGTCCCTGAAGGAGTCGAGCACCATAACAAGGTAAGAACCTTCTTTTGAGAATCGTAACTTCCACAAATTCCCTTGCATCGTTCTGATGGAATCCCGATTTTACTGCGATATTTTCCGTCAATTTTAAAAAAAGCCATTCCATTTTCAACGATAAGTCGGTCAGAAGGCACTTTGCCAAAATAATCATCATTAACAATGGTGCCCTCAGCATCCGTCTCATAAGGTATAAATACAGTCGTTGTCGGGGAAGGATTGAACATCCCCAAAAGCCAGATCGAGAGTAAACCGCCCTCTTTTGTCCATGCCTGATCGCCTTTATTCTCTATTTTGTTATCCGTTTGATAACCTACTGACTTAATGGCATTTGAAAGTTTAAGATGAAGCATCTTTGAAATCTGTTCTTTAGACAACAGAGAAATGGTACGCTCAATGCCTACTTTGAATTTGGTACCTGAAGCATTGGTCAAAGATGTTTCTTTTTTAAATTTCAAACTATTCTTGCTACTGCTTACCAAATCATATTTTTCCGTATCAATAGAGGAAGGGACCTTCCAATTTTCATAAATCTGCTCTTGATTTGGTTTAAAGTAAATTGAAAATGGACCACCTTCCGGTCCCATCCAAAAACGTTCTTCACCACCTACAGGATTAAATTGCGGGTTTATTTTTTTTGATTCAATCAGTTTGTAATTAATCCAGCCAAAGCTGCCTCCTTTATCGCCTGTGGCAGTTGTTGTCATTACCCTACCTTGATAACCGGGTGCAACAAGTATTCTCGCCAAACCATCCTGACTTTCCAATTCAAGGCATTGAATGCCATTCTTTTCAAAAAAAGATTTGTCGTATCCGTATGTTCCCATTTCATCATTTTTTTTTGCACATGAACATAAAGAAATAATACACATCAGTGTAATTATATTTTTTGTATAGTGTGACATCATATTTACGTTTTTTATTTATAAATCGATCCGAAATTCTGACAAGCTCTGAAATCTGAGCCTTCCAAATCCGAGCCAAAAGCATTCCAGGCAGTCGGACGGAAAATCTGATCTTCATCTACATTATGCATGCAAACGGGGATGGACAGCATGGATGCCAACGAAATCAGATCGGCACCGATATGCCCAAAACTGATTGCGCCATGATTGGCTCCCCAATTGTTCATCACGGAATAAACATCCTTGAAGCGTCCGCAGCCAGTTACTCTTGGAACAAAGAAAGTAGAGGGCCAGGTTCTGTCCGTTCTCTTGTCGATGATATCAAAAACCTCTTCCGGGAATGTGGCACTCCAACCTTCTGCAATTTGAAGAACAGGACCAAGTCCTTTAACCAGATTCAAACGACTCATGGTCATCGGCATCCCAGATTTTGTAAGGAATTTTGACGAAAAGCCTCCCCCTCTGAAATATTCCAGGGAACCCGGATGCCATTTTGTCGCACCCAACATTTTTTCGACCTCTTCTTCGGATATCTCCCAGAATGGTTTCATCACCGGATTGCCTTTTTCGTCCGTTTGCTGACCCGTTCCATCCAATGTACAAGAGCCTGAATTGATGAGGTGTATGGCTCCGTCAGCCAACAGTCCTTCAGGTTTCCACCCACTGACACGTTCTATGGCTTCCGGACTCCAATAAGTACGGACATCAGCAAAAATTTGAGCCCTGTTGGTCAACAATTGATTGAGCAACATGCTCATTCCGTTCAAATGATCATCCTCTGTGGCAAAAGTAAACGGAGCACGAATACCGTTCCAATCGAAAGAGGTATTGAGCATCGCTTCTGAGAAGTCGCCATTCGGCAAGAAATCCGTCCATTGACGTTGGCCTTGAAAACCACCGGCTATGGCGTTATGTCCAAGTGCTTCTTCACCATAACCGATTTCATTGAGTTTCGGATTTCCTATCATCAAATCTCTCATGATGATGGTCATCTTCACAACAAATTCCCAATCTTTATCTTTTTGTTCCCTACTCTTTTTTATTCGAGCAGGATTATAATCTTCTCCTTCATTTGCCATACAATGTCTTTTTGTCCATTCCATCGCATGCTCAAATTCAGCCTTGTCGTAGATTTCAAGTTGAATCCGACGAAGGATTTCAGAGCAATCCACAGATTCCGTTCTCATACCGAAATATTCCTGCAACAATTCCGGATTGACAATGGAACCGGCTATCCCCATAGCAACAGATCCGATGCCTAAATAAGATTTTCCTCTC
>Ga0265294_10009724_pt1 | contig 11035 bp, 10 predicted proteins | sample MunlanPumphouse3_FD_192504 | JGI IMG/M metagenome (GOLD analysis project Ga0265294, IMG submission 192504) | Groundwater microbial communities from a municipal landfill in Southern Ontario, Canada - Pumphouse #3 | ecosystem: Environmental > Aquatic > Deep subsurface > Groundwater | place...
TACCCCCCCATGATCTGGACGGTCAGGCGAAGCCTGGTTGATGCGGTCGCCGAAAGATGGCCGACGACCAGACAGATCGTCGTGGAGGTCGGATCGGCCGGTCACGAGGCGGTTATCCATGACCTCCTGGAGGAGGTCGGGATCTACCGGTCCGTTAGAGAAGAGATCTACACCACGTCCGGGAATCCTGTCTCAGCGAACAGTTCGCCCGACTTCGGTCGGGGACATCCCGGGGTGCTACCCTCTCTGAGATTGTGAACTACCCCCAGCTTGCGCAGGGGGCTTCCTGCTTCATCCCTCCCGCGCGTGCCGCCGCCGAGCCCCACAAAGGTAGAGCGAGGATCTCAAACAGAGATCCTTTTTGGCGAACGTGCTTGCGGGACCGGGGATGATGCCGGTTGGCGATGATTGAGGTCCCGGGACGTCCTGGTTCGGCCGGACGTTTTCACAGTGAACTGCCCCGCTCTCCTCACCCTTTGCAGGGTAAAGCCTGATGCTAACTCTTTCCCGACAATGTCTCCCGTCCCCCGGTTACCGGGGCATTCCGCCGCCTGGCATCGCGCCGCCGGCCTGGCCAGCGGGACCTGCACCTACCTGGCCTGCACCGGATGAGCCTGCATACGTTACGATGCTTGAAAGCGTAACCCCGGCAACCTGTGTGCCCGGAGTATAAGTTCCACCTGAGTAGAGGCCGTCGATGACCGTGCCGGTCGAACTGCCTCCAGAGTAGATAACGTAACCTGCACCGTTCCGGAGATCGGGCGAGGAGAAGACCACCGACTGATATGCCTTCGTCGGTGCGAACGTCAGGATCTCTTCGCCGTCTTCGGTCTCGATGTGAACGATGGTGCCCGCAGACTGTGCCGATGAGTACGTCGTCATCACCGAGTACTGGGTGGACGATGTGCCGGGAGCCTGTGCCATGCCGGAGCTGCCTGCTGCAGCCAGGTAACCCCCGGTGATCTTGAAGGCGCCGTCGTAATCCAGAGCCCCGTTCCCGTTGTTCGTCGGGCCGTTGACGAGCACGACACCCCCGGACATATCGATCGGACCGTTCACGTCGATGCCGTCACCGGCAGCATCGACCACGATATAGCCTCCGTTGATATGGAGGGCGTTGTTCCCGGAAGAAGCGAAGTTATTCTGTCCCGGCCGGCCGTTCATCGAGGAGCCGTCGTTGCCGCCGGCCACGTTGATACCGTCGTCGCTTGCGGTGACATGAATGGTTCCGTCGTTGACGGTGATGACTGCGCTCTCGATACCCTCATAGCACTTCGTGATGCGTATCTCTCCGCCGTTGATCGTCAGGGCGGCATCCGAGTGGACGCCGTCGTCTCCGGAGGCTATGGCGATGGTCCCCCCGTCGATCGTTATGCTGTCGTTCGTATGAATCGCATCGTCGGATGAATCGATGGTGACCGCACCGCCCGTAATCGTTATGGCAACCCCTGCCTTCAGCCCCCTGGCGCTGGCGGAAGTATCCCCGGCAACGACGGCGGCTCCCGGACCCCGGTTGCCCTGGACATTTCCGGTGCTGCTGCTGTTGACGCTGCCGCCGCCCGAGGATACCGTTATGTCGCCGCCGCTGATGGTGAGACTGGTCTCCGCCTGAATCCCGTCTGCTCCGGCAGTGATACCGATACTGCCGCCCTCGATGACGATATAACCCTTCTCTGCATCCTCATCGTTATTGGACTGGATCCCGTCGCCGCCTGCCGTTACCGTGATCGCTCCATCCCTGACGGCAACGGAGTCCCTGCCCCTGATACCGTCGTTGACGGCGGTTACGGTGATGCTGCCACCGGTGATCTTGAGGTCGTCTTTGCTCGTGATCCCGTCGTTGTAGTTTGCAGTGACCGTCAGCGAACCGCCGCCGTTGATCGTGAGGTCGTCCTTGCTGAAGATTGCTGCATTGGGCTCGTCCGACTCCGCGTCCTCGAAAGTATACGAACTCCCGTCCGTGACGGAGTTAGCGGTCCCGTCTGCGAGGGTGATCACGGCCTTTTCCGCACCGGCGATGTAGATGGGAGCGCTTGTGGAACAGGCGATATCCGCTCCGTCCAGAACGAGCCGAACCGTCTCCTCGTCCGCGGTATCGACTACGATCTGTCCGTCGTTCAAGGTGCCGCTTATCCGGTACGTGCCGGCGGACGTGATGGTTACGGTACGGCCGTCGACTGTCGCGCCGCTTCCGTCCAGGGCTATCGAATCGCCTTCCAGCGTAATCGAGACCGTGTCGGAGGTGTTCCAGCCGGAGTCCGTATCGTCTTCTTCGTATACAACGGAAACGACGCCGGCCGCGCCGGCTGCATCGGCTGAAGTTTCACTCCCTACGCAAGCGGCAGAGGCGACGAGAAGAACCAATGTCAATACTACCGCAATTATTCTTTTCATATCGTTTGAACCTCCCTCGTGGATCGGTTTACGGCCTCATTTTCGCAGGCGCTGTCCGGTGAAACTCTCATGATTTCCCGTTCCTGTTGTGTCCCGGTTTCTGTAGGTTGTCTTCTCATTCGGCACCTCTTCTCGAAGTGTTGCTGATCCGGAGGCCTCTGTTCGTCCGGTGCAGTGTTCCGTTCATACACGATCTACCGTCTTCCTTGATCGATCCGATCTGCTCTCCTCCAAAAAGACCCCGGAATCCGTTATATTAAGTTGCTAATGTTTGACATAATGTTATTATGTTTTTACATTATGAACCTACCGCTGCGCTGCACGCCCTGTATCGACAGGTGGACTGCCGGGAGATCGACGAGCTAAATGACAGGGTATGCCTCTGCAACATCTGTCCGGCAAGTCCGAGCAGTGTCCGTGCTGCCACCGTCAGTTCTGTACGCTACCCCGGATGTACCTAAGCGGTTGAAGGGAACGGCATCCCCGGTATCAAGAAAATCGTCGGGGACCATGAAGACCAGCCGCACGGTGTACGGCTTGAGGCGGCAACCTGCCGGGCCCACTACTCTACCTTCGACCGCTACGACTTTGTGGTTCTCGTAGACGTCCCCTCGAATGAGGCTCAGGTAAACTTCCTGAATGGAGGAGGGCTGATGTTTTGGGTGTATAAGGAGCCTCTATTGGGGAGGATTTGCAGGCGAGTTCCTCACTCTTCTCCCTGTGTAAAAACCCATTCTTCATCTCGAAAGAATCATACCGGCAAAAAGAGAAAGGGTTCATCCGGGAACCGAAGGGGGGTTGGATGCGTCCGTCCCGGTTATCTCGCTCAGGTAAACCCCTGCACCGAGCCACCATGCATCGTCGACCTTCTGGACGTAGCTCATCTTGGGCTCAAGGGTCATATCGTGGGACGGGTTTGGGTAGTGGTAGAAGATGAACCCACCGCCATGCTGTGCCAGGAGGATCTCGATCCGGGTGTAGTTGACCCCGAAGGGGTCCTGAAGCCCCGATAGATCGGTCCCGATCAGCCGGGGCTGGTGGGGGAGTGCCAGGGTGGTTCCGTTATAATCGAAGGCGTAGATGTAGAGACTGTCGCGGACGAAGGTGCCGTTTTGGTCGTTGAACTCCCGCAATGCCTCTTCCGTTCCCTTCGTATGGGCATACGTAATCGCCTCCCCGACAAGGGATTTGAGGTTCTCTCTCACCCGGGGATCTGCCCCTCCCGTCATGATCAGCGGATCCTCCTCCGGATCGTAGATGCCGGCCCCGATAAACCAGCCCTGGTCCACCATCATCACGTAGCTGAGTTTTTCTTTGACGGTGAAGTTATCCGCGGGGTCTTCATAGAGATACCGGATGAACCCCCCGCCGGACTGCGCGGTGGCGACCGCATCCTGGATGTATGCGGTGCCGTTCACGTCCGTGATGTTCCACCGGCTCTTCCCGAGAACCTCGGGCTGGAAGGGGAGCGCCAGGGTCGTTCCATTAGAATCATAGGCGAAGATATAGAGTTCATCCTCAACGAACCGGCCGGTCTGGTTATTGAATTCCGACAGAGCGGCTTCCTGCCCGTGGACGTGCGCATATTCGTACGCTATCTCGACGAACGCCACGAGTTCCTCCGGAGACGCGGGAGAACCGGCAACCGGCGCCGGGGTGGCGGTCGGCGTCGCCCCCGATTGGTTCTCCGGAAGAGTACTCTCGGTACCTGTACAGCCGGCACCAAGGACCGCTACCAGCACGAGTGCAACGATAACAAAGACTGCATACATTCTCATACATGGGAATCGCCGTGTTCATTGATAAGGAAATATGGTTTGAGACCGGCCCGGGGTCTCGTGCGCGAGCCGTTCAGCGCCATCCGATGCGACCCCGTTGATGAATGCAGGTCCACCCCTGCCTGTATCAGTGCGGGCGTCTTTCGCATCGATCGGGTGACCCGGCGCAGGCCGGTTAAGGTGGTGGTTCGCTCCGGTTATTCCAGACGTCCCTTCCCCTATCGGTAACGTCTTCCGGCAGGTCTACGAGTTCGGCGGGGTATGGAGCGAAGAACGATTGGTTCATCAGGTATGGCTCCTGGAACCGGATCACCCACGACCGGAGCAGGTCACGCGGTTCGCCCAGCGTGGCATGACCGTTTTTATAGCGGTCGATCAGCCTGATGCAATGCGCTCTCTCCTCATCTGAGATACGGTCGCTAAAGTATCCGAGGGCGTGCAGGAGAACGTTGACGTTGCTGGTATACCGGGGGGCTCGTCCGAGTGCCGCAGAGAGCATCCGGCGATACCGGAGGAAGAGTTCTCCCGGTTCAACTTCTGCCCGGTTTGCGACGAGCCGGCCCATCTCCCGTAGCATCTTCTGGCTCGAGGCGAGCAGAAGGAGCTTATTGTCAGCATGGAACTGCACGAGAGCCTCCCGATCCTGAGTTGCTGCGATGCCCCGGAACGCCGCCAGGGTAAAGACTCCAGAGAGGAAGTGGTCGCGGATCCGCGTATTGTTCAGGCGCAGCTCGTCTTCTACGGGGAGGTCCGGATACCGCTTCAGCACCTCACGGGCGAAAAACCCTGCGGACTTTGCTATCGCCGTTGATTTTTCCGTTGACGGATACACCCGGACGTTCCTGGTACCGGAGGTGGGGGAGCCGCCTTTGAGGATAAAACCGTCGATTGGGGGCAGGGAATCGAGGAACCGTGCTGCGAAGGCGGACATCTCCTCCGTAACATCCCGCCCGGTAGCCGGTTGCATGAGGTGATCGGCACCGTCTTTCCGCACGATCCTGACGGTTGCCCGGGGAATTCCCAATCCGATCTCGACCTCCGGACAGACCGGAATGCAGTCGGCATAGTTCCTCAAGCGTGCTACCGTGGGGGAAGGTATCTTCGAGCCGTCGTAGCGGCATGGGTCAAACTCAATGCAGCGGCTGACGACGAGGCGGGGGTGCGGGTATTCCCGGGTCATGGGCATCACGATACGGCGGGATGCATATGAATACTTGGATCTCGAGGAGGTGTGCTGGATTGAAGGCCGATGCACCACCTTCATCGCCCCGCGGCGCGACTCTTCTCTCATGAAACCGGTGGTCATCAGGCGCGAGGAGGCGGCTAGTCTTGAGAAGCACGGTATCCGGATGCGGGTCTATGCGGGAGAGGGCGCCCCGGCCGGGGTCGTCTACTAGGAGACAGCATCTATTTCCGGGGGCGTCTTCGGCAGGTGCTCGTCACCGTCCCCCCGTGGGAGGAGTCCGGCGAGCGGCATATCCGGGATGTTGCGGTGTGAGCACCCGGGCCGGCTCCTCACTGCACCCGCGGAACCCTTATCCGCCGCTACAAAGAGATCCGATCATGAAGGTGCTTGGCATCAGCGGAAGCCCGAGGGCGAGGGGGAATACCGCCCGCCTCCTCGCGGAGGTTCTCCGCGGGGTCTCCGACGCAGGTGGCGAGGTGAGCGTCGTCAGCCTTTCTGAGTACGTTATTGCAGGCTGCACTGGTTGCGAGCGGTGCAGGCGTGACCCGACCTGCACCCGCTTCAACGACGGCATGACCATGCTGTACCCCCGCATCGTGGAAGCGGATGCGCTCGTTCTCGGCTCGCCCGTCTACCACTACAACGTCACCAGCCAGACGAAGGCGTTCATCGATCGGCTCTACGCCTTTTACAACTTCACCGATGAGCGTCCCCGGGGCTACTCCAGCCGTCTTGCGGACCGGAAGCGCAAGGCCGTGGTCTTCGCGGTGGGCGAGCAGGCGGACCCCGCCGACCTCGGCGTTGCGCTGGAGGCGCTCTCCCTGCCGCTCCGACCGCTCGGCTACGAGGTGGTTGCCGAACTCTCCGTCCTCAACTGTTTCGAGCCGGGCATCGTCGGGAAGAGAGGGGAGGTACTCGAGCAGGCATACCGGTGCGGCCGGGAACTTGCGGCGGCGCTCTCCGGAGCCTGATACGGGGCTCCGGTCGTGGGTGGAGCGTTTCGTGGTGCATGCGTCTGCATCCCCCTCCGGATGAGAGATGCCTGACCGACAGGAAACGGGGGAAACTATTTACGGCGAAAGGGAGGGGGGCTCCCTCATCGCTCCTCGAATCACCGTTCCGGGGCGGTGCAGGTGGGGGATGCCGATGGAAAATACCACGACAACGCTGTCCCCGTGGACCTTCTTCCTGCTGGTCTTCCTTCTCTCCCTTCCCGTGTACGTGCTTGGCCTCGTGCCTCCGTTCAGTCTGCTGATGGTCTTCAACCCCTTCATCGCGGCCTCGATCCTCACCTGCCGAAAGACAGGATGGGACGGCGTGAGGCGCCTGTGGGGGAGGTCCTTTGATTACACACGGATCCGACAGAGGATCTGGTACATACCCCTCCTTCTCCTGATACCGGCCACGACAATCCTGCAATACGGATTGATGAGGCTGATGGGGGTCTCGATCCCCGGCCTGCAGTTTCCGCTCCTGATGATGCCCGTCTATTTCCTGGTCTTCTTTGTCCTTGCGATCGGCGAAGAGGTGGGCTGGTCGGGATACGCCCTCGATCCGCTGCAGGACCGGTGGGGGGCCCTGCCGGCGGGCATCATCCTGGGGACCGTCTGGGCCCTGTGGCATCTCGTGCCCTATGCCCTCGCAAACGCACCGCTATGGGTGGGGGGCCAATGCATTGCGACGGTGCTGATACGCATCCTTATGGTCTGGCTCTATAACAACACGGGGAGGAGCGTCTTTGGCATGATCCTCTTTCATGCCATGATCAACATGGGCTCGGTCCCCGACTACGGTTTCCTGTACGACCCGTTCCTGGTGAGTGTCATCCTGGCCGTCGCGGTTGCAGCCGTGGTATTCCTGTGGGGACCCGGGACCCTGGCCCGCTATCGATATGCCTGAGTGGTCTGCTGCCATGGTTGGTGGAATAACGTGGCACGGCCTGAAGAATGCGGATGGAGATGTGCCGTTCACTACTATGAGGGAAAGGCTGAAGGAGCGGTGCGAGAATTATTCCTGAAGGGGATCGCGTTGCTGCGGAACCTGCGGTGGCCCAAACCGTTGCTTAAAAAGAAAAGGGAATCTCTGTCAACTCTTTTTCAGCGAATCGATCGCGATGCTGACGGGCTCTCTCCCGTCTGCGTAGATGAGTTCCATCTCATCGGAAGCGATCAGGGAGCCGGAAGAATACCCTCCCTCGTTCTCGATGATGGTAATTGCTTTGCCGTCACGGCCGATCACTCCGGCAAAGGGCGTGACCCCCCAGACCAGGGATCCGGTTTGATTCGTGAAAGAGACCTCTCCCGAGAAGACCCGGTCTTGCTGTTCGATGACCGCGAGGGTCATGGTGTAGCCGGAGTAGTCGTTGAATCCTGTCCCGTAGTCGTACCCTTTCATCGTGCCGGTCCAGTTTCCGAGAAGGTCGGGAGTCCCGGCAGCAGCAACAGTGTTCTGAGCGTTGGTGGTCGTACACCCGCAGATCAGCACGGCGAGGAGGAGGATACTTGCACATAGGACGGTTTTCATGTTCATAGTTTTAGGGTGAAGCCCAAAAGCGGATAAGTATTCTCTTTTTCACTGCAGCGGGCCGCGCACCCGGCTCTCACAGCCTGCCGCAGGCGATCCGGATCCACCCGTCGGGGACGGTGGGGAAATACCGGTTCGCGCCGGTTCGGGAGAGGTCACGCGCCCAGGGCATCACCAGCGCCGCCGTCGGTTCGAGGTTGGTGCGTTCCACCAGGCTTGATGATCCGGTGGGGTGTATCGGGAATTCAAGGTTTGGTGGGAAGAGTCCGGCGTATCCGCGGTGTGACCTGAGCGCGATCGGTTCCAAACCTTCATCCCTCGCTGCGGTGTACGCATAGTATGGCAGCATCAGGTGAGATTGCAATTCGCCCGATGACGCGAACCGAAGTCGGGGTCGCGGTCGACTGGGCGGAACGGGAGGGCTGGAATCCCGGTCTCTCCGACGGAGAATGCTACTACGCGGTCGACCCGCAGGCATTCTTTGCGGTGCTTCTCGGCGATCGCCTGATCGGATTGTTCTCGATCATGGTCTACTCGGGCGAGTTCGCCTTCGGCGGGTTTTACATACTGGACCCCGAATATCGGGGCCAGGGGATCGGTCTTGCAATCCAGGAGCACGCCGACCGGCTCGCCGGGCCCTACAACTTCGGGATCGACGGGGTCTTCGAGATGCAGGACCGCTACAGAGCCCACGGCTTCCTCTTCTCGCACCGGAACATCAGGTACGAGGGTCTCGGCGGGGGCAGTTGTCCTCCGGGTCTCACGGACGCCGCGAACGTTCCTTTCGACGCCCTCGTCCGCTACGACGCACGTCATTTCCCGGCAGAGCGGCCGGAGTTCCTCCGCCACTGGCTGGCGCAGCCCGGCGCGACGGCGCTGGCCGTCCTCGAGGACGGGGAGGTCCGCGGCTACGGGCAGGTGCGGCCGTGCCGCAGGGGCGCGAAGATCGGCCCGCTTTTTGCCGACACGCCGGAGATCGCCGAGCGGGTCTACTGCGGCCTTGCGGCGGCAGTGCCCGGTCAGCCGCTCTTCCTCGACATGCCGGAGCCGAACGGCGCCGGTGTTCTGCTTGCAGAGCGGCATGGGATGGTTCCGATCTTCGGCACGGCACGGATGTACACAAAGGAGATCCCCGACCTTCCGCTCGATGAGTGCTACGGCGTCACGAGTTTCGAGACCGGGTGAGGGGTATCCCGGCACTCAGTTTTTGAAACTGTGAATCGGTGCGGGGATCCGCCCGCCACGGTTTATGAAGTCGGCGCAACCGAACCTGTTCACCTGCTGCACCGGTGCATGGCCTAACAGTCCGCCGAACTCGACGGTGTCACCGACATCCTTTCCTATCACCGGGATCAGCCGGACAGCGGTCGTCTTGTTGTTGATCATCCCGATTGCAGCCTCATCCGCGATGATACCGGATATCGTCGAAGCAGGTGTGTCACCCGGAATTGCAATCATATCGAGGCCGACCGAGCATACGCAGGTCATCGCCTCGAGCTTTTCGAGCGTGAGGGCACCGCGGTTCACCGCATCGATCATCCCCTGGTCCTCGCTGACCGGGATGAATGCACCCGAAAGCCCGCCGACAAAGGAACTCGCCATGATCCCGCCCTTCTTCACCTGGTCGTTTAAGAGGGCAAGGGCGGCCGTCGTCCCCGGTGCGCCGACCGACTCGAGCCCCATCTCCTCGAGGATCTCGGCGACACTGTCCCCGACGGAGGGTGTGGGGGCAAGAGAGAGATCTACGATCCCGAACGGAATCCCGAGCCGCTCCGACGCCTCCTGGGCGACGAGCTGCCCGGCGCGGGTGACCTTGAAGGCCGTCCTCTTGACCGTCTCGCAGAGCACCTCGAAGTTCTCGCCCCGGACACCCTCCAGTGCATGCTTGATGACGCCCGGGCCGCTTACGCCCACGTTGATGACCGCATCAGCCTCGGAGACGCCGTGAAAAGCTCCGGCCATGAACGGGTTGTCGTCGGGGGCGTTGCAGAGGACGACCAGTTTCGCACAGCCAAGGGAGTTATTCTCCTTCGTCGCCTCGGCCGTCTCCCGTACAATCTCCCCCATCAGTTTTACGGCATCCATGTTGATCCCGGTCTTCGTCGAGCCGATGTTCACCGAGCTGCAGACCCTCTCGGTCGAGGAGAGAGCCGCCGGGATTGAGCGGATGAGTGCTTCATCGGCCGGGGTCATGCCCTTCGAGACAATGGCCGAGTACCCCCCGAGGAAGTTGACCCCCGTATCTCTTGCGGCCCGATCAAGCGTCTTTGCGACCTCTACAAAATCCTCCGGGGACCTGCAGGCCCGCCCGCCGACAAGTGCGATGGGGGTTACGGATATTCTCTTGTTTACAATCGGAATCCCGTACTCGAGTTCAATCTCCCTCCCGGTTGAGACGAGGTTCTCTGCCACCCGGGTGATTTTATCGTATATGTTCCGGTTTAAGGCATCGAGATCGGAGTCGCAGCAGTCAAGAAGGCTGATGCCGAGCGTGATGGTCCGGACATCGAGCTTCTCCTGCTCGATCATCTTGTTCGTCTCGTTCACCTCAAGAATAGTGACCATAAAACCCCTCAGATTCGGTGCATTTTTGTAAAAATATCTTCCCGCTGGCACCGGATCTTAACGCCGATCGTATCGCCGAGGTTGTCGAGTTCGGTCACCATCCCGGCATACGGTTTTGTTGATCCGCTGGTATCGACGATCATCATCATATTGAAGTATCCCTGCACGATCGTCTGCGAGATATCCTCGACATTGACCTGGTTATCGGCAAGATACGTGCAGACCTTTGCGATGATCCCCACCGCATCCTTTCCGACGACGGTAATGATTGTCTTGCTCATGCTCTCTTCCGTCCGTGTATAGGTAAGGATTGGATGTGCCGGTGATTCAAGGTTTGCCGGGGAACGTTGTCGTGAGACCGTTCATCCGCAGATTCCCGAGAGCGGACCGGTGTTACCCGGTCTCTCCGGGGCCCGCCCGAAGACGACCGCGAGCAGAGGAACACCGCTACCCCTACGCAAGTTCCAGCGACCGGATCCATTCTGCGGTCGTCATCACCTGCGAGAATCGCATCTGCTGGGTCACGAGGACTGCCCGGTGAAGGTCGGCATCGGAGATCGTCCCGGCCCGGTTGGTAACGGAGAGCGTC
>Ga0265294_10009727_pt1 | contig 11034 bp, 5 predicted proteins | sample MunlanPumphouse3_FD_192504 | JGI IMG/M metagenome (GOLD analysis project Ga0265294, IMG submission 192504) | Groundwater microbial communities from a municipal landfill in Southern Ontario, Canada - Pumphouse #3 | ecosystem: Environmental > Aquatic > Deep subsurface > Groundwater | place...
AGTTACGCGTGCAGGGGCGCCAGCGGGTGGCCATTATTTCGCCAGAGGGGCAGGATTGCACGTGGAGTTTTGTTGTCGAGGGCTTCAAGAATGCCGGTGTGCGGATGCCGCCCAGGCGGCAGCGGATATTTGCTGAGGCGGCTTATTTGGAGCGGGACTGGAGCGAGTTGGGTTACCATGCCGCGATGGAGTTGCTGACGTTATCGCCTCGGCCGGACGCGCTCATTGTTTATCCAGACAACGCGGTGCCGGGCGTGATCCAGGCCATTCTGCAACTCGGTCTGCGGGTGCCGGAGGACCTCCAGACGATTTTTCATCGCAACCGCGAGTTGCCGTATTTTTGTCCCTTTCCGAGCATGACCATCACGACGAGTTTGTCCGACATGGCCGATCAGTTATTTGCATCGCTGGTCGGCGGATAGAATGGCATTTCTGCTTTGCTAGCCCGAGCCAAACAAGGAGGACCGATCATGAACAGCCTGCGACATCGTCTCTTCACGCTCATTGAGCTCCTGGTGGTCATAGCGATCATCGCGATTTTAGCAGCCATGTTGCTGCCGGCTTTGGCAAAAGCCCGGGAGAAGGCCCGGAGCATATCTTGCGTCAGCAATATCAAGCAATGTACGCTGGCGCATCTGCTATATGCGGACGGGCATAACGACGTCATTTATGGCTGGCATGGCAGTTACGCGCGACCGCGCTGGCATTCCGTGCTTTATGATTTGAAGTTGATTGACATCACGCCGGCGTTGGTCTGTCCGAACATGATGAATAAAGTGACCACGTTAACCAGCACTTCCAAGTGGACCTATTCGATCTTCAACCCCTTCTTGAATAGCGATTGGCTGACAGCCGACCGCAAGGAGGAATATGGCGATTTGCTGTCGATGTGCAGCAATCCGCCCTACGTCATCATGCACAATCGCGTGATCATGAAAAAGCCCAGCGACACCATGATGCTTGGTGACGGCATTTACATTACTGCTACCGCTTGGTCGCCCGACTGGTGTTTTGGACCTAAGAACACAAGCTATCCGATCAGTCTCAATCATGGCGAACGCACGACCATGTCCTTTATGGACGGCCATGCTGAAAGCGTCGATATTGGCCGCCTACGCAATCTGGGCTTTACCCAGGTCGCCCGCAATGGCGTCGCCACCCCGCCGTAATGAATACATGGTCGAGATGCACGGCGAACCACAGGTATGATCCACCAGTAGAAGGACAAAATGACGCTATGATCACAATAAAGCTGTTACGGAAATTTCTGGCAGGCGCGGCGTTGTTGGGAGCGGCGGCATTGTGCGCGAATACGGCGGTGTTGAATGACGCGAAGAGCTGGTCGCCCATGGGCACGGAGGACATGCGGGTGGCGCGGTCGGCTGCCGAGGGCGCGCTGCATTTCCAGGCTGGGTTCAGCAAGGCCGGCCAGCATTCCATCTGGCCGCTGGTGCCTCTGCCGGCGGGCATGGCCGGCGCGGTCGGCATCCGTTTTGAGATGAAGCTCCTGCCGGAAGACCTTAAGAACCTGTCGTGTCGGGTGCATTTTGCCGACCAAGGCGCGGTGTCGGGCGGCTTCAGCTTTCCGCCGCCGGCGCCGGGCGGCTATCAGCCTGTGGAAGTCCGCTTTGAGCGCGAGGGCTTCGACATGGCCAAGGTCCGCACCTTGCAGATCATCGTCTCGACGTCGTCGCCAGCCATTGACTGTTATATCAGGAATATTGCCGTGTTCAATGCCAAGAACGAAGTCATGCAGGTGTTAAAAAAAGACCCGTCGCGAATCATGAAACTGAGCACGGGCGGCAATCTGCTGCAGTTCTACGCGCTGCCGGGGCAGCCGCAGCGCATTGAGTTCGCGACCACGCATTTCCCCGACGGCCAGACATTGAGCTACGACATCACGGACTACACTGGCGCGGCAGTGCTCAGTGGCGTGGCCGCCGTAGTGGCCGATGACCGCGTGGCCATCAGCGTGACCCTGCCTCGCGGTTATTACGAGATTCGTTTTTCTGACGCCGATTTGGTTTTTGGCCTGACGGTACTGGAGCCCTACGATGCTGTGCCGGATCCGTTTTTTGCGATTGAGGGCCTGATCAGCAGTCGCAGCGAGGAGCGCATTCGCCAGACGGTTGCGGTGTTGCTGCGGGGGGGCATCCGTTCCAATCGCGAGTGGTGCAATTACGCGGCTGAAGAGCCCGTGCAGGGCGAGTACAAAGTCGAGCGCGAGCGCTTTTACGGCATTGCGGGCGACATGGGCCTGAAGTCCATATTTTGTTTCAACGATTTTCCGCGCTGGTATGGTGGCGAGCCGGTCAATGAGCGCTATGTCATGCCACGGCATTTGCTGGGGCTGGTGCCGTCCGTGTCGGGCATGCTTGATCGTCGGGCGGTGGGCTTGGAGGCCTTCCATATCCTCAACGAGTATGACGCCCGGAGCATACCCGGCGAAGCGCATTTGCCCATTATCAAGGCAGCGGCCTATGCCATGCGTGACCGCACTCTGCAGATGGTCGCGGCGCCGTTCTGCCGCGGCGAATCCGCGCGCGATTGCGTGCGCGCGGGCATAGACAACGGCCTGTTGGAAACTATCGACGTCTTTGCCTTCCACAACTACGGCGCACCGGAGAAGCTCGTGCCCTTGATTCAGACTTATCGGGATATGCTTGCGGGTCATCCCAAGAGGCGGTTGCCCATGTGGATCACCGAATGCGGCAAACCGTGGTCGCGGGGGCTTGACCCGTCACAGTTGACCGGCACCTATGGCGGCCCCTTGGGCAAGCTTCATCCCGAGCGCGACGAGGACATGCTCAGCGCCCTGTGGATCACCATGAAGGGCGTCGAGGCCCGCGCCGCCGGCATCGCCAAGTATTTTCCTTTCACCCTGCCATTTTTCCAGGAGAACAACAACAATTTCGGCATGATGGACTACCACGCCACGCCGTTGCGGTCCCTGGCGGCCTATATGCTGTCCGTGCAGCAGCTCGCGCACAAGGACTACGTGGGTGACTGGCCGACGTTGCCGGCCAATGCCATGATCTGCCGGGTCTTCAAAGGGCCAAATGATGCCGTCGCAGTGATCTATACCGGCGCTGTTAAGGAGCAGACGGTGCCCATTGCCGACATGCCTGCCACGGGCGCGTGGTCGATCGACGGCCGCCCCCTGGCCATTGTCGATGGCGCCATCCGCTTTGCCGGCGGCATGGCCTATGTCAGCCTCGACGCGGTGAAGCTGAACACCGCTGCGCTCAATATGGCCACGGCGGCCATGGCCCTGCGCCGCGAGGCCATGAGCTATGAGCCGCGGCCGCGCGTGGCCACGCCAGTGGTTTATCAGTTTGATCATTGGCAGGTGAAGGCGTGGGACGGCGTCAGTTACCACGCGGATTCCGACCGCTTCAGCGTCAATGTCTATAATTTCAGTGATGACGAGCAGCGCATTGCCCCGCAGCTGCAGCTGCCTGCGGGCGTATCGATTGCTCGGGCGCCGGCTGAGGCCGCCATGGTGCTCCCGCCGCGCAGCGAGACGCCGTTGACGTGGACGCTGGACTTCAGCGGCTGTAAAGACGCGCATTACAGCATCCGCCTTTATGACGCGGGCTTTCCGCTGGCCGGCTGTAGCGTGCCTTTTGTCAACTGGTCGTTGATGGCGAAGAAGACCTTCGATTTCATGAATCCGGAGCGTTGGCGGCAGAACAGCTCGGGCGCATCCACCTTCAGTTTTGACGCAGCCGAGCAGGCGTTGAAAGTCTCGACCACGTTTGCGCCCAGCAACAGCGACCGCTGGGTCTTTCCCGAGTACGTGCTTGATGCTGCCAGCGAGGAGTTGACAAATGCCGTCGGCATCGGCTTCAGCATCAAGGTCAAACGCGGTGGGGATGTTGGCCGCATTTGGGCGCCGCTGGTCATGATGGCCTACCAGGACGAAAACGAAAAGGGCAAGTACGATGGCCTGAACTACGGTGACCCGCAGGATGAGTGGCGCGAGGTCTTCGTGTCGATCAATCCCGACCGCGCAGCACTCTACAAGATGATTCGTGTGGGCATGTGCACGTCCAGCGAGCAGATCGACTACTGGCTCAAGGACGTGGTCATCTACTCCCGGCCGTGAACGCGTCTGGCGGAGTGAAGTCGCCTTGCCGCGTGGCTGAGGCCGATGCTCTTCACTTCAGCGCGACTCCCTTCTTGACCGGAATGCGGAAGCCCACACATAAACATCGGTGCCAATACCAACAAGCACACTGAAAGCGTGTGCAACTCCGGGAAGCGCCCTCCGGCGAAAGCACCCCCGCAAGGGTGCGCCATAGCAAGCAAGAAAAGTGAATCCCTTTGCCCTCTCGCTCCCAGTCAGCTTAGCCGACTGGGAGCCAAAGAGGCCGAGGAACGCGGACCGTTATGGCGCGCTACCCGGGGCGACGCTCCGCCTTCGGCGTCGCTTGCCCTGGGCTATCATATATCGCGCTTTCAGCGCTCAAATACCACCGGGATGAAAGTTATGCGGCAGGACAGTCAAAAAGGCCGCAGGGACAACAGATATCTATGACTGACCGATGACTCTTTCCCCTCCTAAAATTCTGAATTTTGGGTGGCGAAGTTGATATTGCTTGAAACAACTTAACGCTTATGGGCTAAAGCCTGGGGTTAAGCATAGTTAAGCGCCTACGGCGCATGTCAAGTCTCTCTTTCTATCACAAGATTTCGCACATTACCAAATAAGTGGATACTTTCCTTTATTTGAATCAGCTGTTGGAATCCGGCGCTCAGAGTTCCCATTCACCTAGGAGATTGATGCCGTTGCGGAACTCCATGGCATTGGCGAGGCGGATCGCGTAACGTGCATCGTGCCGCAGCACTGCGGAGGCATCCGGCAGCGCCAGACCTGCCTGCCAGGCGCCTGGATGCCAGTTGTCCGGAAGCGGCGCCGACAGTTGCAGAAGATGTCTCTCGCCGCCGTACAGTTTGCGGATTTCGGTGTCGAACGGAAACTCAAATTCCGTTTTCCCGTTTTCCAGCGTCAGCAGGATCGGACGCGGATTGACCGGCGCGGAGAAACCGCGGTTGTAAAGTCCCAGATTCGCTGTCAGCATGCCGTCTTTCAGAAGAATCTCCGCCGAATCCAATTCCAGCCGGTATCCGAGATGATCGCGGATGAATTCATAATAACTGCGCCAGACAAAGCGTCCGCGTTCATCATGGAAATAATCCTGCGAGAACGGCGGATACTGACTGTCTTTGAGAAACAACGGATCGACTGGCACTTTTTTCCAAACGTCCATGGAGTAGCCGAATTTGCCTTCAAAAAGATCGTTACCGTGTACGAATCCGAGTGTGTCATAGTGCCATTTGCGCAAATACTGCAAGGCATTGGTCGGGAGAACGGGACCGGCAACATCGCGCCAGAACAATTCTCCATCCTGCGGCAGGAAACGGCTTTCCGCCGCGATATAGTCGCTGTCCTCCTGAATCGTCAATCGCTTGTTGAGATTTCCGAAGCCGAGACTTGGTCCGGCAAGGAATCCGTCGTTGAAATGGCCGATTCTGGCTTCGGGAGCGGCAGAGAATGCTTTTTCCTCAGAAAGCGGTGTGATATCAAAAACGCGTTGTTTCAGAAACGGATAACGCAGCATCGTGCAGCGTCCGGGAGGAAGCACCGCCAATACGGCATCCAGCAGCACTTTTTCAAACGCGACGTCTTCCTGCAGATGATTGAAGCTGTTGTGCCATTCCCCGAATTTTCCGACGAATCCGCACTGAAGCACAAAGATTATATCGATGTAGTTCCGGATCAGCGGCGTCAACTGCTGAAGATGGAGCAGAATCGTATCTTTATCTGGTCCATCCACAGATGGCGAGAGTTCATAGGCGAAGCGAAGCAGAAGTTTTACTCCGGCTTTCCGCACTTTCTGGAAAAAACATTCGATATCCGCCAATTTTTCAGGCGGCAGGGGAGCATGCGCATAGTTCATGAGGAAACAGTAACTCTGCATGATCTGTATGCCGTCATAGGCAAAATAATCGAGTTCATCCATCCACTGACCGTGAGAAAATTCGAGGCCGTCGAGCCGGTTTCCGCGCATCAGATGCGGAACGCCGGGAATCTCGGCATTCTGATAGACCGGCATTTCGTCGCGCCCGTCAAGTTTACAGCGTTTCGTATGACAGGAGCAGGTTCCGGCGACTTCGCCGGGAATCTCGCTGAAATACATCTCGGTCCGGAAGCCGCGTTCCGGGTTGGCCAGCGCCATGCGTCCGTGCAGATCATCCGGGCGGATGCCGCGATAAAAGCGTTTGCTGGTCATTGCATCATCTCCTTGATGTTAAAACCGTTCTGTCAAAAATAGTTTATGTGCAAAATCTTGTTCGGATGGGCAACGGGGAGTGCGTCCCGCGCCCTCCCACACCACCGGACATGCGGTTTTCCGCATCCGGCGCTTGAACAGCAGTCAACACCGGGATGAATGTGTAGCATTAGCGGCAACGCGAAGTGTCCATTTCGGGCATTCTTGATGGCCCCACTTCCGGACGATTTTTCTCCTGTAGTTTCTTGACGACATGCAAACGCAAGCAAGCGGACGCGTCGCGCCTATGAACCGGGGTGACCGCGTCGCGGTCATTTGACATGGCTTTTCAGAAGCCACGCATTCAATTCGTTTTTGCACGTTTCCGTATCGGTCACCCGATCATATTCGCAGAGGGCGAATTTTTCCCGGATGGCGATGCCGCCCATGGATTCCGGATATGCGTCCGCAATCTTTTTGAGACGCAGGAAGCCATTGCGGATTGCCGGCAGCTTCTCCCGCAGTTCCTTGACAAGATCAATGGTCTGTATCCGCTGTTCGGGGAGGGTGCAGTCGTAAACTTTCATTGCATCGAAAGCGGCGCGGATGAGCCGCATCAGCGGGAAGGCATTGGCGAAAGCAGGGGCAAAATCTCCGGTAATGGAAAGATCCTGATCATCTGGGAAGATACGGGCCGGGTCGATATGTTTCTGCTGCCAGTGGTCATGGCGGTACTTGTCGCGCAGGTCCTTTTTCCGGAAATCCGGAATTTCCATGGGCTGTCCTTCGGCTTCGGCGCTTCTGAGCGCCTGAATTCCGGCCAGGGTCACATCGGCGGCGGAATAGATGTCCCACGGCGCTTTTTCTCCGGTCAGAATCTGGCGAGCAAAGTAATACAGTTCCCAGAAGTCGCCGCCGCCGTGTCCGCTTTTTGCCGCGAGTTCTCCGAGGGCGTCCCATTTTGCGTCGATGGCAATCGTATGCGCCGACCCGGTTGCACCGACTTTAAGATTGAACCGGGGATAAAGTTCCGCCGCTGCCTTCGTGCCAAACAGCCGCTGATTGTGGCTGTCGGCAGTCGTACCGCCCATTAAATTGCGTACGATGCCGCCGTTGCTCATGTGAATGAGCGAAGGCGCGAATGCGCCCAGGTTGGGCAGTATTCCATCCGTTTTACGGCCCTTGCCGTGCACCGTGCCGATATTGAGCACATCTTCGGGGAAGGCAACGACTTTTTCCGGGCGGAGGCCGGTAATGACCATCACTGGGCCTAGCGAGTGGGTGCAGTAATAGTGATAATTGATCCATCCGCGCCAATGATGAAGCTGATTGCCGGGAGCCAACGGCTGGCCATTCGGATAGCAGACACAGGGATTCCCGCCACCGTGCACGTACTCGTATTCTGCATAGGTCATTTCCCCGAAAAAGCCCTCGCGGTAGAGTTTTGCCAGGTACATGTTCTCCTTGCTAAAAGGATAGTTCTCAGCAAGATTGTAGACTTTACCAGTCGCTTCAACGGCTTCGACGAGTTCCACACCTTGCGCGGGCGTAAAGAAGGCGGTCACTTCACTCAGCACGTGTTTGCCCGCCCGCAACGCCTTGATGGCATGCCTGGCGTGGTCAGGGCAGTAGGTGGCAAGAAGCACCGCGTCAAAATCCCCCGACAGAAATTCATTCTCGTCACCGGTCACCAATGCATCCGGACAGCATGCCAGGAAGTTCTTCCACGTATCCTGGTGAAAATCACAGCCGGCGACCACGTCAATATTGAGTTCCTGGGCGGCCTTGATGAAACTGCTGCCTCGGCCCAGCCCCCAAATGCCCAGACGAATCCGTTTGTCAGTGTTGAAAATGCCACTCATCGTCTTATCTCCTGCACATGTTTTGAAGTAAAGCCCGCCTGCTTGTCAGGTTCGTTTTGGAACTGTAGCGCCTCAATTGAACGAGGCTAGCGGCTCATTTTGAATTAGGAGACCCGCTGGGCGCGCAGGGCGTTTTCCTTGGGCTATCTTATTTCGCCCAGTCGGGGCTTCTGCCGCTTCGCGGCGTTGGCATACCGGTTACGGTTGAAGACACACACAGTATGGTTGTCGCAAGAGTCAAAAGCCCCGTAGAAACGTTGTGCAACGAAACTCACCCCGTCTCGGGAGTCGTCAAACCGTTGATCAAGCAAGGGAGAAACTGCTATGAAGCCGCTCAAATGGTGCTTGTTCTTTGACTTTCACACCATGCCAGCCAACCCCGATGTCGGCAAGGACTTTGACGCCGAGGCGTTGGCGGCGCTATTTGCACAGGCCGGCGTGGACTACGTGGTCTTCCCGGCCCGCTGCAATCTCGGCGTCGCCTACTACCCGACGAAGCTCGGCATTCCCCATCCGTCGCTGCATCGCGACATCCTCGGCAGCCTGACCAGCGCCTGCCACCGCCGCGGCATCCGCGTCAGCGCCTACATCAACCTCGGGCTCAGCCACGAAGAGGGCCTGCGGCACCGCGACTGGCTCGTCCTGCCGGCCAATGGCGAGACCTACACCAAGGATCCACTGAACAGCTTCTTCCGGCAGATGTGCTACCTCAGCGACTACGGCGAGCACGCTATCGCCATGGCGAAGGAAGCCGTGGCGACCTGCGGCGTGGATGGGCTTTTCCTGGACTGCATGAACACACGGCCCTGCATTGGCAAGGAATGCCTGGACGCCATGGCCGCCGAGGGCGTCGACTGGCAGGACTCGCGGCAGCTGCACGCCTTCAACCAGCGCAAAATCGTCGGCATGGCCAAGCGCCTGGCGGACGCGGTGCGCACGATCAAGCCTGACCTGCTGCTGTATTTCAACGGCGTGGGCTACGAAGCGCAGCAGTCCATCGGTAGCTATCTGGAGTTTGAATGCCTGCCCACGGGCGGCTGGGGCTACGAGACGCAGGCCGTGGGCTTCCGCTATCTGCGCACCTTTGGCAAGCCCGTGCTCAATATGACTGGCCGTTTTCACCGTTCCTGGGGCGACTTTGGCGGCATCCGCACGGAAGCGAGCCTGGAGTACGACTGCCTTAACGGCCTGGCCAACGGCATGCGGCCGACGATCGGCGACCACTTTCATCCCCGCGGCGACATCAATCGCGCCGTCGCCGCCCTGGACACCCGCATCTACCAGCGGCTGCAAAAGCTCGAGCCGTGGCTGGAAGATGCCAAGCCCCTGACGGAAATCGCCGTGCCCACCCTCCGGCCTTACCCGGGCTACGACTACCTCGCTCCCGAAGAGCGCGAGGACTACAACCGCGACTTCACTGCCATCAAAGGCGCGACGCGCATGCTTTGCGAGCTCAAACAGCAGTTTGACGTGCCATCGCCCATCAGCTCCTGGGAAAACTACCGCGTGCTGGTCCTTGCTGATAGCGTCATCGTGGACGGCGATTGTCGGCAGCGCGTGGCCGACCATCTCGCTCGTGGCGGCGTGGTCATCGCCAGCGCCCTGGCCGGCCTGGACCGCGACCGGCGCGACTTCGCGCTCCCCGAATGGGGCCTGCAATACCATGGCGACGAGGCAACGGAAACGACCTTCCTGCAGGCCGGGCCGGAACTCGCCGCCGGGCTACCGGACATGCCCATGGCCTTCTACGAGCGCGGCGTAGCCGTCAGCGCCAAGCCGGGCACGGCCGTGCTGGGCACGGTGGTCGAGCCCTATTACGACCGGCACTGGGACGGCCGCCACGGCTTTGTCTATTTGCCGCCGGACAAGGACAGCGGCAGGCCCGCAGTGACCTGCAACAGCCAGGTCGGCTATCTCTCGCACCCGGTTTTCACCAGCTATTTCAAGCACGGCTCAGTGCCCATGCGGCAGCTTGTCGAAAAACTGCTGACGCGGCTCTTCCCGCAGCCGCTGCTGAAGACGCCGGGCGCGCCGTCTTTCATGCGAGCGACGGTCTGTTCGCAGCCGGGGCGCCGCATGGTCCACCTGCTGGCCTATCTGCCCGAGACGCGTGGCGCCGGCTGCGCCATGATCGAAGAACCCCTGCTGGTCGAACAGCAACGCATTGCGCTGCGTGAAGACGGCCGGGAAGTCCGCGATGTCTACCTCGCGCCGCAGGGCGAAAAACTGCCATTCAGCCGCGAAGACGGCTACGTCGTGGTCACAGTGCCCAAGCTGCACGGTTACGCCCTGGTGGTCTTCGCTGAATAAAAGGCCGGTGCGCGGCAAATCCGGCCATGCATCCGCTCGTTGTTCATGCTGAAGACGACAAACGTAGCGCGTTACGGTGGCGCCGCGGGGCAAGAATGCCTTGCGGTGCTGGCGCCATGATGAGAGGAAGCACGGCATGAACGACCTGATCAGCAGCAGCGATTTGCTGCACCTGTACCAGCGGATGGTCAGCATCCGCGCCTTTGAAGAGACCCTCAGCGGCCTCTTCAGCAAGGGCCTGCTTGGCGGCACGTCTCATTTCTGCATCGGCCAGGAGTCCTGCGCGGTCGGCGTCATCAGCGCCGCCCGGGAAAGCGACTGGCTGGTGTCGAACCACCGCGGTCACGGCCATCTTCTCGCCCGGGGGCTGGACATCGCCCGGGTGATGGGCGAGCTCATGGGCAAGCTCAGCGGTTACTGCGGCGGCCGCGGCGGCTCGCAGCACCTCTGCGCCATGGACCGCTGCTTCCTCGGCACCAACGGCATCACGGGCGGCGGCATACCCATCGCTACCGGCGCGGCGTTGGCTCTCAAGTACCGCAAGAGCGACAACGTCACCATCGCCTTCTTTGGCGACGGCGCCAGCA
>Ga0265294_10009730_pt1 | contig 11031 bp, 11 predicted proteins | sample MunlanPumphouse3_FD_192504 | JGI IMG/M metagenome (GOLD analysis project Ga0265294, IMG submission 192504) | Groundwater microbial communities from a municipal landfill in Southern Ontario, Canada - Pumphouse #3 | ecosystem: Environmental > Aquatic > Deep subsurface > Groundwater | place...
CAGTCGGCATAGTCGGGAAACATCAGTTTCGGAACGATTTTGTAGTCCGCCGAACCGATGACGCCGCATTCCCGCTTGAGTTCGGTCACTTTGCGGATCGTTGTGGCGCTGCCGGCGCCTTCGATCAAAACCTCGACCTTCGGATATTGTTCGTTGTACTCCCTGGCCACGGCCTTGAATGGCACGGTCAGGCTGCCGGCAATAAATACCGGCAAAGCGCCGGACATTTCATCAGCCCGCGCCGGCCCGCTCCATCCAGTCAAACAGGCCGTCATCAAAAAAAACATCAAAACAAACAAAACTTTACTTTTCCATCCGGCTTTCATTTTTACCTCCTTTATTTTTGTTGTTCCCAAAACACATGAACCGATGACGCATCAAAACAGACACAGACCCGCTTGCCGACTTCCAAATCCATTTCACGAAACACGTGACGGGTCGTAAGCGCCGTGATGACCGGCGGCAAATCGACGTCGACATACAGGGTCGATCCTCTGTCCGTAATGCGGGCAATTTCCCCGCAGAAAGCATTGGCGCCGTTTATGGGATCGGCCTGCATCGACAGCATCACGTCTTCCGGCCGGACAACGGCCCGGTTGTCGCCCTGGTTTCCATTTTCAACGGTAAAAAAAGTATTCCCTGTTTTGAATCGGCGGTTTCCCGCCTCCGGCCGGCACAGCTCGCCCGGAAAGATGTTGCGCGACATGGCGAAGCGCGCCACAAATTCGGAATTCGGCCTGCGGAAGATCTCTTCCGGAAGGCCGACCTGCTTGACCTCCCCCTCGCCGATGACGGCAATGCGTTCGCCCAGAGCAACGGCCTCCTCAAAATTATGGGTAACATGCAGCGTGGTCACCCGCAGCATGCGGTGCAGGCGCTGTAATTCTTCCTGAATATCTTCCCGCGTCTGGGGATCCAAAGAGGAAAGCGGCTCGTCAAGCAGCAATACATCCGGTGAAACGCACAGCGCCCGCGCCAGCGCGACCTTTTGCCGCTCTCCGCCGCTGAGCGTGGCCGGACGACGGTGCAGCAGAGATGAAATGCCAAACAGGTCAACCACCCGTTCCAGGGCGGCTCTGGTCTGATTCGGATCCGTTTTGCGCATTCTGAGGCCAAAGACAATGTTCTCCCGAACCGAAAGGTGAGGGAAAAGAGCATGATCCTGATAGACAATGGTCACCTGCCTCTGCTCCGGCCTCAGCCGGGTCGCCTCCTTGCCCCGAAGCCAGATCTCACCCTGCCGAAGCGGATAGAGCCCGGCGATGGACTCCAAAAGCACTGTCTTGCCGGCCCCGGAAGGCCCGACCACCACCATGTATTCGCCGTCCGACACTTCCAGGCTGGCGTTTTTCAGCGTGAAATCTCCAAGCTCGACAAAAAGGTTTCGAATGAGAATCATGACCTCTCTCCGCGATAAAGCAGAAACCGCAAAACCACAAAGACGATCAGCGAGATGAGAATCAAAATAACGGCAACCGGCCGTGCGTAGTTGAGCCCGTAGGTTTCGAATTTTTCGTAAACCAGAACCGGCGCGATCATAGGATGATAGGCAATGATGATGACGGCGCCGAATTCACTCATCCCCCTGGCCCACATCATGATGTTGCCGGCCATGATGCTGCGCCAGGCCAGGGGAAACGATATGCGGATAAAGGTCTGCCAGGGGGTGGCGCCCAGCGTCCGTGCGACATTTTCCAGCCGGGGGTCGACCTTTTGAAAACCCTCCTTGGCGGAATCGATCAGGAAGGGAACGCTGACGAACAGCATGGCAACGACAATGCCCGCCAATGAATCAAGAAATCGAATGCCGACGGACTGGAAGGCCTGCCCCATAAAATAATTCCTGCCGAAAACAAAAAGCAGAGCGATGCCCGCTGCGGAATGGGGAATGACAAGCGGCAGGTCAATAAGGCCCTCAACCAGTCTTTTTCCCGGAAAACGGGTTTTGGCCAGCAGGTAAGCCAGGGGAACCCCCAGCACGAAACCGATTACGGTCGCAATCAGGGCCGCATAAAGCGTCAAACCAATAGAAGCCGCTACCTCCGAGTCACGCAGCGAATCCATTAGAATCGAAGGATTGGAGGCAAAAATCATTTTCAGGATGGGAACGGCGATGAAGGCCAGAATCAGTCCTCCCAGCAAAAAGAGGATCAGCTTCAACCCGTCAAAAGGAAAACTGTAGGATCGGGATCGAAAACCCCGTTCCGGACCAGGAAAATCGACGTTGCTCCTGACCCCTTCGTGAGCGCGGCCGGTCACGGCGGCCTTGTCCGGGGCAGTATTTTCCGCTCTATATTTCATTTGCATCTTCTCTTCATTTTGCCGTATCGGCATCTCCTGGCTGCCCTGACCGCATATCCTTTCAAATCGTTTCCGCGTCATGACCCGGCTTTCTGAAGTTCATCAACGCCACAATTCCACCCGCCTTCGAAACGGCGGTATGATCGGTATTTCCGGCGCACACAAAGAAAATACGTAAGAATATAGTCACGCGCTCGAAATCATAAATATTTGTCGCGAAGCGATCTCCATGTTCAGCAACTCAGTGCCTTTTCATGAACCGATAGACTTTTCCCCATCAGCTTGCTTTTTACATGGATGAGTTTTCCATCTGACCGCTTGATCGCCGCAGATGTCGTAGAGTTGGTTTCAGAGAAAATATCGGGTGTTCTAAATTTATTTCCAGCGGAATACGCTATCCTTTATGAATGATGGTTCCCACATGTTCACCCTTCAATGCCCGGGTGATGTTGCCTTCCTTCTGACCGTTGATAATCTGAATGCTGTCGATGACTTCACTGTTCTGCAGAATCTCAAGGCAGGGCCGTTCAATGATCAAATCGTCAAAGTCCTGTGCCAGAAGTTCCGACGCGCTGATTTCGGGGACGAATTCGGCATCGGAATTCTTTTTGGGATCATCCGTATACAGTCCCTCTTCATCCTTTACATAGATACAGCTGCGTGCGCCGATCAGGTCCGCCAGAATCAGGGTGCCTACATCCGTTCGGTGAATGGGGATGCGCCATCCTTTTGCCGGCAAAGCGAAATAATCATAGGGAGGCATCCCGTGCATGACGGGGATGCAACCCTGAGCGAAGTAGATTGACAGTTTGATGACCTCATCATGTCCGATCTTGATTCCGCCCCAGGAGGACAGCAGTGTGGACACCAGCAGTGCGTTCTGTTCCGAGATGGAGCTGCCGAATTTGGCAATGATGCCCGTCGGCATGCCCAGTTCCAGGCCAATGGAATAAATATGCCGGCTGCGGGTCCCGCCTCCGGTTGTGATGAGCATCTTGTGCTCTTTCTTGTTCGCCACAATTTCTTCAATTATCGGGGGAAGGGCCTTGACGCCCCGGTCACAGATGGACTGGCCTCCGATCTTGATAATGTCCACATCCGGGAAAAGCCTCCGCTGCGGAGCCACAGTGAAACTTTCCATAAACGATTTGCTGACCAGACTTTCCCCCATCAGTTTACTCTTTACATGCAGACGTCGTCCGTCCCTTTCGCGCCAAAGTCCCATGAAAATCTCCCTCCGTTTATGCCTTTACTTCCACTTCATCGCCTTTTTCGCCGTCTTTCAGCAGAATCAATTCCGCGCCCACCGCTTCGGCAATCTGTTCCAGTTCCTGTTTGCGCATGTGTTTCGGATAGAAGGTGAGATCAACACCCGTTACGGCGACCAGGGTAAACCGCGGCTTCTTTTCTCCTTCGGCGACTTTCCGGCGTTCCCGGTAAAAAATTTTGCCTGCCATGGCCATGCCTCCTTAATGTGAAATGCAAATTTAATCCGTTAAAAACGCTTCATGTCGATTTCCGTATCACGTGGACGGCGGTGGCCTTGAAGGAGGCCTTGACCTTCCGGCCTTCCCGGAGCGCCAGGCTGTCCAGCGATATGCGGGTGATGTAGGAGATGAGCTCAAAACCGCAGTCAAGATCAACGCGGTAGAAAAGCCCGTGGGGTGAGATGCGCACAATCCGGCCCGAAAAATTGTTTCGGGCGCTGCTGTGTTCTTCGGGTGAATCCGTGGAGAGAGTTACGTTCTCGGGACGAATGCAACACAGGACCTGCTCTCCCGAAGGGAAATTCCCCACGGCCTCGATCTCCCGATCGCCGACGGCAATCATCATTCTGTTCTGGTTATGGTTTTCCAGGACTCTGCCGGTCAGGACCGTTTCCATTCCGACAAAGGAGGCGACAAATTCATTGACCGGATGATTCATCACCTCTTCTGCGGAGCCCGCCTGAGCGATCTTTCCCTGCTGAATAACGGCCATGCGGTCGGAAAGGCGCAGGGCCTCCATCTGATCGTGCGTGGCAATGGCCGCCGTGGTGTCCGTTTCCCGAAGAATGCGGGTGAGATCCGAAATCAGAGCTTCGCGCGTGGGCGGATCCAGAGCGGAAAAGGGTTCGTCGAGAAAAAGAATGGTCGGGCGGGTCGCAAAGGCCCGGGCGATACTGGTTCTCTTGGCCTCTCCTCCGGAGAGTTTGGATGCGGATCGTTTGGCCAGGTGAGCGATTCCCAGGCGTTCCAGGTATTCCGCCGCGATCCGCAAACGGTCTGTCTTTTCCATTCCCCGGATTTTCAGGCCGGAAGCCACGTTGTCCAGCACCGTCGCATCCAGAAGAAGGGGGTCCTGAAATACAACGGCAATCTGCCGTCGATATTCCAGCTCACTCCGGCGGCTGTCAATCTCCCGGCCTTTGAAGATCAGTTTGCCCTGGTGCAGCTTCAACAGGCTGGACAAGGTCAGAAGCAGTGTGGATTTCCCGGAGCCGTTCGGCCCGAGCAGGGATAAGACCTCCCCCCGCTCGATCCTGAAGTCGGGGATATCCAGAACGGTAATTCCGCCCCGCTTCACCACAATATTCCTGACCTGAAGAAGGGGACCGGCGGCCGTCATCGGGGACGCTCCCGTTGCTGAATCCGTGTCAGCAGATAGTTGATCAGAAAGGCCAGCAGCAGGAGAATTGCGCTCAGCGCAATGGCCACGTCAAAGTTTCCACGACCTGTTTCCATGACCGTGGCTGTGGTGAGAACCCGTGAATAGCCCTTGATATTGCCGCCCACCATGATGGAGGCCCCAACCTCGGAAATGATCCCGCCGAACCCGGCCATGACGGCGGCCAGCAGGGGCAGACGGGCTTCCCGAATGAGAAGCCAGGTCATCTGAAGCCGGGTAGCCCCGAGCGCCAGGATCTGAAGACGCAGGTTGGCGGGAAGGTTCTGCATTGCGGCCAGGCTGATTCCGCTGATGATGGGGGTGGCAATGATCGCCTGGGCAAGAATAATGGCCCCAGGCGTGTAGAGAATTTGCAGAAAGCCCAACGGCCCGTTTCGCCACAGAAAGATCGTGACAAAGAGACCCACCACCACCGGCGGCAGCCCCATGCCGGTATTGATCAGGCTGACCACTAGTTTCCGGCCCGGGAACCGGGTGAGGGCCACCACGGTTCCCGTTGAAACGCCGAGGAAAAGACTGATCAGGGTGGCTGTTCCTGAAATTTTCAGGGAGAGCGAAGTGATTCCCAGGACTTCCGGATCCAGGGAAACAAGCAGCGCTATGGCCTTCAGGATGCCTTCAAGAATCAGTTCCATTTATTTTCCGAGATCCTCCACTTTCTTGCCCGCATCCGGGAAAAACAGAGGAGAACCGTACTTGTCCACGCCAAAGGTTTTGATGATGCTCTGGGTCGCGGGTGAAACCATGAAGTCGGAAAAAGCACGGGCGCCGGGTGCGTTGACTTTCGGCCACTTGGCCGGATTGACATCGATCACGTGATAGATGTTCAGCAGGATCGGATCGCCCTCCATGAGAACGGGAAGCCCGAGGTTTTTCTGCAGGGCAAGCCAGGTTCCCCTGTCGGTGAGGGTATAGCCCAGTTTCTCGGCCGCGACATTGAGGGTCTGGCCCATGCCCTGTCCGGTCTGCTGATACCACTTCGAAGGCTGCTCTTCCGGGTTAAGCCCGGCGGCTTTCCAGATTCCCTTTTCCTTGGAATGCGTTCCTGAGTTGTCGCCCCGTGAAAGAAACAGGTTGCCGGTGTTGGCAATCTTCATAAAAGCTTCCGGAGAAGTCTTGGAGCCTTTGATGCCGGCAGGATCGGCGGGCGGGCCCACGATGACGAAGTCATTGTGCATGACCAGGCGGCGGTTGATCCCGTTTTGCGCTTCCATAAATTTTTTTTCCGCGGCAGGGGAGTGGACCAGCAGGACATCTGCTTCGCCCTTCTCTCCCATGGCCATGGCCTGACCGGAACCGACGGCGATCGTCTTGACAAAATAACCGGTTTCCTTTTCGAAAATCGGAATCAGGGCGTCCAGAAGGCCGGAATCCTGAGTGCTGGTCGTAGTGGCCAGAATAATGTTTTTCTGCTCCGGTTCAGCCGCAAAAGCAGCCGGCGCGGTTGCCAGACCGGTGATCAGGCACAGGAGTGCAAAAAATCCCAGATAACGGAAACAGGTTGCTAACTTTTTGAGCTTCATTTTCATCCTCCTTAATAAATTTTTGTGATCCATTCAAATAAATTGGTCAAAAATACATCTAAACGAGCAGAGTGTTCGCACCTTTTTGGCGTCGAATTGAGCATGACAGATTGACAATATGTTATTTTCCCTTAGTTTTTTGCCAGTCTTCCGAATTGGGAAAGAGCAGGGGAGCGCCGTATTTTTCTTTTCCGAAGCCCCGGATGACGACCTGTCCCTTTTCCGGGTCGGTCAGCCAGTTCACAAAACGCATCGTGTCGGTCGCGTTAGTTCCCGACTTGTCCCCACGGCTGATAAAGGCGACGCCTTGCTCTGCGATCCGACGAAGCGCTTCCGCGGCTGTTTTCATTCCCCGGATGCCGGGGCAGGATCTAAAGCACGCCTGACCAGAAAGAAATCATTTTTATACTCGATATTGAGGTGTCCCGCGACTTCCCGCGTATGCATATTTGATATTGAATGATCTACTGGCCATTGTTATTCTTGAGCACTGCTAAGTCATTATATACTCAGACATTTCAGGGTTTGCAAGAAAGTTGTTAATTATAGCTTATAATGACAAATAACGATATATTAATACAACAATGCTCGAATGATCAACTGACGCTGCCATTTCCCGGCAACCGGCATACAGATAGCCATGTCACGACATACATAACAGCAGGGGAGAACCAGGAGCGGCTCTCCGCCGGTTCGACGGAAAGCCGCGAAGCGATAAAACTTCTCATTCCTCCGATTTCCTTTTGTGCGATCTGCCGCTGACGATTTCCCAAGGGCATCTTTCTGAGAAACCACGGGCAGGATGCATGAAATTCCAAAATTCATCAGCTCCGATAGCCCCGGATCACCCTCGCATGCCATGCAGATTCCCGGATCGCTTCCTTCCAGATAATGGGCCTGGAGATGACGGACCGCCCGGTCGATGATGCGGTCCGAAGGACAGCCATCGGGCGCATCCATAACCACGCAGGCCGAACTGTTGTGGGAGGTGTAGGGTATATCCTCATGAACCAGAAGCTGCTGGCGCGCAGAGCAGGAGGGTTTTTCTCATTCAGGTACATTCCATCCGGCATGCGGATCTGCAACACAAATTAGAAGACATGAACGTCAGCGGCTTTAAAAGTCAAAAAAACCTTTGTACCGTCTTTTAACCCCATATCAAGAAATGAGCGCCTCGTAATGGCGGCAACAAAAAGTATGCCCACATCTACCGTGATTCTCAACACCATTCCGGCATCGGAAATTTCCTGTATCTCTCCTTGAAAGGAGTTTCTGGCGCTTGACAAAATGGGTTCGAGCGATACATGAATATCTTCCGGCCTGATAGACGCATAAATTTGCCCGTCTCGGGCAGTTGTCGACGTAATTTTCAGGCCATCGACGTTAATGTAGGAATTTCCATTATTGATGATTGATTCACCCTTAAAGACATTGGTGACGCCCAAAAACTCTGCAACCAATCTGCTGTTGGGCTTCCTGAACACATCGATCGGTTTGCCTGCCTGAACAATTTCCCCGTTGTGCATTATTGCCATCCGGCTTCCCAGCAGAAAGGCCTCATCGAAACTGTGCGTCACATGTATCATTGTGGTTTGGGTGAAAGAGTGTATCCTGCGCAGCTCCTTCCGGAGTTTAGCCCTTGTTTCGCTGTCCAGAGCGCTCAGCGGCTCGTCAAGCAAAAGCACTTCCGGCTCCATGATCAAGGCTCTGGCGATGGCTATTCTTTGCTTTTCTCCACCGCTCAGGGTTCCCGGGTGACGGTTCAGCAAATGGGATATTCCGAGCAGATCGGCCAGTTTATTAACCTTTTCGGTTACTTCCTGTTTGCTGTATTTTTTGGATCGCATTCCATACTTGATATTCTTTTCCACGTTTAAATGCGGAAACAACATAAAGTCCTGATAAACCATACCGATGTTGCGTTTTCTTGGCGGCAGTCCGGTGATGTCGCGATCATTGAGATATATTTTTCCTTTGTCCGGGGGATATATGCCGGCTATCGTCTCCAGCAGGATGGTTTTTCCGGCGCCGGTGGGTCCCAGAATCATTAGATATTCGCCGACCGAGACGTCCAACGATACGTTTTTCAAGAAAAATTCGCCCATATTTTTGGATATGTTTTCAATCCTGATCATTGATTATAAAATTTTCCTAAAAAACGCGGGCAAAACCGCTGAATTTTTCAAATATAAAAAGCGATACGATGGATATCACAATGAGAATGGTTGCCGCTGCGATGGCAAGCGGCAACTCGCCGGTAGACATATTCAAATAGAGAGAAATAGGCAGCGTCTCTGTCTGCATCCTCGTGGATCCGGCTACCATGAGCGCCGCACCGAACTCGCCTATTCCCCGGCACCAGGTGATTATGGAGCCGGCCATAAGCCCATTTCTGGCCATGGGCAAAGTCACCCTCCAGAATGCTCCCCCCTCGGTGGAACCGAGCGTCTGAGCCACATACTCGTATCTTGGATTTATCCCCTGGAATGTCGACCTCATCACACGGAACATGAAGGGCATGTTGACGAAAAACTGGGCAAGAATTATTCCCTGCGGCGTAAAGATGAACTGTATTCCGTATGCGGAAAGACCCTTGCCAAACGACGTTGTCCCGAAGAGTATCAACAAGCCAACGCCGGCAACCAGCGGAGGAAGCGCCAGCGGCATGTCCAGAATTGTGTTGAGTACAGTCTTGCCCGTGAAATCATATCTGGCCAGCGCATAAGCGGCCGGCACCGATACCAAAATGCAAAAAAGAGTTGATATTACGGATGTTATGAGACTCAGTCGAATTGCAAATCGTATCTCTTCGGATACAAGACTCTCCAGCAGCGCCTGGGGCGTAGTGTGGGTTACGATTCCCAGAAGCAGCACCACGATGAAAAAGGCAAGAACCAAGCCGAATGCCATCGTTATTATCTTGAATCCTTTTTCCAGCAACCGGTTAACAATCTTCAAGACGTTTTTGTCTTCCTTTTTTAAGTTTGTACTCCATTTCGTTGGCAGCCCGTTCAAACCAGCCTTTTCTGACATTTTTTCCGGCTCTGGCATCGAACTCGGGTATATATGGTTTTATATCCAGAAGGGGCGTACCATCAATGATGTCAACCTCGCCTATGGTAAGGATGCAGCCCTCAACTTTTTCCAGCCTGACAACGGAGAGGCCAATTGAATTGGGGCGGTTAAAATGTCTTATTGAAAAAATGCCTTTGCCCGCGTTATCCAGAAAAGGTGTGGTTATCAGTGAGAAACCTTCGGCGAGATGAAAATGATATACAAGAATGAGGTGAGAAAAGCCGGCAACATCTTTGAGGCCATCAAGGTATTGAGGAAAAATCTCAACTTCTCCTATGCTTTCAGGATCATAAATTCCCTGAATCGGGGTGCTTTCTTTATCTTTAAAGGCAGAGTGTATTATTCCTATGGGTTCATATATAACTTGATGCATTGGCTGATCTCACCTCATTTTTAATTGTGTGACGAATGATTATTGCGGCTTCTGGTATTTCGGGTTGGGATAGGCTGTAAAACCATGTTTTTCGAAAACGGCCATACCCTCTGCGGAAGCGCAGAAATCGACAAACTTCCTGGCGGTCTCCGGATTTTTGGTGAAAGTTGTGACACCGATGGGAACAATTTCGATCATATTCTTTTCGTGAGATATTTCTACAACCTCAATGTCCTTGACCGCCTTAACCGTATCCCACCAGTTTATCGATGCGTCGGCCTGGCCCAAAGCAATCTGCACCATGATCTCATTCATGGTTGGCATCGTGGCGATAACGTTCTTCCATACCCTATCATAAATCCCGTTTTTCTCTAGAATTTTCTTGGCTGTTTTGCCAATTGCAGCAACCTTGGGATCTCCAAAGATCAATCTAACTCCTGGTCTGGCCAGATCTTCCAAGCTGGCGATATTAGCTGGATTGCCCTTTGGAACCGTAATGACCGGTATATGGTAGCAGATCAGCTTCTGATAATCCACGAACCCCTTTTCGCTGGCTATTTCAATGTACATGGTCTCGCCAGGCATGTAGGCATCGCCCGTTTTGGTGAGTTCCATCTGGCTTAACAGCGCATTCGAGCCGGCGTAATTGTACTTGACCGTTGTCCCATATTTTTTATGAAAGGCCGTGCCGATTTCGTCCATGGGTTTCCTCATGCCCGCACCGCTGTAAACCATTATCGATTCCGCATACCCGCTTTGGGGAGCATCAGCTGCGATGCTGATTGAAAACAGAAAGGCTGTCATCGCTATAGCGCCGATTAAAAAAATAATTTTTTTCATGTAATTCTCCATGCATATAATCAACTGAATTGTTTATTGAAAACTTCAACCGCGGGGCATTTTTCGGACCCGCTTTTCCTTGTTTTAATTATTATTTCACATATTTTTTAAGCGCTTCGGGCAGCTTGCTGATATCGTTGGCCATTCCCGGACGGGTGGCGCTCTGCCCGGTGGATTCCAGAGCCTTGACGCCCTTGTCGCTCAACAAAAACTCCACAAAGCTGACGGCTTTTGCCTGATCCGGAAAATTCT
>Ga0265294_10009731_pt1 | contig 11031 bp, 10 predicted proteins | sample MunlanPumphouse3_FD_192504 | JGI IMG/M metagenome (GOLD analysis project Ga0265294, IMG submission 192504) | Groundwater microbial communities from a municipal landfill in Southern Ontario, Canada - Pumphouse #3 | ecosystem: Environmental > Aquatic > Deep subsurface > Groundwater | place...
CGTTTATGATGCGCGCGGCATTAGTTTTAAGCACTGCTTCGATAGTCTGCGCCTTGCAGCCGGCCCGGGGTGGGTCCAGGACAACTACATCAAAGGGCTGATTTAATGTGGTTATTACTTCTTCACAGGAGCCAGCATAGAATCGGGCATTATGAATATCATTAATGGCGGCATTCTGCTTTGCATCTGCCACCGCTTGCGGGTAAAGCTCCACCCCGGTTACCTGGGAAGCATTTTTTGCCAGGCTCAAGGTAATGGTGCCAATACCACAAAAACCGTCTAGTACCGTTTCTCTGCCACTTAGGGCGGCATATTGGTGGATTAATTGATACAGTTTCTCGGTCTGCTGGTGATTAACCTGTAAAAAGGCCAGAGGAGATACCCGGAAAGTTAAACCGCATAATTGTTCCTCTAGAAAGGGTTTACCCTGTGATGTTTTAACCTTGGAGCCTTGAATGACATGCAGGGAAAAATTGCCGGGTAAAGATAAAGCCCAGGCAGACAATGCCTCAATATTACATTTTCCGCTTACTACCAGGCTCATATGTCCGTTCCAGGACGAACGCCTGAGGCTGATTTCCGTTCCTGGTTGCACTTCCAGGTCGGATAGATTAGCTGCCAGGCTGTTTTGTACCTGTTCCATATCCTCATGAATAAGGGTACATCCATCAAGGGGTATCAGGTTATGACTGCCTTCACGGTAAAAACCTATTTGCATTTTGCCATTAACCATAGCGGTATGCCAGACTACCTTATTGCGGTAGCGGTACGGTTCTTCCATGCCTATGACCGGCAGTACTTCAACCTCTATTCCCCCTAAACGTTTCAGGGTTTCCTTAACCACGTTTCTTTTTAAATCCAGTTCCCGGGCATAATCAACATGCTGGTAGGTGCAGCCGCCACAGTCATAATAGGCAGGACAGGCCGGTTCCCTGCGGTCGGGTGATGCCGTGTAAATCCCGGTTAACTTCCCCCGGGAAAAACGCTTATTTTCCTGTATTATTTCTATCTCAACCTCTTCACCGGGGATAGCATAAGGAATAAATACCACCTTCCCATCAATACGGGCTACACCTTCTCCGCGGTGGCTGACACCTTCGATTTTAGCCTGCATCAGGCTGTCCTCCTTTGAAATATTTAGGCGCTCATAACAAGTTGCCGTGTTAAATAATGTCGAATTAAGAATTTGATAAATTGTTTAGAGTGAGGGGTAAGGGGTGAGGATACTTCCCTAAATCTGATATCCTCACTCGCCCTGCATATGAGCATTAACAAAACACCATTACTCTGTGAGGTTAATAGTTATTATCCTGCAAATTGTCATTTGATGCAAAGGGTCTTGGCATGGCATATATTGGGAATAATCATGTTTTGTGGTATAATATTTATACAAAACCAGTGCTAATCAAAACCTGCGTTTGGCAGGAGTTTTAAAGCAAAACAACTTCAAGATAAGAAAGGAATTTTTTTATGGATGCAATAGCAAGTAAAGAGCTTGAAATTATTAAGCAAGCCATCTTGGATACAGTTAATGCTAATAAAATATACTTATTCGGTTCTTATGCATATGGAACCCCTCATAAAGATAGTGACTTTGATATTTATGTTGTTATCCCTGACGATAGTATGCGCCCCATTGAAGCCATGCAAAAAATTGGCAGTGCGATTAGTAGAAAAGACATCCGGGCAGTAGATATTCTAGTTGGTAAAGAAAGTGCATTTAATCAGCGAAAACAACTACCAACCCTGGAAAGAATGATTTTTAGAGATGGGGTGAAAATCTTTGAACAAGACAAGTATAGTAAAACTATGGCATGATTTTGCAAATGATGATTTGATAACAGCAAAATACTTATTAGGGTTGCATCCGCTTAAATTAGAAATCATATGCTATCATTGCCAGCAATCATCCGAAAAGATATTAAAAGCCTTTCTTATCAGTAAGGATATCGAGCCGCCAAGAACACATGATTTGAGATTGCTCCGAAGAATGTGTGGAGAAATAGCCGATAGCTTTGATGATATAGAAGAAGCCTGTATACACCTTACTGCTTATGGAGTGCAGCCCCGTTATCCAATGGAAATTGAGTTAACCGAAATTGATATGCATCAGGCAATAAAAGATGCAGATCATATTATGAATTTTATCTTTCAACGTTTAAGACTCTTATTATGCGAAACACGGAATGATGTTTCACAGGATAGTTTGTAAGTAAACATAATCATATTTTACCCCAATTCAACAATCTCTCAAGGTAGCCCGGGGGCCTTTTTCAAACAGGCATTCTATGAGCTCGGCTTCGCTGCGCATGCCTACTACCCGATGCTCCTGGTCAACTATTACCACCAGCAGGTAATGGGTGGGCTGGCTGGAGTCCAGGATATTTTTAATAGCAGCATTTTCCATACTTACTACCTGACGGGAAGATAGAAATCCCTTGCGGGCCAGTTCCCCCTTTTTGTGTACCAAAAAACGCATAAAGGCATAAATCAGGAACCTGGCTTCCCGGCGAGCAGCCCAGAAGAGAAAAACTCCCAGTATAATGAAATTTATGCCGGTGCGGCTGGTCCAGGTGAGATAAGCTCCTCCCGCAATCATTAAGGCTCCCAGTATTTCTCCGGTTAAAGCCGCTGTCCGGGTAGCTTTCTTATAGCCCCTATAAGGCGATAACAATGCTCGCAAAACCCTCCCGCCGTCCAGAGGTAAGGCTGGCAAAAGGTTTAAACATCCCAGTAGCAGGTTGACCTTAACCAGCATATCCAGGGTCAGAGGCTTAATTTCCAGGGGTAGAAAATAAAAAACCGCTGCCATAGACAGGCTGGTAAATGGGCCTGCCAGGGCAACGTATATCTCCTTCTCCGGGTCCAGACCGGTAAAATCCTCAATTTTGGCCTGCCCGCCGAAGGGAAACAAGTCTATTTCCGCTATTTTTAACCCCATTATTTTAGCCATAAGGCCGTGGGCGGTTTCATGTACCAACAGTGACCCTAAAATGACTAGAATTTCCCGGGCCAGTCCCAGGTAGACATAAGTCAGACATAGTAGTAAAAATAGCGGGTTTACTTTTACCTGAACACCGGATAATTTACCCAGTCGCATTATTCAAAAAGATAGTTAACATTAAGGGGTCCATCCTGGTTTCTCATCTCCAAATACAGGCTGTTGCCGCATTTACCCAGGGTATCATCCAAATCTACCATACTTTTTTCTTCCACCAGCACTTCTTTGAGGCCACCATAAAGGGATTGCATCTGGTCATTATGCCGTAATAAAACCGTTCGTCCCCTGTCATCTACGGATATTTTCTCAACTGTTCCCGCCATCACCGGCCTGACCAGAGTATTCTCCTTAACCTTCAAACTAAGTCCGGGATAAAAACTCTGCTGCTGTTCTTCGGGGTTCCAGTACCAGCCATATTTTTGCGTTAGCTCCAGATACTCGCAGGGAAGCTGCATAGCAGCTTCGCCCGATACCGGTACTAGAGTACTATTTTCCCTGATATTATGTATAAAGGTAGCTGCCTTTTTCTCTATTTGGTAGTCTTTCATTACATAAGCAATTACCGGTTCTACCACTTCCCGACTGCCATTATTGGATTGCATGGCTAACCCCGCCAGGGTAACTATTACGATAACTATTAATAGACGGGTTTTAAAACTCCCCAACATCCTGCATCACCTCGAATCAAAACTTGTACCCATTTTCTATATAATATATAGTTCCCTGGCGGAATTTATGCCATGGATTCTGAGTGAATTATCGTAATAACCACAAACTCTTATCAGCCATTTAACAGCCAGGACAAGGGATGTGATTTTTCGTTATTGTTTCCTTTAATAAATGTTTTGTATTTGATATTTTGTTCTTGTAATATATAGATATCAGGAATTTTGAGGGGGTTTTTTTATGAAGACCAGGATAACGGAGTTATTTGGTATTGAGTATCCTATTATATGTGGAGGTATGCTATGGCTGGCGACTCCCGAGCTTTGTGCCGCCATTTCCAATGCCGGAGGTTTAGGTAATATTACCGCCTGCAATTATAACAGCGGTGAAGAATTTAGAGCAGCCATCCATAAGACCCGGGAACTTACCAGTAAACCAATCGGTATTAACATTACCCTGCTTCCTTCCATGCGTTTCACTGCAGAAATTTATGATGACTTTTTTAGGGTTTGTGCCGAAGAAAAGGTAACCGCTATAGAAGTTTCCGGTAAACCGGCGGTAAAATACCTGGATATGTGTCACCAGGCCGGAGTTAAAGTCATGCATAAGGTAGGTGCGGTAAGGCATGCCTTGAATATTGAACGCTATGGCTATGATGCCGTTATAGCCGCCGGTATTGAAGAAGGCGGCCATCCCCTGAATGATGATGTTGCCACCATGGTTTTACTGCCCCGTATTGCTGAAAGTGTTAAGATACCAGTGATATCCACCGGCGGTATAGTTGACGGGCGCAGCCTGGCCGCAGCCTTAAGCCTGGGAGCAGAAGGGGTCTTGATGGCTACCCGGTTTATTGCTACCCGGGAATGTGCAGTTCATCCCCGCATCTGGGAAGAGCTTATTAAACGGGAGGAACATGAAACCACCCTGATCTGCAAAAGTGTAGGGCTGCAGGGACGGGCCTTGAAAAATGACCTTACCCAGCAAATTCTGGATATGGAAGCTAAAGGGGCTAAAATCGAAGAGCTCATTCCCCTGCTAGCAGGACAACGCTCCCTTGACGCCTGGCAGACGGGCGATGTGGAGAATGCCCCCCTGATGGTGGGGCAGTCCATTGGACTGGTAAAAGAAGTAACTACCTGCGCGGAACTGATTCAGTCTATGGTCAATGACGCCCGGGCTATTCTGGAAAAGAATCTGGCGCGATTTAATTAGAAAATAGACGCGGGAAATAGACGCGGACTCGCTTCGCTCGCGCGGATTCAGCAGGGATTTGCGCGGATTTTTTAATTAGACAAGGACACTAACAACTATGAAATACATTGAATTTCTCTAAAAAGTTGATTTAACATAATTAGTGGGCTAAGTGCCGATTCGCATTAATGTAGCGGATTCTTTAATAAGTTGTAGGGGCAGACCCGTGTGTCCGCCCCAGGGACAAGGGAGGGACACGGGACCTGTCCCCTTAACACGTTAACACGCTTTACAAGGTTCGACATGGAATGCTAGAATAGGGTTTAGATAACAGATGAGTTGAGATGAGATAAGCATAGATTAGATTAGTTGAGCTGGTTGCAGATAACTGGGCCAGGTCAGCACGTTTTGTTGACCTGGCCTTTTATTTTGTAGGCGAGGTGTAAAAATTGACCAGGCAATTATTACTAGGAAACGAAGCTATCGCTTGGGGAGCAATAGCTGCCGGGGTTAAGGTGGCTACCGCCTATCCGGGAACGCCCTCTACGGAAATCTTCAGCACCCTGGCCAACCAGGCCAAACGTTATGGTTTTTATGCCGAGTGGTGCGTAAATGAAAAGGTAGCTTTAGAAGTTGCCTACGGGTCTGCCATTAGCGGTGCCCGAACTCTGGTAACTATGAAACAGGTGGGACTTAATGTAGCTGCTGATCCCCTTCTCTCCGGTACCTACCTGGGGGTAAAAGGGGGACTGGTTCTGGTGGTAGCTGACGACCCGGGACCACACAGCTCTCAAACTGAGCAGGACACCCGGCATTTTGCCGGTTTTGCCAAGGTGCCGGTACTCGACCCTTCCGACCCTCAGGAAGCTATGGAAATGGTAATCGAAGCCTTCGATATATCGGAAAAGTATCACCTGCCGGTGATACTACGCCCTACCACCAGAGTGTGCCATGTGGGGCAGGATGTGAATCTGCCTGAGATTATTTCAAGGAATTCTGAAGTTCATTTTGAAAAAGGTGGAGACTGGGTTATTTTCCCCAGTGTTTCTCTTCGTAAACATGGTGAGTTATTGGAAAGCTTGAATACCTTGGAGCAGGAATTTTCCAGCTCCCCTTTCAATTACCGGGAGGGCCAGGGCGAATACGCTATCGCCTGTTCCGGAGTAAGCTATCATTATGTAAAAGAAGCCCTGCAGCGGCTTAATATAATAGATAATACGGAAATTCTAAAGATATCAACTCCTTATCCCTTTCCCGAAGAACTGGCTGCCCAATACCTGCGACAGCACGAACGTTTGCTGGTGATTGAGGAACAGGACCCGGTTCTGGAGGATGCCATACTGCGCCTGGCAGGTAAAATTGGCCTGCACCTGCAGTTAAGCGGTAAACATGATGTTATGGTACCGGGTACCGGCGAGCTAAATGTAGACCTGGTAACAAAGGCGATTGCTGATTGGTCCGGAAAAAACCTGAAAAGCAGACCGATTCCGGCAAAACCGGAACTACCCATACGCCGGCCTATTCTTTGTGCTGGTTGCCCCCACCGGGCATCTTTTTACGCTATTCGCAAGGCGGCCGGTAAAAAGTCGGATGTTGTCTTTACCGGCGATATTGGCTGCTATACCCTGGGTATGATGCCGCCTCTATCGGCAGTAGATACCTGCCTGTGTATGGGTGCAGCTATAACCCAGGCTCAGGGTATTGGCAGAGCCGAGCCGGGGAGGCAAACCATTGCCGTTCTGGGAGATTCAACCTTCTTTCACAGTGGTATTACCGGAGTTATTAATGCCGTTTACAATCAATATCCCCTCACCCTGGTAATATTGGACAACAGCACTACCGCCATGACCGGTTTTCAGCCTCATCCAGGAACCGGACAAACTGCTACCGGAGAAATAGTGGCGGCGGTTGATTTGCAAAAAGTACTGGCAGGCTGTGGGGTAACATTTATAAAGAGGGTTGACCCGATAAATCTAAAAGAAGCAGTGGCGACAGTTAAAGAGGCCCTGGCCTTCGATGGTCCGGCAGTAGTTATAATGAAGAGAGCCTGTATTAATCTACCCGAGGTAAAGAGTTCAGCCCCGGTTGTGATTGATATGGACAAATGCAAAGACTGCGGTCTCTGTGTTACCGAAATCGGCTGTCCGGCTCTGGTAATGGAAACCGGTCAGAAACCTCAGGTGCTAGAAAGCTGTGCCGGTTGCGGCCTGTGCATAGAAGTATGCCCCTTTGACGCTATACAAGGAGGGGATAATTGATGGATATAATTATGTGTGGAGTTGGCGGACAGGGAACGGTACTGGCCTCCCGGGTAGTGGGTGAAGCCGCCATTAGTCAAGGTTATGAAGTTCGCACCTCGGAGATTATAGGTATGGCCCAGCGGGAAGGACCGGTGGTGTCGCAGGTGAGAATTGGCACCAGGCTGCATGGTCCCTTGATTCCTGATGCCTCCGCTGACTATCTCCTGGGCTTTGAACTGGCAGAAGCCGTACGCAACCTGGATAAGCTGGAGGCCAAAGGCCAGGCCCTGGTAAACACTCATATGATAGTACCCCCAACCGTATACCTGGGAATATCGAAGTATCCCAATGAACAGCTTATTGATTATTTAAAAGAACAGACTTCAGGATTAGTCTTGATAAATGCTAATGAACTGGCCGCCCAGGCCGGTAGTACGAAAGCCATAAGTGCGGTTATGCTGGGTGCTTTTACTGCACTGTGCCCTGATATTGATGAGACCATGCTGCTAAGAGAACTTCTAGCCCGCCTGCCGCAGCGGGTTCAGGAAATAAATACCCGCGCTTTTAAGCTGGGAAAACAATTTGTGGAGGGAGAGACGAGATGAGCCAGGCAGTAGAGTATATTAGAGACGAGTACCAACCGATATTACTTAAGGAAAAACAGTCTATTCTTTTAAGGGGATTAATGGAGCGTTTGCAGGAATACTCCTGTTTTTACCGAAAAAAACTGGGGCAAGCCGGAATTAATTTTGATGACATCAAGTCCATTGATGATATTAAATACCTGCCCTTTACCGAAAAGGAGGAATTGCGGCAGGAAGAGGCCTTAGCCTTAATGGCCGCACCGGAAGAGGAAATTATTCGTATTCATTCCACTTCCGGCACCACCGGTAAACCGGTTATTGTCCCCTACACCCGCAAGGACGTAGATGATTGGGCGGTAATGATGGAACGCTGTATGCGCATGGTGGGGCTAAAGAGCAGTGACCGGGTGCATATTACTCCCGGATATGGTCTGTGGACAGCCGGTATTGGATTTCAGACTGGTTGCGAACGCCTGGGGGCTATGGCGGTTCCCATGGGACCGGGTAATACTGAAAAGCAACTGGCTATGTTATTAGATATGCAGGCCACCGTACTAATTGGTACAGCCTCCTATGGACTGCTGCTGGCCGAGGAAGCCAAAAAACGCGGTATTGCCGACCAGCTCAAGCTACGCAAAGCTATTTTCGGTTCCGAACGCTGGGGAGAAAAGATGCGTACCCGCATGGAAGAGATTTTAGGACTGGAAACCTATGACATATACGGTCTTACTGAGATTTATGGTCCCGGTATCGGCATTGACTGTGATTTGCACTGTGGCATTCATTATTTCCCAGAATATATCTATTGTGAAATAATCGACCCCCAGACTGGAGAGATTTTGCCTCCGGGAGAACTGGGAGAACTGGTTATAACTACCCTGACCAAGGAAGGGATGCCCCTTTTGCGCTACCGTACCCGTGACCTTACCTATCTTGATCCCGAACCCTGCAAGTGTGGTCTGCCCTATCCTCTGATGGGCCGCATACTGGGACGCAGTGATGATACGGTTAAGATAAAGGGGGTCAATGTATATCCGGGACAGGTGGAGGACGTCATTCGCATGACTCCAGGCTTATCCAGTGAATACCAAATGATAATTGAGCGGGAAGATGGCAAGGACTCGGTACTGATCCGAGTAGAGGAAGACCCTGAACGTCATAATCCTAAAGCGGCTCGGGATTTTAAACATAATATTAAGGCGATAATTAATATTATTGCCGATGTGGAAGTAACCCCCTACCAAACCCTGCCCCGCAGCGAAAAGAAAAGCAAGCGGGTATTTGACCGACGCAACCTGGATTAAAAGATACCCGAAAAACCCTCCGGGAATCATAATGTTTACCGGAGGGTTTATTATTAGACGCGGAATCCGCGGAAATTCAGGGAGTTACGCAGATTAATTTAAGGTCACAATAATGAAAAATACGGAGCGCTTCCACCATAATTTCTAATTTTAAATTATTAATTCCTATTCGTTAGTTAGCACTAAATAAGGGCTTGTTATAACTTATTATAGTTAGCTATCCGCGTATTCCTTTTAACTTCCCTGCATTCCGCGTCTAATAATTACGCTTCGCTTTTCACCTCATATTCCACATCGGTATAACCCTGAGGGTGAGATTTTTTAACCAGTTTTCGATAAACCCCCTCAGGAATAAATTTTACCGTCAGGTTGATTATATCCTCCATCAGTATCAATAAATCTTTATTCCCATCCCAGTATGACAGCAAGGTTTCCCGGCTGACGCTATTCATCATTCTTTTTAACACCAGGGATATTAGTAAGATATCATCTAATTGACCCAGGAAAGGTATCATATCGGGAAGAAAATCCCAGGGGGATAGTACATAGGCTATAGTCCCCAGCAAAAGAGCCCGGTCAGTCGTGGTAACATTGGCATCCTGGGTCAGACGGTAAATAAGTTTTAAAAAATTCGGAATAAACAACAGGCTTTCCTTTAAAGTAGTCATCGCTGCACTTTGGTTAACATCTTTACTCATATTGCACCCCCTGAAAAAGTTTTGCACTAAACTCCTTAAAGAACTGGAGCAGGTTTTTCACATTACCTAAGATAGTATGACTCAATAACTAAAAAACTATTTTTCGGCCCCGTATATTTACACTTAAAATTATTCCCACCGCAATTAAGTTGGTTAGCATGGAGCTGCCCCCATAGCTTAAAAATGGCAGTGGTATTCCGGTAACCGGCATTAATCCAATCGCCATGCCGATGCTCTCAAAAATATGGAACAACCACATAGCGGTAATACCCAGTACCACCAGAGTACCATAAAGCTCCTTGGCATTATAGCTAATATTAATGGCTCTCAATATCAAAATTCCATAGAGGATAATAACGAAGGCTGCGCCTAAAAACCCCAATTCTTCACCTATCACCGCATATATAAAGTCAGTATGGTGCTCGGGTAGGAAATTCAATTGTACCTGGGTACCGTTAAATAAACCCTTGCCGGTAAGCCCACCGGAACCTATAGCTACCAGTGACTGGATGGTGTTCCAGCCAGCATCTCTTCCACCTTGTCCATCATTATAGGGATCTAGAAATACTACCAGGCGTTTTATCTGGTAATCCTCCAGGGGCAGGGGCAGACCAAATTCAACATGGGCAAAAAACAATATTACCGTAAGCAATACACCTGAAAAAAGTAGCGTAAGAAGGATTTTGGGATTGGCTCCGGCGGCATACATCATAACCAGGGTTATCGCTATGTATACCAACCCGGTGCCCAGGTCAGGCTGCATCAGTATTAGTATAAAAGGTAAACCCATATAAGCAAAACAGGGAAGCATTTGCGCCAGGGTGTCCATTTCCCCTTTACGCCGGTTTAAAAAATCGGCAAATGCCAGTATTAAAAGTATTTTGGTAAACTCGGCCGGTTGCACCGCGGGCAGGGGTCCAAAACTAATCCAACCGGTAGTTCCCCGCATTTCTTCGCCAAATACCAGCACCAGAACCAGCAAGAGAACAGATAATCCATATAGAAACCAGCTATATCTCTCCAGCTCTACATATTCGTAGCGCAGGATAATGATAATAGCCAGAATACCCAGAGTTATAGCTGCAATCTGTTTTTTTAAATAAAAATAGGGATCGCTGGAAATGCTGCTACTGGCACTGGCCAAAACTACCAGACCAAAAACCAGGAGAATTAAGAGGGTTATGACATAGGTTTTATCTATAAACTTGAGACGCTTTATTTCCAATTCTCGTACCTCCCTGTCCATTATAAAGCTTACGAAAATAAAGTGTCCAGCTTACAATGGTAAGGAGTTCATAACATTTACCTCTGCTCAATTTTATCCAGTTTGGCTTCTATTCTACCCAG
>Ga0265294_10009732_pt1 | contig 11031 bp, 7 predicted proteins | sample MunlanPumphouse3_FD_192504 | JGI IMG/M metagenome (GOLD analysis project Ga0265294, IMG submission 192504) | Groundwater microbial communities from a municipal landfill in Southern Ontario, Canada - Pumphouse #3 | ecosystem: Environmental > Aquatic > Deep subsurface > Groundwater | place...
TTTTGCCAAGGCTGATGATACCCTGGCTACAGCCGCCCGCAGCATTGCCGAGATCATCACCGTGCATGGTCATGTGAACCTTGACTTTGCCGATGTGGAGACCACCCTGAAAGATGGCGGTGTGGCAATTATGAGCAGTGGCCTGGGCAACGGTGAGGACCGTATCAACGATGCCATCCGCAATGCGTTGCACTCACCCTTGCTGAACAACAACGATGTGTTCAGTGCCAAGAAGATTCTGATCAACCTCTCCTTCGGGGAGGAGAACCCGTTGATGATGGAAGAGATGAATGCCATGCATGACTTCATGTCTAAATTCAGCCGGGAGATAGAGGTGATCTGGGGAACTGCCGTCGAGCAGGAGCTGGGCGAGGAGGTAAAGGTGACGCTGCTGGCCACCGGCTTCTCCATCACCGACGTGCCGGGGATCGAAGAACAGCAACAGGAGCGTACAAGAGCAGAAGAGATACAGCGTCAGATTGAGCGGGATGCCAAGATCGAACAAGACAAAAAAGATAAGGAGCTGATTGAGAAGTATTACGGGAAGACAGGGCTGAAGTCGCTAACCACCGTCAATTACCGGTTGGAGCCCTGCGTGCTCACCCTCGATGAGCTGGACGATGACAAGGTGCTGGAAGCACTGGAGAAAACGCCTGTTTTTAAACGGGAACCCGATTTTAATCCGCGTATCTTGAAAACGGAGACGCAACAGCAGTCGAGGTCTTTGTTTGATTGAAGGAAATTAAACCATCACAGTCACAAATTAACAAATCAACAAATCAAAAGATGTCACTTATAGATACCATTACCGAAGAGATCAAAAAAGCAATGCTGGCCAGGGAAAAGGTACGCTTGGAGGCATTGCGCGGAATCAAGAAAGAGCTGCTGGAAGCGAAGACCGCCAAGGGTGCTTCCGATCAACTTTCCGACGACACTGCCATTGCCATCCTGCAGAAGATGGTCAAACAACGCAAAGACAGCGCTGAGATCTATGCTGCCCAGAACCGTCCCGACCTGGCTGAACCTGAAATCGAACAAATGAAGGTGATTCAGGAGTACCTTCCTGCACAACTTTCTGCAGAGGAGATAGAGAGAGTCATCCGGGAGATCATTGCCGAGTGCGGTGCCACCGGCATGAAGGAGATGGGGAAGGTGATGGGGTTGGCCACCAAACGACTGGCCGGAAAAGCAGAAGGCAGGGCCATTTCGGAGATGGTGAAGAAGCTGCTATCCTGAAGTGAATACAGCCTTTTAAACGCATCGGCTAAAATTGAATAAGCAATACTTGTATGGATCGGTCAGATTTAAACTGATGATTGTGCTACTCCTTTTATATCCTTGAGGAATCTGTACGCGATGCAAACAAAGCGATCGAAGCAGATAAGATCATGAACGTTGATTCCTTATACGAACAATCACTCATCGATTTTTTTGAAAAAATGATCTCCCGCGAATAGGTAATCAGTTGACTTTTTTCCTTCTTCGTAAGCACCCTGCCGAAATTAATGGCCGGCTTGTGTACTCCTCACGTAGGGTTCGTATTCTTTTTTGAATCGCTTATCCATTCGGTGGCTTTTGCGTACTTTGCGTTCCAGCTTATGTAACTCGCTGTCCCTTTTTTTTCTGCTGTCAAAGTTGTCCGTTAACAGTAAAAGAGAGAGGGTTTCATCGTCCACCTCGCGGATCATGAAAACCACCGTTTGATTTTCTATTACCTCATTGTCTGCTACCTTTACCAAGTAGTCGCTACAGGGACTGTAATCAATGGTAACCGTGTTAATGCCCATGCCCGATACCGTGATTTCCCTTGTTTTTTGGGTATGGGTCAGGTAAATTTTCCCATCGCTTCCTGTTATTCTTCCCCCGGGGAGTTTGGCAGTAGTGTTATCCGGTTCAATCAAGACGCCTTGAATCGGATAGTTAGACAGGTTCACCACTTTAATGACACATGTATCGTTTCTGGAACTATCCAGCTTTTGGAACGTACTTTTGTCGCCCGGATAATCTAATGTGTGAATCAATAGAAAATTACTCACGCGTTCGTAGCTTCCCATTCCGGCTTGCGCGGAAGATAACCCCCCGAAGCCACTCACTCGAAAGATGACTCTGTTCCCGTTGAATACCAACGAATCTGATCCGTTTTTATACGTTCCGGTCAATGGTTGGGCAATGATGGATATTCCTGAAAACAACACAGAAACCAACAAAAGCATTTGTTTCATATGATTCAAACAATATATTTTCACCAAAAATAGACTATTTCTCGTAATGGTCTATAGAATCTCTACTCATCATGTTGATCGAAATAGTTCAAAACTGCCGTATGGTACTTTTGCTTAAGCGAAAGCATTGTAAATTTATGTGCGGTGCAGAATGAGGCAAAAGTTTAAGTATGCTGCATTCGCTTGATTGATGCACTGGTTTGCAAACGCTGTTCATGCTCGTTTCTTAACGAAGTGTACACGAACCAATACGCAAAAGTATCATTAATTTCCGTGACAGAAAAAGATGAAATGTTAAAACAACGCCTACAGCATGCGAAAATATCATAGGAGCCTTGTTATGCTTAAACATAAAAAAGAGGAAGATATTGATGTCTTCCTCTTTCTAAATTCATTGTTACAAGCGGTTAGGGTTTATCCCACCAGATTCGTCCTTCTGTTTTGTCAACTGCGGAGCCGTAGTTGGGATCGCTTTTAAGTGCTTCTACCGCTGCATTAAAGTTTTCCACGTTTGCCGTATTCGGTGTCGGCAAGACATTGCGTCTGGGTATCAGGAGTTGGTCTCCTCCGGATTTCAGTTCTTCAAAATAAGCAACACCTTCTTCCGGTTCAGGCTGTGCTTTGAAGGTGGGCAGCCCGGTTCGTTTCCAGAAAGCCCAAGCTTCTTCGGGACGCATGAAGAGGTTCACCCACTGTTGGGAGGCAATCTTCGCCATGGTAACACTCTGGAATTCCGGACGTGATAGATAGGCATCTATCTTCTCGACTGAAATAGGATTGTAGTTGTCGCTGTTTTTATTCATTGCAGAGGGAACAGCCATAGCTTCAGCCCAGCTCTGGTATTGTTCCATTGATGAGCGGATCCCGTCACGGAACCAGTTTAGTGCATTTTTACCTCCCACGGCGCTTCCCTTCTTCAGGGAGATCTCAGCCATCATAAAGCATACTTCCGGATAGGTGATCAACGGGGTAAAGAGAGAGATCTCATCCTGCGATACATCATAGAGATCTTGATCTTCCTTGTCGCGTACACCGAGCGTGTTGCTGACCTTTCCTCCGTTCTTCACGTAGAAACGGCTTTCAATCTGGCTGTTGTTGCGAACCGTCATGGTCTGATTGACGCCCTTATCATCTACATAAGCAATGGTCAAATAAGCATTTGTCGACCAGAGGCTGTTGGTACTGTCAGGGTTGGCTGCCATACCGGTATAGCGGTCGGTCCACTGTGCGAATTCGGTTTTGTAATTCGGGTAATATTTCTCCAGAGTCGCAAAAATATCATCATTCCCTTTATTGTTATTGCCGTAGCCGAAACCGTTGCGGCGCACCAGGATGGGCAGACGGGGATCGTCATACTTTTTCAGGTAGTTCACCAGTGCACGTGATGCTACATAGTCGTTAGTCAGTGTCTGCATGTCGTCGGTGTTGTTGTTGTGCTCATTGGCATGGTGATAGATCGCTGACTCGTCGAGAGAGGAGATAATACCTCCCGGGTGAGAGAGTACTTCTGTGATCACACTGTTGTAAAAAGTGTTGTCAGCTTTTTCCAGGCGCTGAGCCATCTTGATGCGGAGAGTGTTCCCGAACTTGACCCATTTGGCTACGTTTCCGCCATAGAAAAAGTCGTTTCGCCCCAGATTGTACTGATTCTCGGATGTCTTTTGCAGCAATGCTACATTATCCTTTACTTTCTCATCGAAGACTTTATAGAGCTCTTTCCCGTTGATATCCTTCTGATAAAGATCATATCGTGGGGTGGCAATGCCGTCGCTGGCAAGCTTTAGCCCTTCGCTATAGGGTGCTGCCCCATAAACGTCGAACATCAGCCAGGCTTCATACGTCTCCAGGATATTAGCAATAGCAGCTACATCCTGGTAACGCTCCTTTTCGGGGTTCAACGGGATCACTGTGTTCACCAGATAACGCAGTCTCAGCCCTATTTGTTCGAAATAGTCACTATAGTAGGGTGTATAGGGTGACGGGCGAGAGGTTCCTGTCGGGTTGATATAGATATCGGCAGATGCACCGCCACTGCCAACAATGTATTGCATCAATTGCATCACCCCGCTATATTTACCGGTGAGATGATGACGCTTTGCATTATTCCAGTTTTCAGTGGCTCCGGTGAAGGCATTTCTCGGATCCACGGTCCCCAGCAGCTCAGGGTTGGTGTTCAGTTCCTTATAATCATCCAGGCATCCTGAGAAGAGGAAGAGGAATACAACTCCCAGTGTGATATATTTTATTTTCTTCATAATGTTTATATGTTAGAATCTTATCGTAAAGTTAAGTGCATAAGTGCGTGAGAAGGGTACGGTACCGATATCCATCGGGGTCAACGGGTTGTTGTTGGAGATCGATGCCGGGTTGAGTCCGTCGGTCAGCTTGTTCACAAGATAACCCAGATTACGGCCGGTGAGGCCAATCCGTAAGTAGTTTGCACCTATTTTGCTCAGAATCTTTTCCGGAAGACGGTAACCGATGGTTATTTCACGCAATGAGAACCAGGTGTTATCCTGGATGCCCAGCTCGCCAGGCATACCCCAGCCCATGTTGTACATATAGAATGCGCCTGCAGGCATTGGATGAATTCCCTTTGAGAGCGCTTCTTTATAGGTGAGGCCGGCTACATTGATTTTGGTAGAGGGATCGCTGGCCAGCGGTGCGGTAGCTCCTTCATCGAAGACAGCATCGAGGGGATACACATCATATACCTCTTCTCCCTTGTAGTTGGTACGTTGCCATCCGCCGTTTTTCTGATCACGGCCATAGAGAGATGATTTCAGGGTTCCCATGGAAGAAGCATACTTGTACGTGTTGGAGAAGAAGTTACCGCCCACGCGTCCGTCTATCAGTGCATAGAAGTCGAAGCTCTTGTAGGAAAAAGAGGTGTTGAAGCTGAGCAGAAAGTCCGGCTCAACTTTTCCCAGTTCTACCCTTTCGGGGATTCCTTTATCATAGTTGGTGGTGTAACCGTAAACCGGGACACTGTTGGGTTTTCCTACGGCCCCCCAATAAGAGATCAGCGGCTTGCCGTTTCTCGGATCACCGGGATCTTTTTCATTGTTGAAACGGGCGATAGCAGCGCCGTAGGGATTGTTGTAGGCGGTGGTGAGCACACCGAACTTGCCTCCTTCATAAGCCCAGATCTCGGGACCTCCATCATACTGACCCATGAGCTTCCATTCTTTCACGTTTTCGTCCAGTTCTTTGATCTTCCCTCTGTTCAGGGAGAAGTTGCTTCCTACTGTCCAGCGGAAGTCGACCGTCCGGATGGGGGTAGCTTCGACTGATAGCTCAATGCCCTGGTTTTGGATATTTCCGGCATTGATCAACTGGCTGCTGGCTCCTGCTTCGGTTACCGCTCCTACTTCGAGAATTTGGTTGCGTGTATTGGTCTTATAGTAGGCGAAGTCGATATTAAACCGTTCATTGAAAAAGCGCAGGTCGGTACCCAGTTCAATTGACTGCTGGATTTCCGGTTTTAGGTCGTTGTTCCATGCTGTTCCCAAGTTGGGGTTGGCAATGAGTACACTTTCCCGGTTGGGATCATACTGTGCACTTTGCGAGAAGACGCCGAATCCCCGGGTAGTGGCATATGCAGAGGTGCCCATACCTACACGTGAGAGGGAGGCCCTGAGTTTCCCGTAAGAAAGCCATTCAGGCAATTCAAAAGTGTCCGAAAATACCCAAGAGGCATTGGCTGAAGGGTAGAACACTGTGTAATTATTCTTTCCGGTAGCCATATAGGAAGGGTATGTGAGTGTTGAAAGCCAGTCGTTGCGCCCGGTCAACTCAAGGAAGAGTTGATCTCTCCAAGCGAAGTTAAGGATGGCTGACAGACCGAACGCCTGGTTGTTGCGCGGTGTGTAATCGTAGGTGGGTGTGATTCGGTTCACTGAATTGGAAAAGGCAAATACAGCGGGAGAAACCAGTCCTCCGTTGGTACTCTTGTTCCAGGAGTGGGCTTCGGTATTTCCATACAGCTCGGTAGCCAGGATCCCGTCTACCGTGATGGTCTCGTCCCCGACATGCAGCTCATTGTTCATGCTCTGTAGCATACCAAGGAAGTTGTATGAACCGGAGTTGTTGCCTCCGCGGCCGTAACCGCCACTGCCGGTGGGGCCGTAGTTGGCTCCCTGTCCATATGATTTCCACATAGTGGAGATGCCATAGTAGTTGTAGTTCCCCTGGATGCTGGCAGTCAGTTTCGGGGCGATCTTGGCTCTCAGTGTCAGGTTGCTTAGCAGTGAGTTTTCCGAACGGAGGTTGAGGTTTTTATCTCGGTTGTGAAGATATCCCCGCAGGGTACCCCATGGGCTGTCGGTTTCTACGGCATGCGTCTCGGGATTACGATACATATCCTCGTAAGCTGAGATGTCCATATTGCGCGGGGTGTAGTAGGTCGTCATCATTCCCAGGTTACCGCCCCAGTTCCATCCCCCTTGGTTGGCGCCGTTCTGTGCACGCGAGAAGGCATAGTTGATGCCCGTTTCCAGTGAGAAGACATCGTTCAGCTCGGTAAGACCTCTGAAGGAAATCGAATGGCGGTTGAAGTTATTTCTTTTGAATACCCCATTGTTGTCCGTGAATGAGTAAGAGATACGGAAAGATGATTTTTCCCCTCCGCCGTTGATGGCCACGTTGGTGGTGCTGTTCAACCCTGACTGATAAAGTGATTTCCAGTTGTTGGGATGTGCCACAAAAGGAGTAGGCTGCCCGTTTGGAAGGTGCTGGTTAATCATCGATCCATCCATTTTCGGTCCAAAGCTGATGGCTGTGCGCTGTAGCGAACCGTCGGCGAGGAATCCGCCTTCGTATCCGTTGTTGAGCGATCCGGCACCATAGACGTTCTGTAGTTCAATGGGCGATTTGTATATATCAGTGGTCTCTAAGATCTGAGAGATCTCTACACCCAGTCCTTTCTTACCGTATCGTCCCCCCTTTGATTTGATCACGATGGCTCCATTGGCGCCACGTGAACCATAGAGAGCGGTAGCTGCAGCACCTTTCAGCACGGTCACACTCTCGTAGTCGGACGGGTTGAGGTTCTTTAACTGAGATCCCCAGTCGGTACCGTCCAGTGCGCCACGCAGTGGTTCCTGGATGATCATGCCGTCAACCACAAAGATCGGTGAATTGTTTTTGTCGATCGACTTGGCACCACGGATGGTAATCGATGAGCTGGAAGTTACTCCGGAAGCTCCGGTAAGGTTGATATCCAGCCCGGCTACTTTTCCCTGCAGGGCCGTGATCGGGTTAATAGCGTTCACCCGTTCTATCTCGGTGGTGGAGACACTGGTCGTGGCATAACCTACAGAACGTGATTGCTTCGTGATCCCAAGGGCAGTTACTACCACTTCGCTCAGTATCTCGGAGTCTTCGCTCATCACTACATGGATTGTGTTTCTCCCGTTGACCGGAATGGTTTGGGTGATCATTCCTACATAGCTGAATATCAGACTACCTTTGCCGGAAACATTCGGCAGGGTAAATTTCCCGTCAATGTCAGTTACGGTACCCTGATTCGTGTTTCCTTCCACCACGACCGTTACGCCGATAAGCGGTTCTTTGTTTTTGTCAGTAACCGTTCCTCGGACAGTAATGTTTTGAGCAAACCCAACGAGGGTCCCCATTAGCAGGAATAGACAAATTGTCCCTCCTCTCAATAAACTAGAAATCTTTCTTTTCATTCTCTCGTTAGTTTAAAAAATTTAAAATATAATTAACAAATGGTTTTTCCAAAATCTACATGTGCACCAATCATGGATACGATTTGTCGTTTCATTTTGGTAAAATATTTATGATCAATTAAATAAAAGTCATTGTTTGCTTTTGCTCAAATGGAGTCTTTCCGATAGACTTTAGTGGGCAGATATTGCCTTATTTTTTTCCCATTTAAAACAAATTGCCCTGCTAAATCCCCTAATTGATTAAAATCAATGCTCATACAGGGCACCCCTGTACCAATAATTTCGTAAAAGGGGTTTTCATTGTATGCAATCAATCCGAAATCTTTTCCCATTTTCAGATTTTTGGATTTGCTCTGTTTGATCACATCCACTACATCCGTCTGCTTAATAATAATATAGCAACAACCCTGTTGAATGTCCGGCACCGCATTTTCCCAAATTTCATATTCAAAACCATGATCGTTACAGAACTGTGCAAAGAAAATTTTGCTGCTTTGCGGATGCTTGTGGTTTTTATTTAAAATAAAAACCAATTTGCCGTATTTGGTTAACCTCTTTTTTACCGAAAAGAGGGCGTTGTAAAACTGTTCATCAAAATCCTGACATACATATGAATATCCGTCTTTGTCAAATTTCCCGAAATCAATCAGCAACAGGCGGTCTTTGTCGATTTTTTCGAGGGTATCGGAAAATTTCTCATTGTCATAATTCATCACGACGTATTTGCTGTATCTGCCGTACGATTCGTTGATAATGGTGTCGAACAGGTTTTTATTATACTGATGAAACCATAAATCCACTTTGTAGGTAGTGGGGAGCTTTTGTACAAGACTGTTATAGAGAGCCTCTTTGAATGGTGAATATTCGTCGAGCAACAGCAGAATATTGGTCGATTGTTTGGAAACATGGTAGTTTTTTCCCTGTATGGAATCAATCAGCCCTCTTTCCTTCAATCTTAAGAAAGCTTTAAAAACGGTGTCACGCGAAACACCATACTTCTTGCTGAGATAGTTGATAGAGGGTAGTTTATCTCCTACCTGAAGCTCATTCCCGAAAATAGCCCCTTGTATGTAATCGGTAAGTTGCTGTACTTTCGTTGTATTATGGTTGAAATGTAATTCCATAAAGTAAACCGTGCTGTTCTGTGCTGTTCTGATGGTGCAAATGTAGATTGAATAATTAAAAAAAACAAATTTTACTTTATGTTTTGCAACATATTTGACAAAAAAATAACTCCGCCATGTACACAGGGAGTTATTTCTACGATAATAAATAAGATATCAGTATGTTACAGTCCTTTTTCCGTGAGGTAACGTTCGGCATCAATGGCTGCGCGGCAGCCGGTGCCGGCGGCAGTGACGGCCTGGCGATAGATGGGATCGGCTACGTCGCCGCAGGCAAAGACGCCCTCCACATTGGTTTTGGTGTAGGGAGCTTCGGTTTTGATGTACCCTGTTTCGTCAAGATCCACATATCCTTTGAAGATGTCGGTGTTGGGTTTGTGGCCGATGGCCAGAAAAAAACCGTCCACAGCGATGTCATACCGCTCTTCATCGGCTTCACCCATCTTTTTTACCAGGTGTACACCTTCCACACCCTTCTTCCCGAAGAGGCCTACGGTATTGTGTTCGAAGAGGATCTCGATCCTGGGGTTGTTCATCACCCGCTCCTGCATGATCCGGGTGGCACGCAGGTAAGGTTTGCGTACGATCATATAAACCTTGTCGGCCAGTCCGGAGAGGTAGGTGGCTTCTTCGCAGGCCGTATCGCCGCCGCCCACTACTGCTACCTTCTTTTTACGGTAAAAGAAGCCGTCGCAGGTGGCACAGGCCGACACGCCCTGGCCGGCATATTTCTGCTCATCCTCCAGGCCGAGGTACTTAGCTGTGGCACCGGTGGAGATGATCACGGTATCTGCTTCAATCACCTTTTCATTGTCGATGGTCACCTGCAGTGGGTGTACCGAGAAATCGACCGCCGTAGCTCTTCCCGACCGTACATCGGTGCCAAAACGAATGGCCTGTTTCTTCAGATCTTCCATCATCTCCGGTCCGGTGATGCCGTCGGGGTATCCGGGGAAGTTCTCCACCTCCGTGGTGGTAGTCAGTTGTCCTCCTGGTTCCATTCCTTCGTAAAGTACCGGTTCCAGGTTGGCTCTCGATGCGTAAATGGCAGCCGTATAGCCGGCGGGTCCCGATCCGATAATCAGGCATCTCACTTTGTTATTCATATTTTCTTTAAACGTTTAAACCCTTCTTCGTCAGGTGGTGAAGAGAGAAGGTATCGGGGTTTATATTGGGTTCAAAGGTACAAAGATTCTTTTACTCCTGAACCCGATATTTGCAATATCTATCCGCGGTAAATGGAAGATATGGGAAGTTGGGCGCGGCAGTCACTGAGGGTTGCTTCACCTCAGGTCAATGATTTCGGCATGAGGATAATGAGTCTTGTCGAACTGGAATTCACTGTCCGTGAAGTTGTGATTGGCATTGTAGTTTGACAGTTCGATCACCTGCTTCGTTCCGTCACGGAGGGTGAGGGTTACCTGTACCAGTGTATGGCTGATTTTGTCAATGGCTGCCTCTACCGCTTTATATGCTCCGTTGCCGACAGCCGGCACCATCCCGATCAGGTATACGCTTTTACCGTTGAGGGTTTTCGTGACAGGCGCCTTCAGGGTATATCCGTTCTGGTAGATGCCCAGCAATGCCAACGGGCTGACGGAGGCGATCTCCTGTCCGGAGGGGTGGCTGATGTTTACCTCATTCACCTCTTTCATCAGCACCCATTGGGTGGTGCCGTCGAACCAGATAATCATATTGCGGGTTTCTAACCTGAATTTGTTTCCCCTGATAAACGCAACCCCCTCCATCGATAGCTGTTTGCTCCGATCGGTTCCGAGCGTGGCCGCACGGAATGTTAGCCTGATACCTTTTGAAGCTTCAACCGCAGCGTAGGTTTTGTCGAGCAGTGCCCTGGCTTCAGCCGACGGTTGTGAGTGGGCAAACAGGGCGATAAGCAATGCTGCGATGGTGCACATATTTGTTTTCTTCATCCTGGTCATCTTTGTGATGGTTTTACCGGTTAGACCGACAAGCAGGGGCATGGTTTATTGT
>Ga0265294_10009733_pt1 | contig 11031 bp, 7 predicted proteins | sample MunlanPumphouse3_FD_192504 | JGI IMG/M metagenome (GOLD analysis project Ga0265294, IMG submission 192504) | Groundwater microbial communities from a municipal landfill in Southern Ontario, Canada - Pumphouse #3 | ecosystem: Environmental > Aquatic > Deep subsurface > Groundwater | place...
CATCTTCTCCTCCTGACTCACAAATCCGGTGAAGATCACCCGCTCGTCGAGGCCCAGCGACCTGACCCGCTCCTCGAACTTCTCGTTGTGACCCATATCCCCACCGACCAGAACGAGGACCGCATCGTCGAACTCCCGGGCGACCTCTGCGAACGAGCGGATCAAAAGGTCGATCCCCTTTGTCGGGTCGAGCCTTCCGAGGTAGAGGACGACCTTCGCGGCATCATCAATGCCCCACCCTGCACGGAACCGGCCGCGGACCGGCGGGTCCGGATACTCTGCAAAATCGATGCCGTTTGGTATGATCGCGATCTTCTCCTCCGCGACACCAAGTTCCCGGTAGCGTTCCGCCTCGGTATCGTTGAGCGCGATCACTCCTGCAGCGCCACGGATCACCTTCTCCGCCCAGAAGAGATCGAACAACCGTTTCATCCGTGCAGAGCCGGTAGTTTGAGGAAGCGCTCCATGTGCCTGGAGCACATACGGCACACCGAACTCTCTCGCATAGTGCGAGGCGATGACGGTGAGCAGGGTGCGGTGGTCGTGGATGTGGACCACATCAAACTGTTCAATCTCTCTCTTTGCGACTGCCGGCATGCGGTAGGGCATCACCGGAGGAGTCATCCCCGGAACATACTTTCGCAGATTCTCAAAGTAGTAGACGGTCATACCATCGACGTCGGTTGCGCGGTCCGTCGGCAGATCGTTTGGATAGATGCTCCGGTTTGTCGTATAAACCGTTATATCATGTCCGCTCTCATGCAGGTTCCGGGAGATATCATATGCGACCCTGGCCACTCCTCCCGATTCCCAGAGCGGTTTGAAGAACGGGGTAACCTGTAAAATCTTCATACATTTCCCTCACTGTTCCGCTGTTTCAGTCGGTTCCTGATGACGCCTGCATAGCAGTTCAGGCAGAACGGGGTCACCAGCCAGACCGCACATTCAACCAGGGGCGCGATCCCGTGCTGCCGTATCCGGTAGCGGTAACTCTCCAGGTTATAGGTGAGGTACTCCTCACCGACCTTCTCATACCACCACTGCCGCGTTATCTCCCCGTTCTGGATCCGCTCTGAGCACTTCCTGATCCAGCGCTCCACTGCCTCCCTGGTCTCCCCCCGGGCTATTTCGGGCTGGAAATTATCGTTGATGATACAGGGGATGACCGTATAGTCCTGGATGCCATGCTGGTCGAAGTCTACAGAGAGGATCATGCTGCTCATGATCTTCTCCTTGAAGAGCTCGGTGTCAAACTGGAAGTTTCCGAGGGAGTAGGCGATCAGGCCGTCGTTATACCGCTCTAACCCCTGGATGGTATGCGAGTGGTGCCCGAGGATCAGGGTTGCTCCGCTGTCGATGAGGCTGTGGGCGAGCCGGACCTGGTCGGGGGAGGGATAGTAGACGTTCTCGATCCCCCAGTGCAGGGAGACGACGACGACGTCGCACCGGGCCTTCAGTGCTCTGATATCGCTAATGATACTCCTCTTCTTCAGTCTGGAGACCCTGACCCCCTCAGGAGAACGGAACATGCCTCTGGTGTAGCCGAGGAACCCGAATGTTATCCCGCCCCGCTCGATCACCAGCCCCTGTGGGCGGGCATCACCCCGTGCCCCGCCGATGTACGAGATACCGTGCGTCTCAAGGACGTCAAGCGTCTTCAAGAACCCCTCTCGCCCCAGGTCGAGTGTATGGTTGTTTGCCACACTCAGGAGATCAAACCCGGCATCTCTGAGATGCACCCCTGCCTCTGGTGGGTTTGTGTTGACCCAGCGTTTCCTGTCAGGGTCACCGCTCTCAGAGAGGACCGTCTCCAGGTTTCCGAAGAGCAGATCTTTCTGCTGGAGCTCGTGCAGGATCAGGTCAAACGGCTTTTTTTCGTTCCTGGTCCAGAGCAGCACATCCCCGACGGCCCGCAACCGCACCGACACTTACTCCCTCCTCCCGCTCCAACACCGGTTAGTGGAGAAGCGCATCCTGGTTCGAGTGCCTGGTATCGCATCTGCGGTATTGCAAATCCCGGGGATATTCAGTACCTTGCCGGCTTGTGTGGTTGTCCCTGCTTTCATGTAGTGCGGAACGCTGCCTCCCCCCTTGACCGTACCTGGGTTCCAGACTGGCTCTCGGATCATATATAGGTTTGCCGGCCTTACATCGCCGCTCTGCAGGATGGGAGGCGATATAGAAAGAGTTCAGGGGCGCCCTGTCTACCACCAGGCCAGCCCGGGATGGGGGACCTCCCGGCTGAGTGTCGACCGATAGGGAACCGGCGTGTGCCGAACCATTAACATCCCGGAGATCGAATAATAGTTAGCGATGCGCGGCAGATGATGAAAGTTACCCCCACTGATGATGTGATGATGCAGGGGACTGATGCTGCATATACTCTACCTTGCGAGTCTGTTTTCCGTGCAGGGAGGGCGACATCCGCACATTAGAAATACCCGTACCTCGCGGCTCTTCTCCCGGTGAGTACTTCTCATCCCGCTCGCACGCCCGCCCCATAGTTCCTTGCTTTCGTAAGAATCACCGATCCTCCATGGTCGCTGAGGATCTCCTCTGCTGCCCGGGCCACATTGTCCATGCCCAGATCGCCGATGGCATAAACCGTCGGCCCGAACGAGCTCAGGCCCGCCCCGGCAGCGCCGGCCTGCACCGTTCCTTCGAGGAGCGCCGGGATGATGGGGTGTTGCACGGCTACCTCGACCTTCTTGAATCCCAGGTGCTGGATACGGTTGACAGCTGAGCCGAAGAGGTCGAGGTCGTGCTCGACCAGTCCCGGGATCATCCGCATGAGCACTTCGTGACAGATCTCCCGCACCTCATCCAGGGGCACCGGGCAGTGCGTGCGGAAGATATCGACCTCCTGATTACCATGTGCCCCCGAATCAACGCCAGGCGTAGCGAGCAGGATACGCCAGTCCTCCGGGAATTGGTGCCGGGCGAGGACCGGTGGCGGTGCGATGCCCCGTGAAGCTGCTGAAGGCCGGAAGTCCTCTTTACCCCCCGGAGAGCCGAACCGATGTCCACCATCCAGGATAAATCCGCCCTGCTCAAATGCCGCTGTGCCGATGCCTGATGTCCCGCCCCGGCCGACAATCCGTGCGAGATCCGGTACGGGGAGACCCCGGTCGTAAAGCCGGCAGATGGCGGCAGCAGTGGCGAGCGCAACCTGCGTCCCGCTCCCGAGTCCCGCGTGCTGCCGGGCGACGGCATGCAGGGTGATCTCAGCACCGCCTGGAAGCCCGAGCCCCTCAGTCACCGCCAGGGCCGCTTCAAGAACCCTGTGCCGGGTCGTCTCGTTACCACCGTGCACATCGATCCCCGCACTCCTGCGCGCATCCAGGATGCAACCGGGTTCATCGAGGGCGATCCCGATCCCGCCGTCCACTCTCCCTCTGGTAGCGTTCATGTCAAGCAGGGTGACGTGTATCCGGGACGGAGCATCGACCAGCACCCTGATCTCATCTGCGAACGATGTGCAGGGGAAGACTTCCTCAATGGCGATCAGCGGTTCTTCACGGTGAATGATCCGGTATTTCCGGGAGAGCATCGACTCACATCGGTGGACGTTGAACGTCCGTGCAAGGTCGGTGCCAGCCGGGATGATGCGGGCATCGGTGATCTCCCGGCGTGACTCTATCCTGTGGTTACGGAGGATCCTGCCGATGGGGATGTCGGCCCGCATGAGGTCCTGCCTGAACTCCGGGGCAAGTCTTCTTAGCGGCGTGCGGGAGACAGCGTATATGAGAACCTCTCCCGTGACGCTGTCTTTCAACTCTACAATGCGGTAGTTGACCTCTTCACCCGGATCGATATCAAGCGCGACCGCCGCCTCACCATCAGCGGCGACGATCTCCTGCACCCGGGTGGTGATGGTTATGGGGTGCCCGGATGCCATCTCAAGGAGGTTTGTCACCGATCCGTCGGTCCCGATGAGAATCTTCTGCATCGGTGAAAGCCGACCGATACGTTGCTCGATCTCGTCGATCTTCGCGTTGATCTTGTCTGCAGTCAGGGATTCCATACCTGATAAGGTTAGTGTACGCGGAGACTACAAAAAGGTGATGCGGGGGAGTTCATTTATGAGAAGAGGAGGGTGAGGAGATCAGGGGCCTGCATGAGCCCGAACGATCCCCTCGCCGCTTCGCGCTCGGAGAACGCCGCTACACCATCCCTTCCCTTCCCGAGCAGGGCGAACGGTACCGGATCCATCGTGTGGGTCTTATACCGCACCGGTGTCGGGTGATCAGGGAGGACCGCGATGGTGGTATCCGGTCGGTCCAGGACGATACCGATAGCCTCATCGAGCCGCTCGATCGCCCGCACCTTCTCCTCCACGCTACCCATGTGCCCCGCCTCATCGGGGGCCTCAACGTGAACATAGACGAAATCAAGCCGGTCGAGGGCCTCGACTGCGTACCGGGCCTTCGCTTCATAATCGGTATCCAGGAATCCGGTAGCGCCCGGGACGTCGATCACCTCCATACCGGCGAGGCAGGCGATGCCGCGCAGGAGGTCGACTGCGGAGATCATCCCGCCGGAAAGGCCGTACTTTTCCTGGAAGAGGGCAAGCGACGGCTTTTTTCCGCCGCTCCATGGCCAGATCCCGGTAGCGGGGAGATTCCCCTCCTTCAGGCGGCGCCGGTTGACCGGATGGTCGGCAAAGATCTCTTCTGCACGCTCCATACAGTCGAGGAGGAGCCCGGCATCCCCGCCGCGCGGGAGGAACTCCCCGATCGGTTGCCCGACGATATCATGGGGCGGTGTGGTCTCGGCCCCGAGCGCCCGGGGAACGACCATCAGGTTCCGGTAACCGACCCCGGGGTAGACCCTGATGTCATCGAGTGCGGCATCCAGGTCGCGGAGGAGTTCAGCGCCCTCGGTGCTGGATATATGCCCGGCGTTGAAGTCTTCGATCATGCCATCCCGGATCGTGACCAGGTTGCACCGGTAGGCAAACTCCCCCTCCCGGAGGGTGACTCCCATGCTGGCGGCCTCCAGGGGCCCCCTCCCGGTATACGTGGTGCGCGGGTCGTAACCCAGGATGGAGAGGTTTGCTATATCGCTCCCGGGCTCGAACCCCCCGGGGACAGTCCGGAGCATCCCGCACCGCCCCTCCCGGGCGATCCTGTCCATGTTTGGTATATCTGCGTACTCGAGGGGTGTTTTGCCCCCCAGTTCGGCAAGCGGTTCATCCGCCATGCCGTCTCCGAGGATGATGATGTATTTCATGTAGATCGTTGATGAATCTGGTTATTATCTGGTTTTGCTGATTCTGGTCGCCCCGGGAAAGCCTTTCCGGTGTGAGTCAGGATCACCTCTCCCCGAGTAACGCACGGGTTGCCGTGCGCACGCTCTCCCGGGAAGTGGTTCCGCATCGCCAGCCGAGAGCCTTGAGTCTCTCGACCGAGAGCTGCATCTTCGGGACATCGCCGACCCAGCCGCGCGCACCGCCGGTGAACCGGTAACGGGCGCCGGAGAGGTTCATCTCCTCCGCGACGATATCGGCGATCGTGACGACATCGATCCAGTCTTCAGACCCGATGTTGAAGGTATTTACCGGGTCATGCGCATGGTCTATCCCAAATTGCACTGCACGGACACATTCCCCGACCTCCAGGTACGATTTTGTCTGCCGACCGTCACCGAGGATCTCGAGTTCCTGCGGGTTTTCACGGAGTTTATGGATGAAGTCCGGGATGACGCCGTGGTTGCTCCTCTCGCCGATGATGTTTGCGAACCGGTAGACCCATGCCTGCATGTCAAACGAGTGACAGTAGGATGATATGAGCGCCTCACAGGCGAGCTTTGTCGCGCCGTAGACCGATATCGGTTCAAGCGGCGTGTAGGTCTCCGGTGTCGGGATGATCCTGGCCTCGCCGTAGACGGTCGAGGTCGACGTGAAGACGAGTTCTGGCACACCATGCGCCCGCATCGCTTCAAGCACCCGGTATGTGGCGATGACGTTGTTCTTCACCTGCGAGTCCGGGGCTACGGCACTCTGCCTGACATCAGGGTCTGCGGCGATATGGTAGACCCGGTCCGCGCCCTTCAGGTGCTCCTGCCAGCCTTCGTCGAGCAGGTTCTGCCTGACGAATGTGACCTGCCCGCTCGCCTGGTGCCGTGCGAGGTTCTCCATGGTGCCTGCGCTACAGTCATCGATGACCAGCACATCATCTCCCCCTGCAACCAGGGCATCGACGATGTGTGAACCGATGAACCCGGCACCGCCTGTTACGATACAGAACATCATAGATCAGTCTCCTTCTCATGCTATAGGATTTACGAAGAAAAGTCCTCTCAAAGGTAAATGCTTTGCCTGGAAAGGCCATGCAGTGGCGTGGCCGGGTGGAGTGCCGGTGCACGGGGATGTGTTTGTGGCCGGCGGTGCTATGGAGCGGGGAGGGAGTCCCCGGACGCCCTTTGGGGCCGAAAACCCCCCCTTATCCCCGGGGGGAACCGCATCCCCGGTGATCACCGGACCGCCACATAGCGGACATGAGCCCCTGCACCCTCTCTCCTGACCAGTCCAAGCCCCACAAGGATCTTCAGCCGCCTGACAGCCGTCGTCCTGGAAACCCCGATCTCTCCGGCGATCTCGCTGCTCTTCCGGGGCTCACGAACCTCATCCAGGATCATCCGGTCCGTCTCATCGATCAGGGATCCCATATCTCTCCTGAAGATGACGTTGAAGCGGTTTGGTGCCGTCGAGAAGGAGACGGAACAGAAAGGATGTTCTTCGACCTCACGCCGGATCAGCCGGATCCCGTAGCCGTAGCGCTCGATAAATCCGGTGTCGTAGAGGAGGTTTGAGAGAGACGGGTTCCGGGGAATGTGTTCCGGGTCAGCAATATCGACGCCCGGCATCAATCCGCCCGGATTTCGGATCTCGATCGCATCGGGGTGGAGGAAGATCCTGACATCGGCGCTCACGACGTAATTTCGGTGGGCGATGGCGTTGATGATCGCCTCCCTGATCGCTCTCGGCGGGTACTCCTCAATCCTGATCCGCCGCGTTCCGACGACCACCTCAACCCTCTGTATCTCTGCGAGGAGGTTTGAATACGCCGACTCGATCCCCTGCCAGGCCGGCCCCTCAAACTCCCGGCTCCATACCGGTTCTCCGCCTGCCATCCGGATCAGGCGGATCCGGGCATGGGGGATGTATCTGCCGGCGTCGGTAAAGAAAAGGATGCCTGCGTTGGTGAGCATCCCGTCTTTTGTAGCACCGGTGCTACGGAGGTAGCGATCGCGATCCTCATCTGCGATTGCCTTTCCCCGTGACTGCTTGATCGCCTCAAAAAACCAGTCGATGTAGAGAGAGTTCGCCTCCGTAAGAGCGAACGCCGGAGCTCCGTCCCAGGTGATGATCCCGAGTTCTGCCGAGAGCATGAGAATCTCCTGGATGGAGAGGGGCCGGATGCCTGTACCTACCCTGATGTAGACGACACCGCCGACGGAACAGAGCGAGGCGCCTTTCTGTACCTCGATGACGAGAAGATTCCTGCCGTTGATGGAAGGTTTCCGGATGGCGATCTGTGGAGGCGGTATGATCGCCGAAAGGGCGCTCGTAACCATCTCAAGTGCCGCTTTTACATCGGTTCCGATGATGTTACCGTCATCATCGACACCGATGATGATATAACCGCCCTCAGTGTTGGCGAATGCAGCAATCTCGCGGTGGAGTGTCCTTGACGGCTCTCTCTTGAATTCAACGTTTTCTGATTCCCCATCCCTGATGAGGGTGAGGAGGTGATCGAGATCCATATTTACTGTTAACTACTGTAACAGAGAATAATGTTACGGTAGATGATTTACTGTATCATTTTTTGATGATTCAGTATGATACAGTAAATATCATGCCGGAACTGCGGCTTGATATCCAGATAGAGCCTGGATCTTCCTCATTTGGGGCATAACAGATCATCTACTGATTCACCTGACCCGGCAGAGGAGCGGTGTGATAAAGACCCGGGCTGCCCCTTCGTAGCCCGGCACCCCCCAGTTCACCGGGAGATGGGGAAGAGATCCCACCGGGGGCCCGGGCAACCGCCGGCGCGGCTACCCGGCCACAGGAGCCCTCGAGAAGACCTCAAGGCTCCTGCTCCCTACCTTTCCGTTCCGCAGGAAGTAGTACTCAAACAGTCTATCCTTGTTCTCAGTATACGAGAACCAGTAGTTCAGCCGGTGGGTCCCCTTCGTATAACCGTCCAGCGCCGGGTAGGTATCGGAGCCCTCGGTGATCACGAGATCGAAGTCCCCTGCGTAGATCGACGATTCATCTATCTTCCTGCTATAGTAACTCAGTTTCGAGGCTGCCTCGCCCCGGTAGTACCAGGGCAGTGGCCAGTAGGACTCGCTCGCGACAGCCACATGATCGGCGGCATCGATCTCTGCAAAGACATCCCGCAGCTCTTCAGAGTTCTGCACCTGCACGATCGGCTCGTTGATATCTGCCGGCGTAAACGCTACGTGGAACATCATGACGACCAGAAAAACGCTCGCTAAAACCGCGATAACTGCTTTCCTTGAGGTCATCGCATAGACCGCGACAAATATCATCGGCAGGAGCTGGTGGAGGATCAGCCACGGCACTTTCTCTCCGATGTAGGCATAGGCGGCAAGTGATATGAGCATCCAGAATATAGCGAACCTCGCGAACTCCTCCTGTCGATTGACCGGCTCTGTTGCATCACCACGGCTGAAGAACCCAAGAAATCGGCTCCACATGCTCCGGGTCTCCGGTGCAGGCGGGCCTTCCTCCACTGCGGTGGGCTCCACATCCGCCGGGGCTTCTTCTTCATGTACCTCTGCGCCCGCAGGGATCTCATCTGCCACCCCTCCCTCGCGACGCTTCCGCAACCTCTCGACGATGTCCGGGACGCCGAAGAACTGCAGGACTCCGACGACGGCGAGGGCCAGGATCGGGATCTCATAGAGGATGAAGAGCAGGATGTAGAAGTACGGCGGGCCACCGAGCCGTTGCATCTGGTGCATGGAGGTCCAGTGCTCGATAGCCTTGAGCCACCCGTCCAGGAGCACCTCCGGATGCGCGCCAAACGATGAGTAGAAGACCGCCATGATCCCGACCACGACGACCCCCCCGACCACGACATCCCTGACCCAGTGGGCCGGCAACCGCACCTTCCGCGTCCAGACAAGGTAGAGGAAGAACGCTCCGAAGATCAGAAGGACGATCGGCATATTCTCTTTTGTCGACATCCCAAAGCCCGCCGCCGCCCCGGCGAGCAGCGCATACCGGATCTGTCCCCGCTCAAAGTAGTAGAGTATGGCGACAAGCAACGCCAGTGTGAAGAAAGCGATGTAGATATCGTTCCTGAGGAAACGCGAGAAATAGACCATACAGGGTGAGACCGCGAGGAAGAGCGCCGCGACCAGGGTCTGTTTCTGATCAAGGTAGCCGAGCCGGTAGATCGGGTAGATGAGCGGAACGATCAGGGTGCCAAAGAGTGCCGGAAGGATCCTGCCTACAAGATCGGAGTCCCCGAGGAGTGAGAAGATCCCGGCCGTCGTATAGTAGAGAAACGGCCCATGGTACATGGGGTTGTAGATATAGGCTCCTTCGGTCAGGAGTTTGTATGAGAACCAGGCGTGGATGGCCTCGTCGTGGTGAAATAACTTCAGGTCAAGAGAATAAAAGCGAAGAATAACTGTGACCAGAAGTATGAGGAGAAACAGTCTCTCAAACGAGAGACGTTCACGGATCCATCCCGTGAATGCTGCGGCATTCACGCCGCTCTCACCTCAACTCTCCAGCACAATCTCAATACCGATGCCTTTAGGAACCTGAATCCGCATCAGCTGGCGCAGTGCCCGCTCATCAGCATCGATGTCGATGAGCCTCTTGTGCACCCGCATCTGCCAGCGATCCCAGGTTGCAGTACCTTCGCCGTCAGGGCTCTTCCTGGTGGGCACCACGAGTTTCTTCGTGGGCAGCGGGATCGGACCTGCCAGATTGACGCCGGTTCGCTCTGCTATCTCTTTGATCCTGTCACAGACCATCTCGATCTTCTCGAAGTCAGTCCCTGAAAGACGTATTCTGGCTTTCTGCATATTTGCCACCAAAAAATATAGGTACCGTTATCTCATCTGCTTCGGCGTTACGTTGATGCACATACCCGCTGCGATGGTAGAGCCCATATCGCGGACAGCAAACCGTCCAAGCTGGGGGATCTCTTTGACGTTCTCGATGACCAGAGGGCGGGTTGGCTTGATCTTGACGATCGCAGCATCACCGGTCTTGAGGAACGTGGGGTTCTCTTCTTTAACCTGGCCGGTGCGCGGGTCGAGTTTCTTCTGAAGCTCGATGAAGGTGCACGCGATCTGAGCGGTGTGGCAGTGGAAGACCGGGGTGTAGCCGACGGTCAGGGCGCTGGGGTGGTGGAGCACGACGATCTGTGCGACAAATTCGTCCGCAACGGTCGGGGGCACGTCAACAGGGCCGCAGACATCGCCACGGCGGATGTCACCCTTGCCGATACCACGGACGTTAAACCCGACGTTGTCACCAGGGACTGCCTGGCCGATCTCTTCGTGGTGCATCTCGATGGTCTTGACCTCACCGTTCTTGTTGGACGGCATGAAGGCGACCTTCATCCCCTTCTTCATCACACCGGTCTCGATACGGCCGACAGGCACGGTTCCGATACCAGAGATGGAGTAGACATCCTGGATGGGGAGACGGAGGGGGAGTTCGGTCGGCTTCTCAGGTTCGACAAGCGCGTTGAGCGAATCAAGCACCGTTGGGCCTTTGTACCAGGGAGTGTTCTCACTGAGTTTGCCGATGTTGTCACCGACAAACGAGCTCATCGGGATGAAGCTCGTGTTCTCAGGCTTGTAGCCGACCATCTTGATGAGCTGGGAGAGCTGCTCCTTGACCTCGTTGTAGCGCTTCTCGTCATACTTGACGACATCCATCTTGTTGATGCCGATGATCAGCTGGTTGATCCCAAGCGTTCGGGAGAGGAAGACGTGCTCCTTGGTCTGTTCCATCACGCCGTCAGGTGCGGC
>Ga0265294_10009734_pt1 | contig 11030 bp, 8 predicted proteins | sample MunlanPumphouse3_FD_192504 | JGI IMG/M metagenome (GOLD analysis project Ga0265294, IMG submission 192504) | Groundwater microbial communities from a municipal landfill in Southern Ontario, Canada - Pumphouse #3 | ecosystem: Environmental > Aquatic > Deep subsurface > Groundwater | place...
TAGGGGAGGGTATTCCCCTCTCCCATGAAGGTTGCTACAAAAAGATTGGCAGGATTGGAGTAGATTGCCTCTCCTGGCCCTTCCTGCATTACCTTCCCCTCATGCATCACTATGATGCGGTCGGCGATGGAGAGTGCTTCCTCCTGGTCATGGGTTACATAGATGGTGGTGATCCCCGTCTCATCATGAATCCTTCGTATCTCTTCACGGAGATGCTTACGCAACTTAGCATCGAGCGCAGAGAGTGGTTCATCCAGAAGCAGCAATTGGGGCTGTGATGCAAGCGCTCGCGCCAAGGCAACCCGTTGCCGCTCTCCACCACTGAGCTCCTGGCTTCGCCTCTTCTGGTATCCTTCCAGGGCAACCAATGAGAGTAGTCGGCCGATACGCTCCTTTCGTTTTGCTTTTGGCAGTTTACGCAACTTCAAGGGATAAGCAATATTCTGTTCAACGTTCATATGGGGGAAAAGGGCATAGTCCTGGAATACCATGGCGATCTGGCGTTCATGGACCGGTGTTTGGGATAGGTCTTTTCCATTCAGCAGCAATGAACCTGAGTGCAGGGGAAGTAATCCAGCGATCAATTGGAGGGATGTGCTCTTTCCACATCCTGAAGGACCTATGATACATGCCAGTTCTCCTGCCTGGACAGAAAATGACACATTCAAAGAAAAATCCTTATAGGATGCCTTCAATGCACAATTCAGACCTTCAGCGGCCATATGTACCCCCTTTCGCAAATTCACTTACAATAAATACCAGTACACTGACTGCAATCAAGATGGTTCCCAGAGCACAAGCACCTTGGAAATTGTAACTCCCGATGAGTCGATACATCACCACTGGGAGTGTAATGATCGAACTGTTTGCCAATGTCAGGGTAGCATTGAATTCGCCCATGCTGAGGGCAAACGCAAAAATTGCCCCTGTGAACATAGCCCCCTTCAGTAAAGGGAGTTCAATGGCAAGGAATGTCCTTAGAGGGCCAGCACCAAGGGTCAATGAACTGTGCATGTAGGTTAAGGGAATCTTACGGTACTCAGGAAGGATGGTTCTCAGGACAAAGGGAATGGCAATGACCAGGTGGGCCAATACAACCAGGGTATAACTCAATGCAAGCCCTCCCCTAAGTCGGCTTGCGATCAAGTAGTATCCTAGACCAATAATAACGGAACTGACGGTCATGGGGAGCATCCCTGCCAACTCCAAGAAAGAAGAGGTGTGTTTCTTTCTCCTGATGGCGACTGATAGGGTAAGAGCAAGCGGGACGGTGGTTGCAGCAACCACCAGTGCGATAAGCAAGCTGTTCGTCAATGCCCCTAAGGCAGATCCCATATGGCCTGTTGCACTTTCCAAGCTGAGCAACTGGCGATACCACTTCAGGCTGAATACTTCCTGGGCTGAACGAGATGGTGCTGCCATGAAAGAACGCACCACGACCGATACGATAGGACCCAAAATAAACAGGAAGGAGATGATGGTGTACAAGAATGCGAGTATTCTTCCCACCACAGTTGCTGGTTTTTTCTCCAGTGTTCGATGGGAAGTGCGGTAGGTTTCACTTTGTGCCAATCTCTTCTGGGTAGCATTATACCAGAGCAATAAGAGGCTGGTTATGAGTATGGAGAACAAAGAAAGGGCACTTGCAGCGGCAGGATTCCCCATCATCCTTGCTTGCCGGTAGATTTCCACTTCCATGGTCGTGAACTGGGGTCCTCCCCCGAGCACCAGGATAATGGCAAAACTATTGAAACAGAACAAGAAAACCAGGCTAGCAGAGGAGACAATGGCAGGTATGAGTCTGGGAAGTGTAATGGAAAAGAACGTTCGTACCTTGTTTGCTCCCAAGGTCCAGCTTGCTGCCTCACAATTCTCATCCATATGTTCCCAATACGAGGATACAAGGCTCATGATGATCGGAAAGTTGTAAAAGGTGTGTGCAAGGATGATTGCAGGGAAGGAGTAGAGGATTTTCAGAGGTGGTTCCTCAAGTTGGAAGAGACTCATCAGTGCACGATTGAGAAACCCATTATTACCGAAAAAGATAACGAAACCGAGTACAACCAGGATGGAGGGGATAACAAAGGGTATGGCACTCAGTGCCAGTATCATACGCTTGCCTTTGAAGGAGTATGTAGCGATCAAGTACGCACCAGGTAGTGCGACTGCAAGCGAAGCTAGGGTAGAGAGCGTTGCCTGCAGCAGTGTGAATCCCATGATTTTTTGTGTATACGGGTCACTGAAAACACTGAAAAGTCGGGAGAATGAGAAGCCCTCCTCAGTAATGAATGCTGAGGAGAGCGTGAAAAACAGAGGGACAAAAAACAGCATCAGCAAGACAACCATCGATGGAATGGGCATGGTACGATAGAATCGTCTGTACTGAATGCTGTTATTTTCTCTCATTTACTCATTACCTGTGTCCATTCAGTAAGCCACCTATCCAGGTTTTTTGCAAGAGTTTTGCTATCCATGGAGAGGTTCTTTTCCGGTTTTGGGGCGTAATCGAAGGCATCAGGGAGTTCCGTCTTGCTGTTAACCGGGTACATTGAATTTGCCATGGCAATGGTCAATTGTCCCTTGGTCAGGATAAAGTCGATGAACTGCCTGGCCTCATCCTTCTTCTTACTGGAAGCAAGCAAGCCAACTCCTTCGATGGTTGTACTATGCCCTTCCTCGAAGATTGCTACCTGGTAGCGGGTGGTATCCTCGTAAGTGACATGGTACACAGGACTGGTGGTATAACTGAGAACCAGGGGAGCTTCTCCCTCAGTGAACAGACCATAGGCGCTGGACCATCCATCGGTGATGGTAAGAGCCTGTTCTTTCATGGTCTCCCACCAGGTAAGGTATCCCTCTTCTCCAAAGACCTCGATTGTCCATAACAACAAGCCAAGGCCAACTGAGCTGGTCCTGGGATCGATCAGGATAACTTTATCCTTGTAGATTGGATCAGTCAGGCTGGCAAGAGACTTTGGCACCATATCACTGTCCATGGCCTCCGTATCCACTACAAATGCAAAGTTCCCGTAGTCGAACGGGATCAGCTGATAGGTGGGATCAAAATGCAAGAATTCAGGAATGTCAGCAAGTACCTCGCTCTTGTACGGTTCCAATAACCCTGCCTCATAGATTTTAGAGGCCATATCGTCACTGATTCCAACCACGACATCTGCCCATGGGTTATTAGCCTCTGAGATGAGTTTGTTCATCATCTCCATGCCATCACCTGAGCTTACCAAGTTTACCTTGATACCGGTCTCTTCTTCAAACATCTCGACCAAGACAGGGCCAGGGCCCCAGTCTCCACTGAAGGAGTCATAGGCATAGACTACGAGCTCCTGCTGTTCCTGCACACCTTGTGCAGTAATCGGGGTAAGAAGTGAAAGGATGGCAACCAATACACAGACGAACTGATGCTTTTTCATAAGCACCTCCATATAATTTAGTCTGCCATGGGGATTGATTTTGTAAGATATGACTGTCTCCCTCCGCTGGTATGATCCAGATCAGGTTAACGGGTGTAATCTCAGGCCAAGAGGCCACCCCAGGACATCCTTAGCCTAACGGGATGAGGAGAAACTGTCAATATACGTTCTGTTGACCGCTGTCGTCCGCTCATGTACAGTGAGAATTATGAAAAGACTTGTTCCCTCCAGTGAGGTTTCTGACATTGATGCAAAGGCCCAAAGCCAGGCAAAAATACCCGCTCTCTGTTTGATGGAGAGTGCAGGGTTGCAGATTTACCAGAAGTGGAAATCACAGATTGAGACAACTGACCGTCTGGTTTTTCTCTGTGGTGGGGGCAATAATGGTGGTGATGCATTGGTAGTTGCCCGTTATGCCTACAATGATGGTTTTCATAACATGCTATTGGTTTATTCCGGGGCACATATCTCACCATCTTGTGAGGTTCAACGTAGTATTGCCGAAGCCTATATGATCCCTCAGTTTGACTGGGATGCTGCAAATGATTCTGATCGTCATGCATTATTTGAAAATGCTTCCTGGATTGTGGATGGATTGGTAGGCACGGGCCTGAAAGGACCGTTGAAGAAATCTCTGCAGACCCTGGTTTTACAAGCGAACAAGAGTCCTGCAAAACGATTGGCCATCGATATTCCCAGTGCTGTAGGGGATGATGTTCCTGTCTCCTCTGTCCATATACACGCAGACATGACGGTAACGATGGGCAAGGAGAAGGTGGCAATGTACCACCCTGCCAATCGGGCTTCCTGTGGACGTATTCTCTTGGTGAATCCTTCCTTCCCTCCATTTCTCCTCGATCAGTGTAAAGCGACTGCACTGCTGTGCGAGCGTGTGAGTGCAACGCTGCCATCACTTGCTCTGAATGAGTACAAGTCCACGAGAGGCCATATAGCGATTTTTGGAGGTAGCAAACAGTACACTGGAGCTGCTCGTCTATCAGCCCGTACTGCCTTTTCCTCAAGGGCAGGGTTGGTAACCTTGTTTTGTGACGAGGAAGTGTACCCGGTGGCTGTTTCTGAATCAGCTTCCGTCATGGTTCAGGTGTATGAAACACAGAACCTGGAGAAATATGATGCAATTCTAGCCGGACCAGGGTGGGGAGAGGGAAGGGAAGCCCTGCTGGAGAGACTTCTTGCCTCAGAATTACCCATGGTCCTTGATGCTGACGGGATCAGCGCTTATGCATCATTATTAAAGCAGGGAAAGCTACCTTCCCATGGTCCCATGATACTTACCCCACATCTAGGGGAGCTCAGGACGCTTGTGTCGGCGCTCTTTCCTGATGATGCACACGATGTGGCCAAGGATGATACTCCCTCTTCATTCTTCCATATCCTGGAGTGTACTGCCAATCACCTTGATGCCACGCTTGTAGTAAAAAGTCAGTTGGTATATGTGGCTTCTCCTGGAAAACAGACCGTGGTAGTGGAGGGGAACAACCCATCCTTGGGAGTTGCTGGAAGCGGGGATGTCCTTGCAGGCATTCTTGTTGCTTTGCTTCCAAAACTTCGTGATTGCACTCAGGTAGCGCTTGAAGGTACCTTGATCCATCAGCGAGCAGGAAGCCTTGCAGCAGCCCAGTATGGATATTATGACAGTGAAACACTCATCTCCTTTGTAGGAAGGGCTACCCAGGAGGCTGAACGGTGATGCAGCTCTATGTACTAGCCATAGCCTACCTGCTGTTTGGGGCAGGAATCTTGCTGGCTGACAGTTATGGGCTTTCCTTTGCGTTGTTGTTGTCAATGCGTTATGCGTTCAGAACCAAGAGGGTACTGAGAAGATTGCTCATTGTTCTGGGTATGGTGATCACGCTCGGTCTTGGTTTCTTTCCCATGGATCCAGGTCCGGTATTTCTTGGGGATTTTGTTCCCATGCTCAATATCTTCTCCCTCATGCTCTACTATGTATTCAGGTCTATAAGGGGATTGGAAGATGGCAATCGTAATGATGAAGACTCGGTGTTGGATGCAACGGGGCGCTATATGGAACAGAATAAGCGAAATGTAGGATTCTTGACTGTTGTGGTAGCAATAGTCCATTTTTTGGCACCTCAGTTGGTTTTGCTGTAGGAGGGGTTTTATGCAGGAGCGAGTAACGACAGCGGGAATCTTGGTACAAGATGGAAAATATCTTGTTGCAAAAAGAGAGGAAAAAGGCTCTATTGGGGGGCTTTGGGAGTTTCCTGGTGGAAAGAACCGCTATACGGAAACTGAAGAGGAGACACTTATACGAGAATTCCAGGAGGAACTTGGTTTATCAGTCTCAGTGGGTCCTCTAGTTCACTCACATGATTTCATCAACAAGGATACCCGGTATCATCTGAAGGCTTACTTGGTTTCTGCTCCGCCCATAAGCCACCTTGATCTATTGGTTCATAGTGAGTTTCGCTGGGTTGCCTTGCAAGATTTGCCATCGTATGATTTTGCACCAAGTGACCAGGAGATCATAAAGACATTGCTTTCCGTTGAATCCAACAAGGGATAACCACGAGGAGGTTGCTATGGACGTTTTAGGTTCTTACACCAGCACGATTATTGCAGTTTTCGGTACCATTATCCTGGTGGTAGTAATTCATTTTCTATTCAGGAAGACCGTGGAAAGTTCAAAACGTTGGCCATACCAACGCCAGTTCTTGGTGTTCTTAATTGTTCTTGTCGGGCTTTTCATGTCAATCGCATTTCTCCCCATCCACAATGAGGTGAAGAACCAGATACTCAGCGTCTTGGGCATATTGCTCAGTGCAATCATAGCACTTTCCTCGACAACCCTGGTAAGCAATGCCATGGCTGGGCTCATGCTCCGTGTTACGGGTGAATTCCGCGGTGGTGATTTTATCGAAGTTGGGACATTGGTGGGTCGCGTCACCGACTTAGCGATTTTCCATACTGAAATCCAATTGATCAACCGTGATGTGGTAAGTCTTCCCAATCTCTATCTGGTCCAACAATCTGTGCATGTAACGAGAAGGGATGGTACCTTCATCAACCTCGCAGTTTCCATCGGGTATACAGTAAGTAGGGTAGAGGTGGAGGAAGCCCTATTGGAAGCTTCGAAGAAATGTGGACTTACTGATGGATTTGTATTCATTGAAGCCTTCCTTGACCATGCTATATCCTATCGGTTGTATGGACTCCTTAAAGAGTCAGGAGAGAGGTTGAGCAAGCTCAGCGAGCTTCATAAGACGGTGCTGGATGTTTTCTGTGAACGTGAGATAGAGATTGCATCTCCTGCCTTGAATGATAGAAGAGAGATGGAGAGGGACAGCTTATACCTCCCAAAGGTTGTAGCCAAGAAGGAGAAACCGACCAAAGAGACAATTGCTGCTGAGAAGGTAGCCTTCGATAAGGCAGATGAGGCACAATCCATAGAAGATTTGAAACAACAGCTGGAAAAAGCAACCAAGAAACTCGAGGGAGCTACCAAGACTGCAAAAGAGAAGCTGGAGAAACAAATCAAGGTGTTGGAAGAAGAGATAACCAAACGGGAAGAGAAGAAAAGCGAAGAAGCATAGGTTGTGTGAAGAGTAATGACTTCCAGAAAATTTCAGCTCTTACCCTCAATGGAGTTTACTGATCAATATCCAGAAGTGGAATAGTATGGTACACAAAGAATCTATGCCACTATAAATGAATAGATGAACGAGGTTTATGGCTTAAGACAGGTTTCTTGTTCCATCATTACATTCTCTGGGAGAATTATGTCAATCGGAACACATATTGTGGTTTCAGGGAGCTGGTTCAGCAACCCCTTTCGATACAACTGGTAGATTGCCGTATACCCCTGATACTCTGGGCGCTGGGAGAGCAGACAATCGACATGCTTGTTTTTCATGGCCTTGCAGTTTTGTGCAATAGCATCGTATCCGACCATGATGGTTTGACTTTTCCTACCAAGCTGTACCACGAGTTCCGCTACTCTGTGAATTGCATCATTGACAACAAAGATACCACTCATGTCAGGGTGGTTTCTGTAAAACGTGTCAAGTTCTCCTAGTGGATCCTCTCCTCCAAAATGAATTTCCATATCATATGTTGTATAACCGGGTTTATCTGCAAAGTAGCTGAGAAAGCCTCGTACACGTTCAGCCGAGTTATATGCAGCACGATGGGTCTGTACTGCAAGCAGTGTGCCTCCATTAGGCTGCAGTAGATGCATCATCCTGCCTGCAACGTATCCCCCTTGGTAAGGGTTCTGGATAACACTACACACTGGTGCTGAATCAGGCAGTGGGCTGTCAACGAATGCGTAATCAAGGGTAGGGTGGTCAGCAAGCAAGGCTTCTGCCTCTGCTGGGACGACAGGGGCCAACAGTAGTGCATCAATTGGCTTTTCTAGGATTCGCCTGCCCTGTGCCAATAGGGATCCTTCCTTTGTCCTGTCAAATTCAAGCATATCAATAGTTACAGCAAGGGGGGACAGTTCCTTTGCTGCTTTCAGGATTCCTTCGTACATCAGATTCCAATAACCGTATTCGCTGTGGAGAAGTGGAAGTAGCACACCAATGGTAAATTGCTTGCTCAGCTTAAGGTTCCTTGCATAGGTGTTTGGTTGGTATCCATGCTCATCGATGATGCTCATCACTTTCTCGACAGTCTTGGGAGCAACCCTTCCTCTTTTATGGAGTACCCGGTCAACAGTCCCTATTGAAACGTTCGCTAGTTTGGCAATCTCGGATATAGTCATAAGTCCCCTGCTCATCAATATGTTTGTCAGAATATAATTGGTTAACGATAACGCAGATACAGTATAGCATATCATCTTATAGGTGAATAGAAACGGTCCGACATATTTCCATTCATTCAGCGATATTACAGGTTTTTCTGATTGTTACTTGACAGAATCGCATTCAGAGATAACAATAGAATTACATTTGCGTTTACGTTAACGCATCGTTTATATCGTTCTTATGCAATGAGCTTAAGGGGGCAACCATGCAAAGAAAATCAATTGATATGTATGAGTTCTGGTTTTTGGTAGGATCACAGTTCCTCTATGGACCAGAGACACTCAATGAAGTAGCAAGTCACGCACAGCAGATGGTAGAGGGATTGAATGCCTCTGGCAAGCTGCCTTGCAAGGTTGTATATAAAGCGACACTCAAGACTCCTGAAGAAATTGAGCAATGCATCAAGGACGCAAATTATGATGATACCTGTGCAGGAATCATCACCTGGATGCACACATTTTCCCCATCAAAGATGTGGATCAATGGTTTTTCCCTGTTGCAGAAGCCATATTGCCATCTCCATACCCAGTTCAACCGCATGATACCCGATACGGAAATTGATATGGATTTCATGAATCTGAATCAGTCTGCACATGGGGACCGAGAACATGGGTTCATTGCTGCAAGGATGCGTATGGGTCGAAAGATCATCACTGGGTTCTGGGAAGATGATGCTGTCCAGAAAAAGCTTGGTTCCTGGATGCGCTCAGCAATTGGTGCAATAGAGAGCAGAAAGCTGAAGGTTATGCGATTCGGTGACAATATGAGGAATGTTGCAGTCACTGAAGGTGATAAGGTCGGGGTGCAAATGCAGCTTGGCTGGCAGGTGAATACCTGGGGTGTAGGTGACTTGATCAAGGAGATCGAAGCGGTCACTGATGCTGAGGTGGAAGCCCAGATGGATGCATATGAAGAGAAGTATGAGTTTTCCACCAAGGATATGGAAACCGTTCGTTACCAGGCTCGGGAAGAGGTTGCCATGCGACATTTCTTCGAGCGGGAAGGAATCTCTGCTTTCTCAAATACATTTGAGGACCTGCAGGCAATGCGACAGTTGCCTGGTCTTGCGAGTCAGGATCTGATGGCTGAAGGATACGGCTATGGTGGTGAAGGGGACTGGAAAGTTTCTGCCATGACCAGCTTGGTAAAGAGAATGACCGAAGGTATGGAAGGTGGTACTACCTTCATGGAAGATTATACCTACCATATGGAGAAAGGCAATGAGCTTTCTCTTGGGGCACATATGCTCGAGATCTGTCCTACCATTACTAAAGAGAAAGCAAGAATCGAGGTTCATGAACTGGGTATCGGGGGGAAGGAACCTCCAGCCCGTCTTGTTTTTGAAGGCCATCCAGGAAGGGCAATCCTTGCTTCCCTGATTGACATGGGAGGACGCCTGCGACTGATAGTGAACGAGATCGAGGTGGTGAAACCTATCTACAAGATGCCGAACCTTCCTGTTGCAAGAGTCATGTGGAAACCCGAACCCGATTTATACCAGGCAGCACATCTTTGGATGCTTGCCGGCGGTGCCCACCATGCAGTGCTGAGTTATGATGCCACTGCAGAGATGCTTGAAGATTGGTGCGAGATCATGGGTATTGAGTTTGTACATATCCATAAGGATGTCACCGTTGCTTCCATGAAGCAGCAGTTGTTCCTTTCTGATCTTGCTTGGAAGCTCAAGTAACAGAGATAGGCAATAGGTAATAAGAAGAGGTCGACTCCGTAAGGAATCGACCTCTTTAATGCATTTGTGCTCTCAGTTATTTTAGATGAGCTACTGCAGCCTTTTCAACTGGAAGACCCTGCTTGTATCGTGCAAGGAATGCGTTGAAGCCAGCAATATCCTCTTCAGTCGGTTCTACGGTTGTTACCTCAGCAGAGGCAAATACCTTTGAATCGAGGTATTCAGAGAGTGTTTCATCTTTCTTCTGCGCCATATAGGCAGCAAGCAGTGCGATGCCCCAAGCCCCACCTTCTCCTGCTGTCTTCAATACAGAAATTGGGGTATGCAGGGCACTTGCCATCATCTTCTGTCCAACTTCCGCTGTCTTGAAGAAGCCTCCATGTCCGTTGATGGCGTCGATTGCCACATGTTCCTCTTCAAAGAGAATATCCATGCCGATTCTTAGTACCCCAAGCGCTGTGAAGAGTTGGGAACGCATGAAATTTGCAAGGGTGAAGGAGTTCTTGGTTTCTCGGACAAAAAGAGGACGACCTTCATTGATATCAGTCATCGTTTCCCCGCTGATATAGTTGTACGGCAAGAGTCCACCACAATCCTTGTCTCCTTCCAGTGCCTTGAATAGGAGCTTGTCATAGAACTCTCCCTTGGAAACTGAGAATCCAAGAGTCTGTACCACTTCATTGAACAGTCTCATCCAGGCGTCATACTCGCCGGTACAGTTGTTGCCATGGCTCATTGCTACCAGTGACCCATCAGGGGTGGTGACCAGGTCAATGAACTTGTTGTAGCTCTTGGAAAGAGGCTTCTCAAGGACAATCATGGCAAAAACGGAAGTACCAGCTGATACATTTCCGGTTCGCTTCTTCACAGAATTGGTTGCAACCATTCCAGTACCTGCATCTCCCTCGGGAGGGCAGAGTGGGGTACCTGCTTCCAGCATACCGCTTGGATCGATCAAGGCCGCACCTTGCTTGCTCAATACACCTGCCTGCTCACCTGCTGGTAGAATGGAGGGTAGAATGGAGATTAAGTCCCAAGGGTATTTACGATCTTGTATCTGGTTTGCGAATCGGTCAAGCATTTCAGTATCATAGTGTCCACTTGCTATATCAATCGGGAACA
>Ga0265294_10009735_pt1 | contig 11029 bp, 9 predicted proteins | sample MunlanPumphouse3_FD_192504 | JGI IMG/M metagenome (GOLD analysis project Ga0265294, IMG submission 192504) | Groundwater microbial communities from a municipal landfill in Southern Ontario, Canada - Pumphouse #3 | ecosystem: Environmental > Aquatic > Deep subsurface > Groundwater | place...
GGGACAGTGGAGAAGCTGGAAGACCTTCTGTTCCATTCAGAGGATTTCTTCATTGGGGAAGTAGGCCTTGACCGACGGTTCATCGACCGAATGCCTCTTTTGAAGCAGATTGAAGAGCTTAGGAAGATTCTTCAGGCAGCAAGGCAGCTGTCCCGTCCTGTTACGCTTCACTGCGTAAGAGCAGACGGGCACATGGTCCGCGTAATCAAGGAATTCCAGGATGTGAAGTTTCTATGGCATGGCTTCAACGGCTCGCTAGAAACTGGAGAAGAGCTCCTTGGGCTTGGAGTCCTTGTGTCGGTCAGACCTGGATTCGGGGAAGGCGCCCGTGCTCTTTTGGCAGCGCATCCAGACCGGATTCTTGTAGAGAGCGACTATACAGGAGCAGATGCTCATCTGTATAATGAAATCCTGGCATCCAACTACGAAGAAGCAGCCAAGGCTGCTGGAATCAAGCCAGAACAGCTGGAGGAGAACGCCCGTGCCCTCGGAAAGATTTTTACGCATAAGCAGATTCATAGGTGAACAGGCAGTTGATTCGCTGGCTGGAAAGTTCGTCGTGCTGGTAGGCGTAGGAGCAGTGGGAAGCTACTGCCTGGAAGCGCTTGCACGAAGCGGCATCGGAAGATTCCGTCTGGTTGACTTCGACACCGTGAGTGTGACTAACATAAACCGCCAGCTGCTGGCTCTCGATTCAACTGTGGGCAAGCTCAAGTGCGAAGCAGGCAAGGCCCGCGTTCTTGATATCAACCCCGATGCCAGAGTAGAAGCTGTGCCAGCCTTTGCAAATCAGGAAACCTTTCCAAGTATTTTCGAAGGCAGCCCTGATCTGGTAATAGATGCAATCGACTCGCTCAATCCCAAGTGCGGTCTGCTTCAGTACGGCTGGGAGAACCATTTCCAGATAATCTCTTCAATGGGCGCCGCCTTGCGCCGGGATCCCGCCTTGGTACGGACTGGAGATCTGATGGATACCTGGGGCTGCCCTCTTGCAAAGCAGGTCCGTACCAACCTCCGCAAGCGCGGAGTCGGAAGGGGAATTGATACTGTGTTCTCTCCTGAGCTTGTCCAATACGAATACAAGGATCCTGATGAAGAAGAGCAGGCGGACTTCAACGAGCAGATTCTTGATCGGGGACGCAGGCGGCGTGTGCTTGGAAGCCTTCCGACAGTTACAGGTGTGTTTGGACTGAATCTTGCGCACCTGGCGCTGGGAAAGCTTCTCGGCGAGGAACTCAAGGGAGAAGAGGCGTTCAGACCGACTTAGGTATCGCTCCGCCCCAGTTTGAGTTGTCCAGGGCTTTCAGCGTCACGCTTGTGCTTCCTGTGCTTCCCTGCTTGCTTGAAGTCACAATTATCGTATACTGCGAATCCTTGTCCGGCGAAACCTCGCATGTCCGGCAGTTCCCGTTCTTGACTGGAATCCCACCGCAGTACCACTTGTATGTCAGATCATTTTCCGTAAGACCCGAAGGCAGGACAGAAGGCTTGAAAAGCAGAAGGTACGACTTGAACTGATTTCCTGTTCCCTTCTTTTGAACTAGAATCGTCCCTGAAATTGGCGCTGAGACATCGTTGGTCACTGAAACATCGCTTAGGTTGCTTGCGTCATCGACAACCATCGTCATTGAGCCTCTTGTCGTCGCCGAACCTACGATCCTCACTGCCGTTATGGCGCTTGTCACCATTTCATTGTCCTTGTAGAGAATCGCAGAAATCTCATAGGATCCAGCGTGGATTGCTTCCTGTGTCAGCGCCGAATTCATGCTGTTCCGGTCGATTGGCCTTGTGAACACGCTGCGGCTCTGATTCTTCTGGTCGAACAACTCGATCACTATCTGAGCCTCTGAAGCAGATGGAAGGTAGAAGTCACCGGATATGGCGAACTCGATTTCCAGCCGTCCCTTTCCAGGAAGCTCGTTCATGAGAATCGATGCAGTTGCAGTGCTCTTCTTTATTTCCTGGCTTCTGCTGCCCTTTGCAATCGGGTTGCCTGAGCTGTTCAGGGCTGAGGCCTCGAATGACCACAGTCCGCATCGGATATTCGAGAGAGTGAACTTTCCTGTTGTGCTTTCGATTGCTTCAAGCTTCTCCCCATCCGGACCAGTTCCCGAAAGAAGGTAAGTTGAAATCTTCATGCTTTCTGCAGGGGGTGCGATGGTCTTGGATTGCTCCAGGTCCGGGGCGCATGCATCGATGGTTACCGATGTGAAAGTTTCCCTGACTTCGTCCTTGCAGCCGATTGAAACCATAAGGCATAGTAAAGCCATAATGATCAATAGAGTCTTTTTCATAGCAATTTCCGCCGAAGAAGGAAGGCAAGTCTCTTCAGCTCACCCTTAATAGCGGCGGAAATGGTTTTTTGCTGAGCAAATTCGGACAGTTTTTGGAACTTTTTTTCTTTTTTCTGGCCAAACCCTTAATCTTCGTTAAGCATTATGCTCTGATGCAAGCAGTTTCTTGTCCTCATGGACAGTAAGTGGAATAGCAACTGCGGCAACAATCAGCTCATAGATTCCGAATGTATACCAAACTATTCCATTGCCGAAAAGCATCGGGAGCAGGATTATCACAAGGCTGTTTGCGATGAAGCTCCTGAGAACGTTGATGATGATTGCGCTCTTTGTGCGCTTTGTTGAATACAGATAGGCGGAAGTCATCGTATTGAGCGCCATGACTGTGAATCCCCATGCATACTGGGGCATGACTTTCACTGTGAATGCAAGAGTCGCCTCATCTGATCCGAACAGGCGGCAAACCGAGCCTCCCCAGACAAGCAGAAGCAGGTTTATCGCAATGCTTCCGAAGAAGTTGATCATCTCTCCAATATGGTAGTATGCGTTCATGTCCTTGTAGTTCTTCGCTCCGAAGCTTTGCCCGATCAGCGGCTGAAGTCCTTCACCTGTGCCGAAGAAGATAGCAACGGAGAACGAAGCAACGTAACTGATTATTGAGAACGAATTGACGCCGATGTTCCCAAGCATCCGGAGCAGAACATAGTTCATGCACAGTGTTGACACCGGGGTGGAGAACTGAGAGATGCATTCAGGAAGTCCTCGGAGCATGATCTTGCGCAGCAGCTTCCCTTCCAGTGTAAAGCGCCTGATCCTCAGCTGGCCTTTCTTCTGGAAGAAGTGCGTCAGAAGTACCAGAAGCGTCACTGTCTGTGATACTCCTGTTGCGATTGCTGCTCCCTTGAGCCCCATCTGAAGCGGAAACACCATCAGCCAGTCGCCGAAGATGTTCAGAACAGAGCCTGCAATGACGGCGGTGCTTACGATTACCGGCGAGCCATCGTTTCGGCAGAATGCCTGGAAAGCAGTCGAGAGTCCTGATGGAATGATGAAGACTGAGTACCAGAAAAGATACTCCATCACCATTTCGTGGTAGGTGGCGTTCGCTCCGAGAAGCCTGCTTACCTTGTCTGTCATTCCGAGCCCAATGGCCGAAAGCGCAAATGAGATGAAGCTGATGCACAGCAGAGCGTGCATGAAGGCCTGATTCGCCCCTTTTATGTCGCCTCGGCCGATTCTTACAGCAACAATCGTTACTCCTCCTATGGAAGAGAGCATGAACAGGGCATTGACCACCATGACGAAGGGCATGACAATGTTCACTGCTCCTAGGGCATCGGTGCCAACTCCGTGTCCAACGAAGATCCCATCGACTATAGTGAACAGAAAGAAGCAGATGCTTCCTAGGATTGTGGGTACTGTGTACTTGATGACTGCTGCTGATCTCGAACGCATGGCGATTCTCCTTGTTTCCCGGTATCTGCGATGCCTGTCATCCCTTCCATTCTGAAACCACCATACGCTGTGAATCCACTCTGGCAATGCAGGCATGCAGCATCTTATCCGGTTCCCAAGTTACGTCCAGGAAGCCATCCGATGAGCAAAGCGTATTTCAGCAGAATGCAGGGAAAATGTCAAGCAGTTACTATAGGACAGCTTGCAAGTATCCTTGATTCTGAAGGAAAATGGAAAACGACTGATTTATGATGTTGTTTCCATTTTAATAGAGTTTTGTCAAAAACTAAATGATTGTTGGGCTATTTATGAAAAAAAACTACAAACTTGTAAAAAAGTTGTTGACGGTTTGCAAAAACGGTCGTAGTATAATTACAAAAGGTAAAAATACTACAAGATGGAGGAAACCATGAAAAAAAGTATTGCAATTTTCTGCATTCTTCTTGCTGCATTCTGCGTATTCGCAAATGGGACAAAAGAGGCTAGCACAACAGAAAAAATCGTCATCAAGATTGCCTATGGAACAGCCGGAGGGCCGATTCATGATGCATCTCTTGAGTTCGAAAAGAGAATCGAAGCTGCAAACCCGAACATTGATGTTCAGGTATTCCCCGGCGGACAGTTGGGTTCTGAAGGTGAAATTGTTGGCCAGTTGCAGACAGGCATGACAGACATCCTTCCGACCACTACAGGACCGCTTGGACAGTATGATTCTGTTTTCTATGTTCTTGAAACACCATATGTGTTCCTCAATGAACAGCAGGCTGATAAAGTCCTTGACGGAGAAGTCGGAGAAGAAATCCTTCATGTTCTTGACAACAAGGGACTTATAGGACTTGCATTCTGGGAAAATGGATTCAGAGAAATGTCGAACAACGTTAGACAGATTAAGGCTCCTTCCGATCTTAAAGGGTTGAAATTCAGAACCCAGCAGAATCAGCTTCATATCAAGTATTTCTCTGATCTAGGCGCCAGCCCGACTCCGCTTGCTTTCACTGAAATCTACAACAGTCTTTCTACCAAAGTGGTAGATGGTCAGGAAAACCCATTCAGTCTCATTGCAACAAATAAGTTCTATGAAGTTCAGAAATATGTTTCTCAGACAGATCACGTCTATTCAGCAGTTCCTGTATATGTATCGAAGATCAAATGGGATTCATGGCCTGCAGATGTGCAGAAACTGGTCAAAGACACGATTTATGATCTGAGACTTTGGCAGAGAGATGAAGGTCGAACTCTTCAGAATGATTACATAGCGGAAATCAAAACGAAATCTGAGTTTTATGCTCTTACAACAGAAGAAAAAGCCGCTTTCCAGGCTGCTGCTGCTCCTGCTTACGAATGGGCGAAGAACCAATACGGCGAGCGCTATTCCAAGATGCTGGAAAGAGTTCTCGAAGCAGCGAAATAAATAATTAAAAACCAGGGGAGCCGGCGTGTTCCCCTCGGTTTTTCTCGACGCGGATGTCATCCGTGCCGAGAAGAACCGCAGAAAAAAGGAAGTTTGAATATGGATTTGAAAAAAGCGATAGGAATTGCGCAGAAGACTGAAAGGATTGTTCTTTTGATTCTCGGAATTGGCGCTACATTGATAATGTTCGGGAATGCAGTGGGACGGTATTTGTTTCACAAGACTGCTGTATGGGCAGAAGAAGTGATTCGGATGGCTTTTGTCTGGGGTATGTTCATTGCGATAACTGATGCATTTATAACTAACGACCATATCGGTTTCAGAAACCTTGTTGACAAGACTAAAGTTACTAGGATGCTGTCTGACGTGATTTACAATATTGTCTTGGCTTTTGTTGGTTTCATTCTTGCTTTCTATGGCGGTCAATATAACGCAATTACTGGAATGATTCCTCTTTCGGGAACTAACTGGCCTACAGCTTTGTTTCAAATACCTGGAATAATTGCAGGATGGGCTTGGGTTGCTATCGGGTTAACACGAACTGTTATAATCATCAAGCAATACTACTCAACGAACACTAATGATAATACAAATAAGGAGATAAATAAATGAGCACACTGGCAATTTATCTTGGCTTATTTGGTGTATTCTTTGCACTCGGCAGCCCAATTGTACTATCATTGGCAATTTCTGCGATTATTATGCTCCAGATCAATGGCATTGACCTGACTGTTTTTGCTTCAAAGTTCATGGTTTCTATGGACAATTTCAGTTTGACTGCAATGTTCTTCTTCATTCTTGCCGGAGAAATAATGAATGGTGGGGGAATGACAAGACGCATTGTTGCAGTAGTATCCAAAGCGGTGAAGAACATCCCCGGAGGTCTTGCCATAATCGCAATAATTTCCTGTGGCATTTTTGCTGCCATCAATGGCTCTGCAATAGCGACAATGATTGCAATTAGTGCGATTTTGTATCCAGCAATGGTCAAAGATGGTTATCCACCTGCTTTTGCCGCAGCTTGTCTTGCTGCTGGAGGGGTTGTCGGCCCGATTATTCCGCCTTCGATTCCTATGATTGTTTATGGTTCGGCCACTGGCGACAGCATTGCAGCTTTGTTCTCCGGTGGGGTAGTCCTTGGTATTTTAATATGCGGAGCAGAGATTTTTGTTGTCTATTTCATTTCAAAGAAACGAGGTTACGGCGGAAAAACAGATACAACGACAGAATTCGGATCTACAAAAGGCGTTCTTTGGGCACTTCTTTTCCCTATCATAATATTTGTAAGCATAGTTACTGGTGCGATGACCGCTACAGAAACTTCCGCATTTGCTGTTGTCTATGCATTTGTGATTGGACAATTCGTTTACAAAGAATTTGATATAAAACAGCTTTCGACAATGATGCGTAAGTCTATGAAGAGTTCCGGAACAATCATGGCGATAGTGGGAGCGGCATCAGCAGTGGCCTGGATCCTGACCTATAACAGAGTCCCGCAGATGGTGACAGAGGCAATGGTTGCTTCTATAAGTAGTAAGAGTGTTTTCATGGTTGTAACTTTCTTTATTCTTTTCCTGGTTGGAATGATTATGGATTTGACTCCGGCAATAATGATACTGACACCTATTTTCATGGGACCTGTTGCAGCTTTCAACATTGATCCGGTTTTCTTCGGGGTATTCTTCTGCGCAGTGCTTACAGCAGGACTTATTACTCCTCCAGTTGGCACCTTGATATATCTAGGGTGCTCTCAAGCAAAGAAGAGTTTTGGTGAGATGGTAAAGCAGTTGCTTCCATTCGTTCTTGCCGTCTATGTTGTTCTGTTCATTGTAGCTTTGGTTCCTCAAATTATTACTTTCCTTCCGAAGAATGTGTTTAAGCTTTATTGATAGGTGATTCTGATGACAAATAATATATTGGCAGTTGATATTGGAACCTCATCGACAAGAGCGATGGTATTCGATTCCAATGGGATTATTCTCTCCAGAAGCCAGAATAGTTATGATGTGGTTCGTCCTCAGCCTGACTTTGAAGAGCAGAATCCCCAGACTCTCTATGATGTGGCGTTAAAGACGATTGGCGAATGCCTTGGTAATGTTGAAGCTTCACAGATTGCTGGAATATGCTTTTCAAGTCAAATGTATGGAGTATTTGCTGTCGATGAAGATGGAAATCCACTTTGCAATAATATTTTGTGGTCAGATGCAAGAGCAACGGAAGAAGAGAAGTATATTAAGGAGAACTTTGATTCAAACAGGATAACAGAAGAAACAGGATGCCCTGTTAATTCGATTTACCCGTTGGCGAAAATTCTCTGGTTGAAGAATCATCTTCCGGGAGTATTCCGCTCAGCATACAAATTCATATCAATCAAGGATTTAATTATTCATGAACTTACAGGGCTTTGGGTCTCTGATTACTCAATGCTTTCTGCAACTGGTTTTTTTGATATTGGCACTAAAAAATGGTCGCAATATGCTCTCTCTGTAATTGGATTGGCTTCCAGTCGTCTTCCTAAGCCTATTTCGGGAGAAAGCAAACTTAAGTTTTCCAATGAATTGCTTTTGAAGCTGTGGAATCTTTCACCAGAGGTTTCCGTTATTCTTGGAGCTGGCGATGGTCCGCTTGCAAATCTGGGGTCAGGGGCTTGTAATATTGGTCAAGTAAATATTGATCTTGGAACTTCTGGTGCAATTCGGACAATCATTGACCATCCGCCAAGAGAATCAAAAAGCGGGCTTTGGTGCTATTGCCTTGCTGAAAAACGCTGGGCCTACGGAGGAATCCTCACAAATGTAGGGAATGCTTTTTCCTGGCTTTCACAGAATGTCGCTGAGTTTGACAATGATGCGGACTTATCTATTAACTTGGATCGACTTGATTTCTTAGCTGAGAAGGTTACCCCAGGTTCCGAAGGATTGCTTTTTCTTCCGTATCTTCGGGCTCCAAGATCTCCTTATTGGGACAGCAGTTTAAAAAGCCTTATGTATGGAATGGTTCCATCAATGAATTTGGGTCATATTGCTCGAGCGATGCTTGAAGCTTTCGCTTATGATATTTCATTCATTCTTGATTCCATCATGAGCGAATCTTCTGTAGCGGATTTCATTTTGTTCACAGGTGGTTTGTCAAAATCAAAGCTTTTGTGCAGGATTCTTGCCGATGTAACAGGAAAGAACATTCGTGTTCCATCATGCAGTGAAGGATCCATACGCGGAGCTGCCATTTTAGGTTTCAAGTCGCTTGGAATTATCAATGAGTTGTCTTTTCCTCATATGAATAGTGATTTTCAAGAATTTAAGGCGGACGTTCAGAACTCTGAAACTTATGCCTTGTCAAAGAAAAGATATGGTTTATTGGTGAAAGCCAGTAAGCAAATCGGAATAGAGTTGGAGTAAAATGATTATGGAAATTTTCGTAACATCAAAATCTTTTGCTAAGAACAACCCGGGGGCAGAAACTACTCTTGCCGCTAATGGTTTTTCAATTCGTCGTTCTTCTTGCTTGAATCCAAGCACAGAACAAATTAGCAAAGAAATCGGAAATGCTGATGTACTGCTTGTTGGTAACGATGTGGTCAATTCCTCTGTTTTCGATAATGCGCCGAATCTGAAATTGGTTGTGATGCATGGGACAGGGCTTGATGGAATCGATATTAAAGCAGCCTCTATGCACGGAATTATGGTAGCAAATGCACCTGGTGCTAACCGAAATGCAGTTGCAGAAATGGCCGTTGGCTTGATGCTTACAGTCGGAAGACGAATAGATAAATTTGAAGGCATACTCAAGAGCGGAAAATGGGAAAGATCTGCCGGTCACGAAGTCTCTGGATCCACTGTAGGTATTCTTGGTCTTGGTAATATCGGAAAAAGAGTTGTTGAACTGTTATCTGGTTTCGAAGTAAAAATTGTGGCATTTGATCCTTTTGAAAAGAGTTCTTGGGTTCAAGAGCACAATGTATTACTTTGCAAAAACGAGGATGATGTTTTTAAAACTGCTGATTTCTTGGTTCTTACTGTCCCTTTGACAAAAGATACAGAAAAGATTGTAAACTCACGGACTCTTGCATTAATGAAGCCAAATGCTTATGTGATTAATATTGCAAGGGGCGGTCTGATAGATGAATCTGCTCTTTGTGCGGCGATAGATGATAAAAAAATAGCAGGGGCTGCACTTGATACATTTGCCGAAGAACCGCTTCCTGTAGATTCTCCGCTCAGAAAGCTTGATATTGTTCTCACCCCTCATATTGCAGCAACTTCAATTGAAACAAGTGCGAAAGTATCTGCTGCCGTTGCTGAGATTATTGTCGACATAATGAATAACAAAAAAATAAATCTAGCAGTGAATTCTGAAACACTGCAAAAAAGATGATAAAAAATAATTCAAGGAGTTGTAGATGATTAAGGGATCATTAGTACCGAACATTACATTTTTTAAAAAAAATGGCGAATTAGACTTTGAAAAAAACCGATGGCACATGGATTGGATGTTTTCAAAAGGAGTTGATGGGCTTTTTCTCACAGGTTCTTATGGAGCTGGACCATTAATGGACAACGAAGAGAGAATCGAAATCTTCAAGACTGCGAAGGAAGTGTCGTCCAAATACAAAGGAAAGATACTTCTTCCTCATGTCGGCTGCATAGATACAGTTCATGCGGTAGAACTTGCCAAGGCTGCTGAGAGCATCGGAGTAGATGCAATTGGAGCCGTTCCGCCATTCTATTATCAGTATTCAGATGAAGTTGTAATTGGATATTACAAGGAAATCATTAATGCAGTGAAGATTCCAGTATTCGCTTACAACAACCCTGGTACATCTCGTTATACCTTTAATCTGAAGACTGTACGGACGTTGATGGATGTTGGCCTTGCCGGAATAAAGGACAGCCCTCTTCAAGTTGGTTTTCTTTCTCGAGTTGCCTATGAAGCTCAGCAGAAGAACAATGGGTTCCAGGTAATTATTGGAACATCTACAGGTTGGCTTCCGTTCTACTTCATGGGTGTCAGAGCTTGCATAGCTGGCATGAATAACTGGGCTCCCGAAATCATGACAGAGCTGATTCGTTCGACTTTCGCAGGGGAAATGGATAGGGCCAGAGATGTCTATCTAGTGATGATGGAGCTTTCTCAAAAGCTTCATTTCACTGATTCGACAATAGCAAGTCACATGGCTCTCAAAGCTCGCGGGTTTGATTGTGGATTTCCTAGGAAACCTATGTTCCTTCCTGATTTCAAAGATCCGAAGTATGCAGAGATCAAAAAAGACATGTCAGATGCTTTTGATCAACTTGACTTGAAATTCGAAACTAACTAATTTTGCCTGTATTTCATTGGTGCCGGATTGTTTAATCCGGCACGGTCTAGTATCGTTTAATCTACGAGGTTGATATGGATAAGCTGGTTTTCATTGAAGAGAAAGTAGGAGAGTTAAGGGCTTCAGAAGTCAAAGTTGCAAAGTGCATTCTTTCCGATCCTGATTCAGTGATTCATTCATCAATCAGCGAGCTGGCTGATAAAGCTGGCGTAAGTGATCCTACTGTTCTGCGCTTTTGCCGGGCATTGGGATTCAATGGATTCCAAGATTTCAAGATTCATCTTGCTCAATCTCTAATTCCACAGATAAAAAACATACATGAAGCTGTTGATGGTACTGAAAAAGCGCCTGAATTGGTAAAAAAGGTATTTGAATCAAATATCACGGCTATTCGCAAGACGTTGAACACATTGGATTATGATGAATTGAAAACATCAATCAATCTTATTGCTCATTCTTCAAGAATACTGCTCCATGGTGTAGGAGGCTCTGCGGCAGTTGCCATGGATGCTCATCATAAGTTCTTTCGATTGGGAATTCCTTGTGAATGGT
>Ga0265294_10009737_pt1 | contig 11028 bp, 10 predicted proteins | sample MunlanPumphouse3_FD_192504 | JGI IMG/M metagenome (GOLD analysis project Ga0265294, IMG submission 192504) | Groundwater microbial communities from a municipal landfill in Southern Ontario, Canada - Pumphouse #3 | ecosystem: Environmental > Aquatic > Deep subsurface > Groundwater | place...
AATGAGCCACGGGATACCCAGAACAAGAAGGCCTATCATCCAGGCAACCAGGAAAGCCCCGCCGCCGTTATCATAGGCCATATAGGGGAACCGCCACACGTTACCCAGCCCTACGGCTGAGCCAATGGCGGCAAACAGAAACGCAGTCCTGCTGGACCATCTTTCACGAGTTGTGTCTGCCAAGTTATTCCTCCTTTTCGAAAGTAAGAATTTTTTAAGAGGTACCAAACCTGTTTTAATTGATTAGATTATCGGTTATATAAGCACCCCCTTTATTCAAGTTTATTACCACACATCGGGTGTTTGCTGATTACCAATTAATCTAAAAAACTGCTTTATTACTCGCAAAGACGGGCATTTAGCAAATATAAAAGGCATTGTAACCACACATATGCCTCTATGTCAATATTCTTTAGCCGTATATTTGCTCAAATATTTGGGTTACAACTATTTTAAGGTCGGACAAATCTGTATTTGTATTGATTACTATATGTGCAAACTTTCTGCGTTCTCTATCGTCTATCTGTTCCTTAATGCGTTTAAGTGCCTTCTCTCTTGGAAGCCCGCGCTCTTCCAGCCTGGCAAGCCTGGTTTCCAGAGGCGCTTCGGTTACCCATATTGCGTCAACCAGGTTTTGCCAGCCGGCTTCTATAAGCAGAGGCGCTTCTATGACAAACGGTTTATCCTTTGCTTTTGGTAAAGATTTGATTACTTCCTCTATATGGCTGCGGATCAAAGGATGTAAAAGCCGGTTTAAAAACCTGGTTTCATAACGGGAAATAAAAACTCTCTTTGCCAGTTCTTCACGGTTTACAGTGCCGTTAGCCTGAATTATACCGGTGCCGAAGCGTTTCACCAGGCGGTTCCTGACAGCCTGGTTTTCTTCCAGTATACGGTGGCCAATTACATCTGCATTGATAACCTGGGCTCCCAGGTCGGCAAGAATGGCTGCAACTGTGCTTTTCCCACTGCCTATACCGCCGGTCAGGCCTATAATTTTCATCATTTTTGCCATTGCGGCAAGTCTATCCCGTTGTGCTGCTCCAGTCAAGGGGTTTTATGCAAAATACCTTGACAATAATCCAGCAGAATGCTAAATTGAATTAGCAATCTAACCAAGAGATTGCTAACTTGTTTGAGGGCAATATGATGTTACGTCCAAGAACTGCCAGAGTGCTTAACTCAATAGTCAGCCAGTATATAGAGACGGCCATGCCGGTTTCCTCTTCTGCAGTGCTGGCTGGTATAGACCTCGGTGTTTGTTCAGCAACCATCCGGAATGAAATGGCTGCCCTGGAGGAAGAAGGCTATATAAGCCGCCCGCATCACGCTGCCGGTTCTGTTCCTCTGGATAAAGGGTATCGGTATTATGTTGGCTCTCTGGCTCATATTGGCCTTCCCGTGGTTGAGCAATTGCTTGTAAATCATCTGTTCCATCAGGTTGAAGACGAGATAGAAGAATGGATGGAGTTGGCGTGTACCCTGCTGGCACAGCAGGTTCGCAGCATTGCCATGGTTACCCGTCCGGCAACGCCGGCAACCCGGTTCAAGCATATGGAGCTGATTGCTCTTCAGCCGAATCTTGCTTTGCTGGTTCTTGTACTCGAAGGCGCCAGAGTAAAACAGCAATTGATCAATCTGGATAAGACGCTGGAACAGGAAGAACTTTCCGCTATCGCCGGTAAGCTCAGTAATATTTACAAAGGAAAGAAAACCGGTCAGATATCCTCAAGTAATGACGAACTCGAACCTTTGGAAAAAGCGGTAACCGAAATTGTTGTGCGTCTGATGCAATCCGAGAACCGGCAAAACCAGAAAGAATCATTTATTGATGGTCTTCCATATCTCCTCAGCCAGCCGGAATTTTCCCGGGGGGAAAACTTGGGCATAGTACTTAACCTGGTTGAACAAAAACGTCTTACTGAATTGATGAATACAGTTCATACATCAGGCCACAGGGTGGATGTCGTTATCGGACAGGAAAACGAAGCGCAAGATGCTCGCGATTTCAGTCTGGTAATGAGCAAATATGGTGTTCCCGGTGAATTTACCGGGACGATTGGAGTGGTAGGCCCCAAGCGTATGCATTATTCAAAGGCCATTGCCTTTGTTGGTTACCTTTCGCTGGTAATGAGCAGGCTGGTTGCCGAGCTTTACGGCCGGGAAATTTCCAGACCGGATAACCACAGCGAAAAGAATTAGCCAAAGCTGTTTTCAAGGAGGATTGGTATTGAAACAGGAAAAGGAAAACCAGAAATACGACAGTGAAGAAGCCGGCGATGCCCAAATGCCGGAAGGAAAACCAGGGGCAGAGGATTTTACCTATGATTCGGCAGAAGAAGCCCTGAAAGCTGCTGAGGATAAAGCAAATGAGTATCTTGGCCGTTTGCAGAGAGCGCAGGCAGATTTTGTTAATTACAAGAGGCGCGTAGAACAGGAACGTTCCGAATTTGTGCGCCAGGCTGGCGCTGATGTAATTCTGGGGATACTGCCTGTCCTGGACGACCTTGACCGCGCTCTTGAAGCAGTTCCTTCAGATGTCAAAGATCATTCCTGGACGGAAGGAATCAGGCATATCAGCCGGAAGCTGCATTCCGAGCTGGAAGCCCGCGGTTTGCAAAAGATGGAAGCAAAGGGCAAGGTTTTCGATCCCAATGTTCACGAATCGGTGGCACTGGCAAAAGGAGAGGAAGATATTGTGGTTGAAGAAATTAAACCCGGCTATATGTTGTATGACCGGGTTTTGCGTCCATGCAGTGTCATAGTCGGCAACGGGGAAGAGACAACTTGCTCTGAAGCAGATAATAAAACTAAAAGAAAACATCATTAATTATAGATTTTATTTGAGGAGGCAAATACATACATGGCAAAAGCAATCGGAATAGACCTGGGGACAACTTTCTCCTGCGTGGCAGTGATGGAAGGAGGTGAGCCAACTGTAATCCCAAATGCTGAGGGCAGCAGAACCACCCCTTCTGTAGTTGCGGTTTCCAAGAACGGGGAGAGGTTAGTTGGCCAGGTCGCCAAACGCCAGGCAACAACCAACCCGGATAATACAATTTATTCCATAAAGCGGTTTATGGGCCGTAAATGGACCGATCCGGCAGGCAGGGAATTGCCGGTTGAGGAAGACGCAAAGCGTAAAACCTATAAAATCGGCCAGGCTGCCAACGGAGATGTCAGGGTTACAATGGGAGGCAAGGAATACTCTCCTCCCGAAGTGTCGGCGATGATTTTACAAAAGCTAAAGGCAGATGCGGAAGCATACCTTGGGGAAAAGGTAACCGAAGCTGTAATCACTGTACCGGCTTACTTCAACGACTCGCAGCGCCAGGCGACCAAGGACGCTGGAGAAATCGCCGGATTGAAAGTTTTGAGAATTATCAACGAGCCTACAGCGGCATCCCTGGCTTACGGCCTTGATAAAAAAGGCGATGAAACAATTGCTGTCTATGACCTGGGGGGAGGCACTTTCGACATTTCCATTCTGGAGATAGGAGACGGTACTTTTCAGGTTAAATCCACCGCTGGTGATACCCACCTGGGCGGCGATGACTTTGATCAAAGAATTGTAGACTGGCTGATCGATGAGTTCAGGAAAGACCAGGGGATAGATCTCAGCAAGGATAAAATGGCTCTTCAGCGCCTGCGTGAAGCAGCAGAAAAGGCGAAATGCGAGCTTTCTACCGTACAGCAGACCGATATTAACCTGCCGTTCATTACTGCCGATGCTTCAGGCCCCAAACATCTCAATTTCAACCTGACCCGGGCAAAGCTGGAGCAAATGGTAGGAGACCTGGTAGAAAAGTCCATGGAGCCATGCAAGCAGGCATTGAAGGATGCCGGGAAGACCGGCGCCCAGGTTGATGAAGTTATCCTGGTGGGCGGACAGACGCGTATGCCGCTGGTACAGCAGAAAGTAACCGAGTTCTTCGGCAAGGAGCCCCACAAGGGTGTTAATCCGGATGAAGTAGTTGCGGTTGGTGCTGCCATCCAGGCCGGTGTCCTCAAGGGCGATGTGAAAGACGTTCTCTTGCTGGATGTAACTCCGCTTACTCTTGGCATTGAAACTCTTGGCAGTGTTATGACACCGCTTATTCCCCGAAATACCACCATCCCAACATCCAAGAGCCAGATATTCTCTACCGCCAGCGATAATCAGCCCAGTGTGGAGATTCATGTTTTGCAGGGTGAGAGGCCTATGGCTAACGATAACCGGACGCTCGGCCGTTTTATGCTCGACGGCATACTTCCGGCGCCCAGGGGTGTTCCCCAGGTCGAGGTCACCTTTGATATTGATGCCAATGGTATTTTAAATGTTGGTGCAGTGGACAAGGGTACGGGCAAGCAGCAGAAGATTACCATTACTTCCTCATCGGGCTTGTCCAAGGAAGAAGTTGAAAAGATGAAGAAAGAAGCCGAACTGCATGCCAGCGAGGATACCAAACGCAAGGAAGAAATAGAAACCCGCAACATTGCGGATAATCTGGCATATACTGCAGAAAAAACCTTAAAGGAGCAAAAGGATAAGATCCCGGGAGATCTTGCCCAGGATCTTGAAACCAGGATCGGAGCCGTTAAAACTGCTCTTCAGGGGCAGGATGTTGAAGCAATCAAAAGTGCTCAGCAGGAACTTTCCGACGTTATGCAGAAAGTTGGCTCGGCTGTTTATCAGCAGCCATCAGCTGGAGCTTCGGAATCCAGCGGGAGCGAGGAGGAGCCAGCCCCAGGAAGCGGTGATGGGAAATCCGATGAAGGCACCGTAGAAGGGGAATACCGGGAGGTATAAAGGTTGAGGGGTACGCCCCCTTTGGTTTAAAATAAACTGGCGGAGTTTTTTACAAGCCCCTCTTGCAGGTTAATGTGAGAGGGGCTATTGGTGGAAAAGATAAGAATGGCAGTAAAAAGAGATTATTACGAGGTTCTGGGAGTTTCAAAGAATGCTACTCCTGAGGATATAAAAAAAGCCTTCAGGCGTTTGGCCAAGGAACACCATCCGGACCGAAATCACGAAGATGGCTCAGCGGAGCGCTTCAAGGAGATAAACGAAGCCTACGAAGTGCTTTCTGATGAAGGCAAACGCAATACTTACGACCGCTTCGGGCATGCTGGAAATGGAGCCCAGGACTTTGGCGGCTTTGGCGGTTTTGGGTTTAATGGATTCGGAGACATTTTTGATGCTTTCTTTGGTGCATCTGCTGAGGCAGAAACCGCTGCCCGGCCCGGCTCCGATATTCATGCCCGTGTAACCCTGACTTTCGAAGAAGCAGCGCTTGGTTGTGAAAAAGAAATTACTATAAATCGTGTTGTAAGCTGTTCACGTTGCCATGGTTCACGCAGTGAGCCGGGTTCCAACACATCCCGTTGTCCGGAATGCGATGGCCGGGGGCGGGTACAACGTGTACAGCAAAGCCTTTTTGGAAGGTTTACCAATATTGTCACCTGCCCGCGATGCGCTGGCGAAGGGCGTATTATCGAACAGCCCTGCAGTGAATGCCGCGGCTCGGGAAAAGAGCGGCGTCAGCACTCCGTAAAAGTCAATTTTCCGGCAGGCATTGATAATGGCAATGCAATCCGGCTTACGGGTGAAGGCGATGTTGGCGAAAAGGGCGGACCTCACGGCAACGTATACATAACTGCAGAAGTGCAACCTCACAAATACTTCAGGCGTGAAGGATTCGATGTTCATTATGACCTGGAAATTAACTTCGCCCAGGCGGCACTGGGGTGCGAAATAGAAATACCCACTCTGTATGGAGATGAAAAACTGAAAGTGCCTTCCGGTACGCAATCTGGCACAGTGTTCAAGGTTAAAAACAAGGGCATCCGGCGCCTGCAGAGGTCAGGACAGGGAGATCAGCTGGTTAATTTGCGGGTATTAACCCCGGAAAAGCTGACCAGAGAGCAAAAGAAGCTTTTCGAGCAACTTCTAAACAGTTTTAATGGCGGCCAGCCCATCAAAAGAAAAGCCAAACACTAGCCTTTATGACGGCGTTTCAGGAAAGAAAAAAGGTTCCATCGCTTGCCTGCCAGTTCATGCCTTCCCTCGATCCCCAAAATGCCATCCATTATGCGTCCGGGATTTCCCCCGCGGTACAGAATTTCGTAAAGCCTTTCTGTTATAGGCATTTCCAGCTTCAGCCGCCGGGCTATATCCCACACAGCAGCAGTAGTGGTAACCCCTTCGGAAACTTCTGAGCCAAGCGTCTGCTTGATTTCCTCCATTGTTTTTCCGTGGCTGAGTTCGTAGCCTACAAAATGATTGCGGCTCAAGGGACTGGCACAGGTTGCTATCAGGTCTCCCAGCCCGGAAAGGCCGGAAAGTGTTAGCGGACTGGCGCCCAATGCCAGGCTTAGTGCGCTCATTTCAGTAAGCCCCCGGGTAATGAATGCTGCCTTGGCATTGTCTCCGTAGTTAAAGCCATCTATCATACCGGCACCGATGGCGATAATATTTTTAAGTGCTCCGCCAAGTTCAACTCCAATAATATCGTGCTGGATGAACACACTGAAATTTGGTGCGGTGAGCAGTTTTTGCGCCTTTCGGGCTATATCATCTTTTTCTGCTGCAACCACAGAAGAAGCCGGCAATCCTTTGAGTATTTCCCGGTACAGGTTAGGGCCGGATAAAACGCAGATTCTGCTTGCAAGCGAGCGGTCTATTTCTTCAGCAATGACTTCACTCATTCGCTTGTTGGAACCCAGTTCAAAGCCCTTTGCGGCGTTTATTATCAGGACCGGCGTTTTGAGGTATTTTTTTATGGTATTGATGTTAGCCCGCATGGTTTGGGAAGGAACCGCCAGTATTACTGCTTCAGCTTTTTCCAGGGCTTCTGCGGTGTTTGCAGTGATGACCAGGTTTCTCGGGAGAGAAACGCCCTGAATTTTACTGGAGTTAAAACCTTCCCGGGATATTCTTTCGGCTTCTTCCGGAGTGCGCGCCCAGAGGTGTATATTCAGGCCTTTGTTTGCCAGTATATAACTCAGGGTCATACCCCAGGTAGTCGTTCCTATTACGGCAATTTTTTGCATGCTATTTTTTATCATTCTCCGGAGAATCTTCAGATTTATTCCCGCCCAATTTGACCCTGATGTTAAAACGCCTCTCCTTGCCAGCCAGCAAACGTTTAATATTATCATGGTGAGTAAGGATTATGAACAAGGTTCCCAAAAGGGCAAAGATCAGGTATTCCAGGGGGTAATCGCAAAGCAGTGTGAGGGGAACCAGCATAGCATATGCACCGACAATTCCGGTGATGGAACCCAGGGAAGCATAGCCGGAGATCAGTGCTGTTATAATCAAGAGGGCTCCTCCAAACAGGCCGGCAGGTGGGCACATTGCAATCAGGGCGCCGAAAAAAGTGGCTACTCCACGTCCGCCTCTAAAACCGGCAAATACTGGCCATACGTGTCCTGTAACAGCAGCCATGCCTGCCAGAATCTGTGCAAAGATAGCGCCAAGCCCTGAGTTGCCGATAGAAAGAATATCACCGCCCAGTATTGCCCCGGCAATCAGTACGCTGACAACTCCTTTGGCAATATCGAGCAGGGCTACCAGCAGGAACGCCCTGCGCCCGAGAGTTCTCAGAACATTGGTTCCGCCGGTGCGGCCGCTTCCATACTGGCGGATATCTACTCTGGCAATAATCCTGCCGGTGATAAGCCCCCACGGAATCGACCCGATGATATATCCCAGCAAGGCTACCAGGAGAAACTTGAATATTACCAACTAGGATTCTCCCCGGTTCTTGAATACCATTTTGATCGGTGTTCCCTCGAACCCATAATTTTCCCTCAGCCGGTTTTCAATATAGCGCTGATAGGAAAAATGTACCAGGGATGCATCGTTGACGAAAAACACAAAAGTTGGCGGCTCTACCTCAGCCTGGGTAACATAAAAAACCTTGAGTGTTTTTGAACCTTTCCGGGGAGGCGCCTGGCCTGCGACTACCCGGCTGATAAAACCGTTCAACTCACCGGTGGTGATGCGTTTTTTTCTTTCCTCCCTGATCTTTCTTGCCTCAGGGACCAGCTTGTTGACGCCCCTCCCCGTTTTAGCCGAGGTGTACATTATTTTTGCATAGGGCATGAATTTAAAACGTTCTCCAACCAGCAGGTTGTATTCTGATTGTTCTGTATGGCTGATCAGGTCCCATTTGTTTACTACTATGATAACCCCTTTGCCTGCTTCCTGTATGAAACTGGCGATATGGGTGTCCTGGGCAGTAGCCGGTTCTGTGGCATCCAGTAAAAGCAGCGCCACATCTGCCCGGTCGATTGCCCTCAGACTCCGTATTACACTGTATTTATCCACTCCCTTGCCGACCCGCCCGCGCCTTTTTACTCCCGCGGTATCTATAAGGACGACTGGATCGCCATCGAAGTTCAAGAGTGTATCAATGGCGTCGCGAGTGGTGCCGGGTACCTGGCTTACAATTACACGGTCTTCTCCCAGCAGTTTGTTAAGCAGCATTGATTTGCCCACGTTGGGACGCCCGACAAGGGCTATTTTTAGAATATCATCTCGGGAATCTTCTGCAGGAGGGCCTTCAGGTATTAGTGAGACTATCCGGTCGAGCAGATCGTCGATTCCCAGGTCATGGTAGGCGCTGATTATCACCGGTTCGCCCATGCCTAGTGAGTAGAAGTCTACAGCAATTGTTTCCCTTTTCGGGTTATCTGCCTTGTTGGCGACCAGCAAAAATTTCTTTCCTGTTTTGCGCAGCCAGTCTGCTATCTCCAGATCAGATGGAATTAACCCGTCTGCGGTGCTGACCAGAAAGAGCACCAGGTCGGCTTCGCTGATGGCTTCCTTTACTTGCAGATTTACTCCCTCGTCTATGCTGGAAGAGGGTTCGGCAATAAGCCCTCCGGTATCAACGATCGTAAACTCTTTATCCTGCCAGGTAACGGTGGATATTATGCGGTCTCGTGTGGTTCCGGGCATGTCCGATACAATAGCCATACGTTTACCGGTCAGGCGATTTAACAGTGTGGACTTGCCTACATTATAACGCCCGGTAATGGCTACTACCGGTCTTGAACCGGCAGCAGATGGATTAATAATTGAATTTTCTTCTGGCAAAAGTTATACCTTCCTGTTTATACAGGTTTTTAATCCCCGGTTTGGGTTCCCGGGCTACATTACCCTGTTTATTTCCGGTGCCAACTTGATAGAAGGCGGTTCTATTTCGATACGGGCAACCCGTCTCAATGCGGCAACCAGGTCACGGAACTGGCTTACAAAGGTGTTGTACTCTACAGCAAACCTGCGGTACTGTTCCAGTGATTCAACCGGCACTTCCATGCGGTTGGCTATCTCGGCAAATTGTTCTATATACTCCTGGTACATGTTGACCATTATCCAGAGTTCTTTGACCGAAACTCTGAGATAGGCGCTGTAACGCCGGGTCCGGTGGTCTGTTTCCTGGCGGGTATTGAAACTGTCGCACCAGGTGTTAAACACGCGTTGTGCATTGTCGCAGGATTGCGCCCATTCCCACAATTTGGTGTTTTCCGTTCTGAAAAGACTGTTGATGATGGCAAATATTGATAGTGAGGACTCTCCCATGAAACGCCGGTAGAAATACCCGGAAAGCTCCTTGAGGCTTTCGGCTGATTCATCCAGCATTTTTTCCCGGGCGCCTACTGCCAAAATAGCAATGAATATGATCAGGATACTGGCGATGCTGGCAATGAAAGCTTCGATAGGCCAATTAAGGAAGTAGCCTGCTATTGCCAGTGCGGCGATGAGTATGGCCGCCCACCCGCGGGTGAATACTGCTTTTATTGCATTCATACCCTCTCCTTTTCCGGCTTCAACTGCCGATTGAAATCTCCAGCCCTCCCAGAAGGTAAGCAATTACTGCTCCGGCAACATGTGCCCGGTTTTCCGCCTGGTCAAATACCACGGAATGCGGCCCGTCCAGGATATCTCCGGTTATTTCTTCTCCGCGGTGGGCTGGCAGACAATGCATAACCATGACTCTTTCCGGGGCATGGCATAAAAGCTCTGAATTTATCTGGAAGCCATTAAAATCAGCCCGGCGTTTTTCGGCTTCCTCTTCCTGCCCCATACTTGTCCATGTATCGGTGTATATTACATCGGCTCCTCGCACTGCCTCAGCCGGGTTATTCAGACATTCGATGTTTGCACCGGACTGGATTGAAAAAGAAAACGCCTTCTCCGCTATATCAGGCTGAATCTCATACCCTTTGGGGGAAGCAATGAAAAAGTCGGCACCCAGCATGGCTGACATCAGCATAAGGCTGTTGGCAACGTTATTTCCATCGCCAATATAGGCAATTTTGATCCCTTTAACCCCACCTTTATGCTCCATTATTGTAAGCATATCAGCAAGTGCCTGACAGGGGTGCTCAAGGTCAGAAAGAGCATTGATCACCGGAATATTAGCCGTTTCGGCGAGCTCAACCAGGCTGTTATGGCTAAAAACTCTGGCGGCAATTATATCAACGTAGCGTCCGAGCACTCTGGCTACATCTGCCACTGGTTCCCGCTTCCCCAAGCCTACCTCCGGTGGAGAGAGATATATCGCTTTTCCGCCGAGCCGCATCATGGCTACTTCGAAGCTCACCCTGGTTCTCAGTGAAGGCTTCTCAAAAAGCAGTGCCAGGATCTTGCCACGCGGTATTCCGCGGATTCTGCCGTTTTTAAATGCGAGTGCATCAATCAGCAAGGCTCTCGCAGTTTCAGGTGTTAAATCGAGTACTGATAGCAAATGTTTGCCGCTCAAGTATTCCTCCGAACGAAATGTGGTTTACAGTATAGCATAAACGTTTTTCGCTGACAGCGGATTTTTTCCTGTTTATCCTCCACAATTTAACCAAAAGCCCGGCAAAATTTTGCAATAAATATCCCAAATCCTTCTAGTTGACCACCACCGCAGTTACATATATGACTGTTGAGCCTCCACCCCAGGAATAAATATCATCTTCCGTATTGTGGATATCCATAACAAGTGCGTATGTAAACGATACCATCCATTCGGTTTCCGGGTTCATGGTAAC
>Ga0265294_10009738_pt1 | contig 11027 bp, 8 predicted proteins | sample MunlanPumphouse3_FD_192504 | JGI IMG/M metagenome (GOLD analysis project Ga0265294, IMG submission 192504) | Groundwater microbial communities from a municipal landfill in Southern Ontario, Canada - Pumphouse #3 | ecosystem: Environmental > Aquatic > Deep subsurface > Groundwater | place...
AAATGGTTCTGCAACCTGATCAGCGAGCGGGTCTACCGGATTGCTCCGGTTCATCTCTATCCCGGTCAGGATGAGATGGGGGCACTGGCGGAGAATGCTCTGCTGGCCCTTAATGGGGAGATCGAGATAAAGGAGTACAAGTAGATGCATCTTTTCAATCCCTGGCACGACCTGGCGCTGGCCAACTTTTCGCCCCACTATACGCCGCCGGCATCGGCCGCCCTTATGGCGGCTGAGCTGGCGATACTGCCAGTATGGTACGGTGACGGTGAACCGGCGGTCGCAGAGAGGGAACAACACCGACAATATCTTGAAAATGTGTCTCAATTGCTGCCGGTCAACTCTGCACTCATCTCCTGTAATGAAATCGGCAAACATCCAGACCAGCCCATTATCCCCTGGGGATGGAATCCTCTCTTGCGAAGACAGCTGATCACATGCGGAGTACAGCAGGAACGACTGCCATCTCCGGAAGAGTTGCAGATGCTGCGGGGCTATTCCAACCGGCAGCATGCGGTGCGGATACTGGGCGAGCTACTTGCCGAGGAGTCCTCCTTCTGTGGAGAAGCCCACTATTACACCTCCGTGGAGGAGTTATTGGCTTATCTTTCATCCTTCTCCGGCGACAAACTGCTAAAGATGCCACTTTCCGGAAGTGGCAAGGGATTGATCCGTATCCTGGGTGCGATTACCGACAAGCAGGCCGACTGGTGCCGACGGGTGATTCGCGAGCAGGGCGGGGTGGTGGCGGAACCGGTATTGAGCAGGGTGGTGGATTTTGCCATGGAGTTCCACCTTGAAGATGGAAGAGCCCGTTTTGCCGGATATTCCCTTTTTCATACTGCTGCCTCGGGTGCCTATCTGGGGAATGAGCTGCTTTCCGACGTCCGTATACTGGAGCTGCTTTCCGGCTACATATCGCTGCAACTCCTGCAGGAACTGCGGGAAACACTTTTGAAAAAGCTTGCTGACAACTTTCCCCACTATACCGGATATGCGGGTGTGGATATGATGGTCTGCGAAACAACTGATGGATATTGTATTCAACCCTGTGTGGAGATCAATATGCGGATGAACATGGGTATGGTGGCGCGCATCTTTCACAGCCGGTTTATGCTCAAAAACGGTGAAGGAAGCTTCACGGTGGATTATTTCAAAAAGGCAGGGAGCGCTTTCTCCTTTCATCAAAAAATGCAACGAGAGTCACCTCTCCAGGTCGTGGACGGAAAAATCGTTTCCGGCTACCTGTCGTTGACTCCCGTTGTGGCAGATACGCGGTATATTACCTGCATAGTTGTGCGTTGACCCGATTCAGCGAATAGGCGATCAATCAGCAACCTGGCTCTTTTATTTTTTCATCTCCTCTGCAAAATGTTTGTAGAAGAGGGGGATGGTGCGGATTCCATTGTAGAACTGCTCCAGGGGAAAGTTCTCGTTGGGTGAGTGGATCGCGTCGGAACCCAGACCGAAGCCCATCAGTACCGACTTGATGCCGAGGATCTCCTCGAAGGTGGCGATGATGGGGATGCTGCCTCCGGAACGGACCGGCACCGGCTTCTTGCCGTAGATGTCACTGTATGCTTTCTCCGCCGCCCGGTAGGCAGGCAGGTCGATCGGGCAGACGTAGGAGGGGCCGCCATGCAGGTACTCCACCTTCACCTTCACCGACTTGGGGGCGATCGACTCGAAGTATTTCACGAAGAGCTTCGCGATCTTGTTGTGGTCCTGGTTGGGTACCAGGCGGGTGCTGATCTTGGCGTAGGCTTTCGAGGGGAGTACCGTCTTGGCACCTTCACCGGTGTAGCCGCCCCAGATGCCACAGACGTCGAACGTGGGCCGGATGCCGGTGCGCTCGTTGGTGCTGTACCCTTTCTCTCCGAACAGCTCCTTCACTCCGAGCGCTTTCTTGTAATCCTTCAAGGAGAAGGGTGCCTTCGCCATCAGATTGCGCTCTTTTTTCGATACCTCCAACACATCGTCATAGAAGCCGGGAATCAGGATACGACCGTCGTCGTCCATCGTCTGAGCGATCATCTTCGCCAGTGCGTTGATCGGGTTGGCCACGGCACCGCCGAAGAGTCCCGAGTGCAAGTCCATGTTGGGACCTGTCACCTCCACCTGCCAATAGGCCAGTCCACGCAGTCCCGTGGTGATGGAGGGTACGTCGGGAGCGATCATCGACGTGTCGGAGACCAGGATCACGTCGGCCTGCAGCATCTTCTTGTGTTTCCTGCAGAACCTGGGCAGGTTGGGTGATCCCACCTCCTCTTCCCCCTCAATGAGGAACTTCACGTTGCACCCCAGCGTACCCGACTGTACGAGGTACTCGAACGCCTTGGCATGCATGAACGACTGTCCCTTGTCGTCGTCCGCACCACGCGCCCAGATCCTGCCATCCTTCACCACCGGCTCAAACGGCTTGGTCTTCCAGAGGTCGACCGGATCCACCGGCATCACATCCATATGGGCGTAGACCAATACCGTGGGTGCTTTCTTGTCGATGATCTTCTCCCCGTAGGTCACCGGGTTGCCGTCGGTCTCCATCACCTCGGCCTTGTCGGCGCCGGCAGCCAGCAGGAGCTCTTTCCACTTCTCGGCTGCCCGGTACATGTCGGGCTTGTGCTCCGGCAGTGACGATACGGAGGGGATGCGGATCAGCTCGAACAGTTCATTCAGGAAACGCTTTTCGTGGGTTTTTACATACTTGTCGATTTCATTCATATTGGTTTATTTTAGGGTTGATATACTCGGGGTTGTGACATTGCTGAACATGCCGTATACCTCAGGATCGTCATTTACCCCTTCAAATTTAAACGGAAATGTCTGGTTCTTTTCTGCGTTCATATAACCCCATCCGGATCCGTTCATTACCGACTGTTTTAACGCCATGGCCCCCTTATTGTTTATTTTGTCGTCTTCATTACATACCACCGGCTTGCCATATTTCTTCAATTCACCGATGATAGACGCATACTCGTTGATGGTGGAATTGTTGAAGTGGATGAGTAGAAAATCGGCCGCTTCGATCAACGAAGGGTGCAGTTTTCCGTCACCGATCCCACTGGTGCTGACAAGCAGGTGGGGATGGAGCTGTTTAGCCAGCCGGATCAGCTCCACTTGTCCCGCCTCACTCATCAGCCACTCTCCCTGCTGCCAGTTCCGGAAGCCGCCGTGGCGGTATTCATTGGATATTTCAAGCGTAATATTGGAGAACCTTTTCTCTCTGATCCACTCCACCGTGTTGCGTACTGCATGTTTGATGCTCTCTTTTCCTGAGAGTGCCGAGAAATGCGAATGTTGCCGCTGATAAAAACAGGTGAGATTCACCACTGCCTGGTTTTTATCGCATGCGCTGATCACTTTCTCAACCCTTGCCATATAATCGTCCCGTAGTGAGCCGTCAGCATTGAAGGCAGTGTTGACAGCCCCTTCGTAACCCGGGTTAATCACCTTCCCATTATAATACCACTTATCGCCTCGTATGGAGACAATGGTCTCCCGCTTCTCCTGTTTCAGGATCCCGCAGCCGGTGATGATAAAGATCATCAGAATGAGTATCGTCAACCTGTCATATAAGGATTCTTTCATTATGCGGACAAATTCATGGATAAACAATATGATCATATACAACCTGCAATGACCATCTGCAATGTTGTATTGTATATATCTCCTCCCTTATCGCGGTCAGCCGAAAGAGGGGGTATTGGATGGGGCAATGCTTCCGGCTCGGGAAGACCCGTGTCATTGCTGCTGTATTGGCCATCTCTTCCGCCCATCTTCCAGACGATCAGATCGAGCGACGGGACAACATAGAGACAGTGTCCGCCGGATCCTATTTTCCAGAAGGCATCCCCGGGTAATCCCTTCACTTCTCCCCGGGTATTGACTGTGAACTGGAGACTGTATGGGTAATGGGGATTATAGGGAGAAGAGGTTGTCGCTGCGCGGACATATGCTTCAGGTACCACCTGTTTGCCGTTCCATCGTCCCTGATGCAGTAAGAGGTAACCGAAACGCAACATATCCGTGCTCCTCAGCGCTATACCTCCGCCACCCGGGGTGTGGGTAACCTGCTTTGCATATGTATATCCGAAGCCCCACTGTCCCCATCCCAGTGGACCGGCCAGGTGTGATGCAATATAATCTTCCAGCTCGCTGCCGGTAATGTGGCGAAGCATGACGGAGGCGATATGAATGGATGCGGTGGCGTAGGAGTAGCCACCGCCGGGATCACACCACAGTGATTTGGTGCTAAACGGCACATTGCCCATTTTCCCCTCATCAACTCCCAGGGCATATTCATCCACTAGGGCATACCATCCGTCGGGACCCACCGGATCTATCTCATCTGCTACCCCATTCACAAAAACAGGATTGTTACCCCGGATGCCTGCGGTAAAACTTAAAAGCTGTCCCAGGCGAATATCGGCCATCCTGGGGTCTGGTAACGGGAATGTATGGGGAGGCAGGTAATCGGGCGTAAATATTTTTTGGTTCAGACCCTGGGGGAATAGTTTGGGATGTTCCTCCATTAAGATTCCCATGGCGATGCTGGTGAATGACTTTCCACACGAACCTAAATTGGGTGTCGCATCACGTTGTCCCTTGCCGAAATATTTTTCGTATACCAGATATCCGTGTCTTACAACCAATAAACCACCGTTTTCAGTTGTTGTACGTACAAAATCAAAGGCACTATCCAACACCGTGGGGTCTATGCCGGCAATTTTCAAGATATCCTGTCGATCGGTTAATGTTCTCCAGCCACCCAGTGAATCGGGCAGAGGAAAATATTCTTTCCCATCACTCAGATCAAGCGATTCAGTACCACACTTTTCAATAGTTCCTGTGGAGAGAATCATTAGAAAGATTAACAAAGGGTTCATATGGTTTAATTTTACTGCACACCTTTCACATGCATCTTCAGGCTGTAGACAGAGGTGCGGGCGGTGATAAAGAGGATATCGTACCGCCATATTTTCCGGTCCCCGATGTCGGCCACGTAGAGCGTCTTGCCGTCGGGGGTGCCGATGATGCCGTTGGGCTGTTTATAGTCGCCGATCACCCGGGTGACCTTTCCTTCAGGATTGAGGTGATAGACACCCCGCACCTCCTGTATCTCGTGCTGTCCCTCCGGCCAGTAGCCGCGATGGTAATAGGCATCGGTGAGGTAGATATCTCCGTTGGGTGCGATCCATAGATCATTGGGACCGTTCAGATGCTCTCCTTCAAACTCCTCAAGGAGCACCTTCCGCTCCTCCCGGCTCTCAAACAGGAGGATCCGGTTATGCTCATCGGCACAGGCTACCAGCTGGTCGTTCCGGTTAAAGTACATACCGTTGGAGCGTTCGGTACCCTCCAGCCAGAGGGTGATGCCCTTCTTCTCATCCCAGCGATAGATGCGGTCGTTGGGCTGGTCGGTGAAGTAGACGCTGCCGTCTTTTGCGACAGCCGGGCCCTCGGTAAAGGCGTATCCGGTTTCGATCTTCTCAATTACTGCGTCCTGCGCTACAATGGAGCACTCCTGTCCGTTCAACGCTCCTGTGAGCAGCACAAAAGCAAGGGTGAGAGTTGGTTTCATACGTTTTTTTTTTTCTTATCATTGTCATGCAAAAAGAGTAAAAGTGGAATTATTATTACAGAATAGTAGAGACTCATCAGTCTGTTCTTTTTCAAAATGATGGATTGAGCATTGATCATCTTCCATAAACAGGTCCCGCAAAAAAAGGATTGGGAACAACAATATTTTTTTCATGATGCAAGACTTTTGGATTGAAGAACAAACATATGAAAAATAGATGTTCTATAAGAATATGACGATGCTTTTAACGTTGAATTACCTTGATCGATAACCAGGTTGTCTGTTGGTCGCTGCTAATAGGGTGAAGAATTCGACAGCCCGGTCTTGCATCGCCAGGGATGAGCTTTTGATAAATGTTCGTCGGTTCATAGGAACAGGATTATCGTGTGGGATGGATGTGATGCACAATGAGTGAAACGTATCCTCAGTGCAAAATGTTTGTGTTACGTTGAAAGGTTGATTCGGAAAAATGCACTAAATTTGGGGAAAATAGAATCCTATGAAGCACTACGTATTCATTGCCATTGCCATGATGGTAACCCTTCTGGCGGCATGCACAAACAATCAGAAGATGAATCAGGATACGAAACCAGCAGCGTTTATCACTGCTGCCCAGACGGAAGAGGTGATCGCACAATTGAAAGACTCGCTCGACGAGGTCTCCGCCTTCCGTATTGGACGCGGTGTGCGGCAGGTAGCAGCCCTCTGGCGCGAGCAGGATGGCGACGCCGAAGCGTTTGCACAGTTCTGCAAGCGCTCGTTCGTGGCCGACACGGCAGCACTTGCCACGCTGTTTTCCACGCTGGAACGCAACTTCGAGGTGATGGGAGGATACTTTCACAAGATGGATGTGGAGCTCAAGATGCCACTGCAGCTGGAGGGGCCTGCCATCACACCGGTGGATATGATGTTTGGCAGCTACGATGCCTCTGCACACCTCACCGACGATCTCTACGGCAACAAGGTTGCATTCCTCACCGCACTCAACTTCCCCTTTTACTCTCTTGAGGAGAAGACGGAACAGGGCGCCGGGTGGAGCCGCAGGGAGTGGGCTTATGCCCGGATGGGAGACCGTTTTATCTCCCGTGTGCCGGCCGCCATCCAGCAGGATATCTCCAAAACATTGACGGAGGCCGATGCCTATATCTCCGATTACAACATCCTGATGGACAAACTGCGGAACGATGCGGGGGAGCAGCTCTTTCCCGAGGGGATGCAGCTGATCACCCACTGGGGGTTGCGCGACGAGCTGAAGTCGAACTACGCCGACCCGGAACGAGGGCTGGAGAAGCAGCGCATGATCTACAAGGTGATGCAGCGCATCATCGACCAGTCCATCCCGCGGGAGGTGATCAACAGCGGATCCCACACCTGGAACCCGGAGACAAACGAGATTTTCAGTAACGGCGACGCTGTTACCGCCACCCCGGAAGATACCAGAAGGTATGAGGTGTTCCTGAAGAATTTTCACGCCATGCGTCAGCTCGATGCCTACTCCCCCCATTACCCCACCCAGCTCGCCCGTGCTTTCGACGGCACCATGGAGGTGCCGCAGAAAGATCTGGAGGCGCTCTTCGTGGGGTTGCTCTCCTCACCACAGGTGAAGGAGGTGGCCTCCTTCATCGCCTCTCGACTGGGACGGGAGCTGGAGCCGTTCGATATCTGGTACAACGGCTTCAAGGGTGGGGAGGGATCCCCCGAGGAGCAGCTGACAGATCTCACCTCACGTAAGTATCCCGATGCGGCGGCACTGGAGAATGATCTGCCACACATCCTGGTGAAGCTGGGCTGGAATCCTGAGAAGGCGAAGGAGATTGCCTCGTTGATCACCGTCGATGCCTCCCGTGGAGCCGGCCACGCCTGGGGCGCCGCCATGCGGAACGACCTCTCCCGCCTCCGTACCCGTATCGGTGAGGGGGGGATGGATTACAAGGGGTACAACATCGCCGTGCATGAGTTCGGACACAACGTGGAACAGACCATCACCATGAACGATGTGGATTACTACATGCTGAATGGCGTGCCCAACACCTCCTTCACCGAGGCGGTAGCGTTCCTCTTTCAGAAACGTGATCTGGAGCTGCTGGGCCTGAGGGAAAGCAACCCCGACGAGCCTCATTGGCTCGCCCTCAGCAGCTTCTGGTCCGCCTACGAGATCATGGGTGTCTCGCTGGTTGATATCCGGGTATGGGAGTGGCTATACGCTCATCCCGAGGCCACGGCGACGCAGCTCAAAGAGGCGGTGATCGCCATCGCCAGAGAGGTGTGGAACAGTTACTATGCCGGTGTGCTGGGGGCTGAGGATGAGATGCTGCTTGGGATCTACTCCCACATGATTGATTATCCGCTTTACCTGCCCAACTACCCGATGGGTCACCTGATCGATTTCCAGATTGAGCAGCAGGTGAAGGGCAGGAACCTGGCGGAGGAGATCGAACGGATGTACAGACAAGGGAGCATCATCCCACAGCTATGGATGCAGCATGCCGTAGGGGCAGCCATCGCCATCGATCCGTTGCTGACCGCTACATCGGAAGCCCTGACGGCACTGAAGCAATAAATGGTTGCAGATTGCCCTTTTTTCATGGAAAAAGTGTAATTTTGCATCTTGAACAGGAAAGATGCCGGAGTGGTCGATCGGGGCGGTCTCGAAAACCGTTGTACTCTTACGGGTACCAAGGGTTCGAATCCCTTTCTTTCCGCCTTTGTCGGATTTTACACTATCTCACTCATCGCCGGGTAATCGGTCCGGTCGGCGTAAATGAACAGGAGTGAGCCTCCCTTGATGGTATCGATGATGGGTTTTGCCAGCTCCCTGGGGAGCGCGGGACAGCCATGGCTGCGTCCCAACCGCCCGACGGACCGTATGACCTGCTCACTGCAGTAGTCGGCACCGTGAACTACGATGGCACGCGATCTGGCTTCATCGTTAATTCCCTCCTCCAGCCCCTCCAGTAGCAGCGAATAGCCATTTCCACCTTGATAGGTGGCGCCTGTGCGGTAAAAACCGAGCGAGCTCTGGTGCGAACCGTTCCGGTTGGAGAACGATGTGGCGTAGTTATCCCCGCTGTTCCGGCCGTGAGTGACATAGGAAATATAGCATAGCTTTTTGTGTTTAATATCAAGCACATACATCCTTTTCTGAGTAGATGGAAGACTAAAGTCAATCACTGTGAGGATGGAATTGTTGTTGTTTAACTTTTTATAACCTGTAAAGGCCGCTTTGAAAGCGTTGAATTGAATCAATCCGCTGAGATTCATCTGTTCGTACAAGAGTAAACAAGCGTCGTCAGAAAACGGCGAGAACGAAATCTCACGGTGTGGATATCCCCCTCCAATAGGGAAGAAGAGGTTTCCGAAGATGAGGAAAATAAGGGATATGACGAGTGTACGCATAGGAAATACTCAGAAAATAATTTCCAAATATACCTTTTTCCCCGATACGACCCTTAGTCAATTACCACCACAACAGACTCTTTAACAGTTGTCCGGTCGTAAATGAATTTCGAGTGTGACGATGCGTTCCTCACGCACATGTGCGACCGGGGAGTGGTTCCCAGCGATACACTGTATTCAATGATGCTCTTTCTCGGCAACTGCACCGGCACGCCATGCAGGTAGGCTCCATTGGTGAATCGTGAGGCATAGGGGGCATAACCGGCAATCTGGGAGGTGCCGTCGCGGACGTAGTACATTTTCTCTTTCTTCTCCTGAATGGCAAAGATGCCGGTAGGTGTTTCCTGTGCGTGCGGTGGTTTGTGCATGCCTGTGGTAGCAGGGTTCATACTGAGGATATACCAGGTATCATCTCTTTTTTCCAGCAGAGAGATATGCTGGTGGGTGACGTCAACCACTACCACCTTATCGATGCGGATGGTGTCGCCCCAGACCTGCAGATAGCGGTTCGGAACCAGGTACTCCCCTTCAAAAGAGACTCCCTGCACCCTCACCATTTCAGTGCTGTCGCTATCCGGAATTTTCACCAGCCAGCCATCCCTGCCATAACGTTGCAGCTCTCCCTCATCGCTTGCGGCATAGAGCGGTGCCGATTGATAGCGTTCAACGCCAAACTGATCCGAGACCCGTTTGTACTCGTCCCGCACAAACCCGGTGATGGTCGCTGCCTCCCCGTTCTGGTTCTTGTAATTGCTCAATACTCCCCAGTTACCCCCGTCGGCAACCGCATTTTCTATTTGAGCGATCTTCTCTTTGATCTTCTCCCATTGAAAATGGCGGGTGGTATCCCTGTAAGGGTACTCATCATCGAGTGTATACTGATCATATTCCAGCTCTTTTTTCAATTGAATATCGACTCCTGTCCATTTTCTTTTCTTTTTGCGTTCAGGGGCGATGGAGTCGATCACCTCCACCGAGATCTCCATTTTAGGGATGTCGCCATTTTTGCATCCTGTATAAGGGAGCAACGGGAGAATTGAGAGAAAGGTGAGGATGTACTGATAGCCTGGGCGCTTCATTGAAATTTCATGATTTGTAGGTGGTTTTGGTTTATGGTGGATGATCTTAGCGATTTTTCTCCATGGTGACCAGGCCGGTGAAGAGATCGTAAGCAGCCTGGAGGTAGCTTTGCCGGGCGAGCTGAGCTTTCAGCTGTTCGCTGAGAAGCTCCTGTTGAAGGATATACTCCTTTTCGTATTGCATTTGTGCTGCCTCAAGGTTCTGTTCACTCATCGCCAGGTTCTCTTCACTGAGGTGGTAGCTCTTTCGCTGCACCGCGAGCTGTGATGCTTTCTCCAGCCGCTCTTTCTCCAGCCGGTTGCGTATCTCCAGCAGGGTTGCCTCCTCCAGTCGTTGTTGCAGCTTTAACCGTGATACCTCTTTGGCGGTGGTGAGGGACCGGCTGATGGGTATCTTCAGGGAGAGGCCCAGATAGCTGTTGCCGCGCCAGTAACGGTCGTTGAAGAGACGCAGCTCATTGTTGTAGTAGTTGGTGCCCAGGTAACCGTTGAGCGAGAGCGTGGGGGCGTACTTCCACTCTGCCGACCCTATGCGCAGGGCCGCCAGCAACACCCTCTCCTGCTGCTTCATCACTTCGAGCTCCTTCCCTGTCACAGCTGTGGATGCGTGCTGTTCCATCTTGCTGAGCAGAGTAGGGATATCCTCCTCCAGCTGCAGCGTCGCCACGGTTTGGGGGATGACCTCGGCACCCGCGAGGAAGAGCAGGTTGGCCCTGGTATCCGTGACAATCTTTTCTGCTCTCAGGCAGTTTGCCACGGATTCGTTATAGGCCTTCTGTGTTTTATTCTTCTCCACGAGAGAGAGCTGTTCTTTTTCGTAGAGATCACCGGCGTTCCTCAGCAGCAGGGCATAATAGGTCGTATCCTGCCTGCAGGAACGAAGCTGTTCCCCGGCGATCACACATTCGGCATAGGCGATGGCGATCTGCTCCCGCAGCTCCTTTTCCGAGATCATCTCATCATACTGCTGA
>Ga0265294_10009739_pt1 | contig 11026 bp, 4 predicted proteins | sample MunlanPumphouse3_FD_192504 | JGI IMG/M metagenome (GOLD analysis project Ga0265294, IMG submission 192504) | Groundwater microbial communities from a municipal landfill in Southern Ontario, Canada - Pumphouse #3 | ecosystem: Environmental > Aquatic > Deep subsurface > Groundwater | place...
CCTCGCTTGCCGAGGTGCTGAGAATGGTTGCTGGATGGGCTTCGGAGTATCAGGACAACCTTGCAGCAAGCTATCGCAGTCTGGAGATTCAGGGAAAGCTGTTCGATATTATCCAGGACTGCGGAGGTGAAGAAGAGAGCGGGATGCTCTATTCCACAGACCTTGAGAGGGAGCTGATGGATGCAGTTGCAAAGAGGGATCTTGAGACCGCGCAGGCTGCTGCAGAGAAGGAGATCTGGCTGTTTTCCCATTATCATTCAGAGCAGAGCGGAATGCTCAGAATGCGGATGCAGGAGATGGTGACGCTGTTCTCCCGCGCTGCATTGAGTGCTCATGCCGATGAATCACAGGTATGGACGCTGTGCCAGAAGCTGTACAGCAGCCTGGCATTCCAAAGACCGATTGAGGGGCAGATAAGCTGGATAAAGGCAGCTCTGGCTCAGTTCGTGGGCTTGATCTCGGATGAATCGAAAGGGGAGTATTCTGCGGATGTAGAAAAGGCAATCCGATATGCCAATGGCAATTACCGCCGGATCGTGTCACTTGACGAGGTTTCCGAGAAGGTGGGGCTGTCGCCTAATTACTTCTGCCGCATCTTCCGCAGGGAAACCGGGCAGACCTGGGTGGAGTACATGAACCGGGTGAGAGTGGAGAAGGCCTGCAATCTGCTTTCAGGTACGAAATACGAAATGTCTAAGATTGGCGAAGCATCAGGGTTTGGCAGTCAGATAACATTCTGCAAAGTATTCAGGCGCATCAAGGGAATGAGCCCATCGGAGTTCAGAAAGCAGCATACGAGGATTTTTGTGTATTCAAATGAACAGCAATAAATCCGAATTTGGTTGATTTATGATGCTTTAAATGGGATAATTATCAATATATCAGGAAATTCAGGGGATTTGAATTGGGTCTATTGCTTCATTTTTTGCTAGTAATTCGTATTTTGTTTGATTCCTATGGCAAGTAAATTAACTCAATTCGGGAAGACTGTTGCAGAATCTCTTCAGTTAGGTTTTGAAGAGGAGAGTGAGATTGTCCTTGTTTTTACTGAAGATTCAGTCAATGAGATTTGTTCAAGTATTGGTATTTCAAAAAAAGATTTAATGATTGAGTGTAGAAATTTCTTTGTAGATGCTGCAAATGCAGTTGATTATAGAGGCAATTTTTACAACAGCCTTGGAGTATGTGCAATTCAAGTTATGATTGCATATCAATGTGTAGCCAATGATCAGAAATCTTACAATGATAAACTTTCCAGGTATCTTGATATTTCTGAAACTGAATTGCAAGGTGTTTACAGCAATTCCAGTTTTTCTAGTGGTTTTGAACCAAGGCAGGAGAAACTTTGGAAATTTGTTTCCGACGAATTGAGTGAAAGATACCAGTTGAAATTGCTTATTCCTGAACCGACAATTTATTCTGGAAGATATGTTCAGTTTCCCAGATCGCAGCAGCTTTTCAGCCTTCGGCGTTATCATCAATGGGAAAAACACTTCAAAACACGATGCAAGATTAGTCATGGATCAACTTATTCCTTTTCGGAATTCTCTGAAAGAGTATTTGGAAATGCTCAGGCATGCACTGGCAATCCATATTTCCCCTACTTAGATTTGAGAATGCTCGAAAGATTAGCAAGACGTGCGATTTTCTATTGCTTCTGTAATTGGTCAATTTCAGATCAGAAGGCTGAATTGTCTAGAAAGCCAACTATTTCAAGCAGCACCCATTCTGATTCATTTTTTCTAAGTACTGATAATGAGAAACAAACGTACAAAGTTCGAAACGGAAAAGGTAAAGAACAGGTTCCGGAAAATATTACTTCGAAAGAACTGCTTTTTGTATTTGATGAGAATTATGAAGATTGGACTGAAGTAGAGAAACTAAGTTTTGATAAAACATGTGGCGTTTTAGCAGATTTAGGCAAGATAAAGAGTCTTTGCCCAAGAATATTCGACATCAGCAGGCAGTATTCAAACGAGAATTGCAAGTCAAGCAGAATACGTTTTTTTGCAATTTTTCCTGAATCCTCTTTTGATTGCATTCCTGAGCGTTGGAAAAAGCAAAGTTCAAGCAAAGGGATTGAACTGATTGGAGGGTTGAAAGGCCAGAATAAGCTATGGATTGCAGGATTTCTACCAGCAATAAAGTTTCAAAGAAAACCTGATTACTTTTTTGTTGACTCTAAGAAAATTACTGTTTCAAAAGGCCTTTTGGACTTGAATTCCTGTAATTTGGGAGTCGGTTCGCATTCGCTTAAAGTCCCAGAGTATAGTCCCATTGTTATTGGGGTTACTTTATTGAAGCCAAGAACAATCAGTTTTGGTTGGTCCTGGAAAGCGGCTTTTTCATGCTTTCTTTCTTCCCCAGAAGACTGGATGCTATCTGGTTTAGAGTGGAAGAAAACTGAAAAGAGTGAGCACGCTGATAACATTGCAACGTGCAGAATGGGAAAAGCAGGAGTAAGGTACCAGAAGATGAGAGATAGATTTGTAAGAATAAGTAAGGAGTATTAGGGCATGAATATTGATCCAGAGAATTGCAGATGTTTAGTGAAGATGAATTCTCAGAAGGGAGGTAATAGTGCTTCTTTTAAAGTATTAGCAGTTGTTGATAAGGAATCCGGGAAAATCATTGAAAAGGATCATGATTCTCTTGGAATGTTTTTTTTCCCATACGGAAACCTTTTCGCTCCATCCTTCTTTGATTACGAAAGCATTCCCGAGTGTGTAAAAGAGCAAGCAAAGAAAGGTTATTTCTTTGAGGCTTCGTGGATACAGTCATCTAAGGGAGGTCTTCTAAATGACCGTTACAATCTTGATTGCAATTCTAGAATTAATCCTGTGTACATTAGTTGGAATCGCAGATGGCATCAAGGCAGTCAAGTATTGTTTCATCTGAATACGTCTTCAGTTCCTGATGTTTTTGAAAATGAAACACTGTTCATTCCTTACGATTCGGATTCTGAACTTATATTCAATGAAGTTGTTATTAAAAATGGCAGTTTCGCTGCTGCAAAAGGAAAAGAAATCTATGAATATCCCTGCGGATTTAGTTTCTTTAAAAAGTATAATCTTGAAATCGAGAAGGATTTGTATATCGCTTCGAAAAAAGCAAAGGATCATCTTTTTTCTTCCGATTCTATCGGAAGCGTCGATATGATGAATTCGACACAACTTGCAGATTGGTTTAAGTCGAAGTTGAGAAACAGAGATGAACTAAGTCAAGACGATGTTAATTCTTTTATTGGAGTATTAAGGAAAAACGCTGAAGATTGTGTTGAAGATGATTCTCTCAGGTTTCAAAGAATTGAAAGTTGTAAGAAACTTGTAGATTCAGCTTTTTTGTCTGATGATGATCTCAATTCGATTATAAGATATTCAAGCGCTTTGCAGAAACAGCTTAATGAAAAGATTGACATGATGGTTAAGGAACAGAAACAGGAAGAAGCAAAGTTTTTTTATTCTAGGAAAACTGACTTTGAAGCAAGTTTGAATAATAAAAGAATTGAGTTCGTTGCCCACCTTAAAAGCCAAGCGGCAGAGAAAGAGAAAGCTTTACAGGAGTTGGAGAACAAGTTTTATTCTGAGCTTGCGGAACAAGAAAAGATTGAGAAAGACAATGAGAAGCATAACCAGTTATTAGAAGAAAAGAAGAAAGAAATTGCTGAACTTTCTAGTAATAAAGACATGATTGTGCAAGAAATCAAAATATTGGCAGGAATCGGAAATTCAAACAGCCGAGATTGCTTGGAAAAGATTGAAGAATCGATTCTTGATGAAGAGTACTATGAAAAAAACCAGAAAGAAGAGTTCGTTGACGAACCTTATGACGATCACTATGAGGATTATCAAAGAATAATTGGCGGTGAACTAAGCCGTGAATTGAAAAATGAAATAGTCAGTTTGCTTTACCACAAGGCAACTGTAGTGCCAAGCATTTCCTATCCATATATTCTAGCCCATTTCATTGGTGATTGTTATGTGAAGAATATTCTTGTTGAACATGAATTCTACCATTTTTCAGATTTCAAGAAATGCGGTCTTGTTGATTTCTGGAATAGAGCTATAGAGAAACCTGAATCAAATTTCATATTGATCTTTCAGAACATTAATTTAGTTCCTCCAGAAAGCGGATTGCAGAGTATGTTCGATTTAGTCAATGATGCTAGGGTTACGATGCCTGGGATAAAAGCAAAAGGGTTTCCTGGCAATCTGAGAATAGTGGCAACAATGCTCCCAGTCGCTGGGAGTGATGCAATTGGCTTGCCAATTAACCATGAACTATTCACTGGTTGGAGTTTTGTAGGACATCCAGGAGCAGAATCAAATAATCTGAATCTGAGAAAAGCGACGGGGAGAACGGCCTCTTATTCTTTGAAATTAGGAAACATCAAGATTAAAGAAGAGAGTTCAAATGAGGTCGGGTTTGACTACTATTCAAAATACTGAAGAATTGCAGGTGAGTATTGTCAATTGGGTAAGGCTCTGTCAGCCAGTCCTTTATGGCAACCTTAAGAAATCTTTCATGAAGCTTGTTCAGAAAGAAGCGGCTCTGTCTGTTTCCGAGATTGATTCTAATGCTTTTTATGACTTGGTTTTTCCTCTAATACAAATTGGAGTTCTTGAGTATGAAGTCAACTTAAATGGAAATACTGTGCTCTTCTTCCCAGAAGACAATTCAAAGATTAGAAGGCGACCTGAAAGACTCGATCGATTCGATATTTGTGAGGAATGCTGTGATATGCTATCGCAAGATGGTTTGTCATTGCTTTGCAGTTTGCCTTCAATTAATAAATATATTGACAATCTTGAAATCAGCTATGGCCATGATCTTAAGTACCGAGCCAATGATTATAACTTCAAATTAGAATTGCTGGATCCAAAGAAAGGCATGCCACCAGGCGTGTACAAAGAGAAGGATTATCCATTTTATCCATTTTATCTTGTTGATTGCAATGGAGTCTCCCGTAGGATTTTCCCATATCAGCAGTCTTTTGAATGCATGTTCTATGCCCGATGCTATAGCAGGATCAATAATGGCGTAAAGCTGTATGAGGCGAGAGGGGATGAACTTGAGCTGCTTTCCCCAGGAATTATTCCACCGTTTATTTATCGTGCTCTTGTTATGCTTGATTGCAGTGTTCTGAAAACTGAAGAAGCATATCTTGGAAAGCAAAAAAAATACAGGCACATGACTTCTCTTGTCATAAATGAAATTGACAGGATTTTTGAAAGGAACAGAAGATGATTGATCCGATTAGAATTGGTGAAGAACTTCGTAATGAATACATTGATTATCTTGATTCAGGAATTAAGCTTAGATACGAAAGTGCAAGAAAGGAAAGGCGAGAGCTATTTAGTGGTCCAGGTGTGCTTATGCAACCCCCATACATTGAAATACCAAATAAGTATGAAGGAAAAGAAACTTTGCAGGATGTGTGCTGTGAAATGAACATTTCTCAGGAGTTTGCTGAATTCATCGACACTGGGCTTTTTCATACTGATTCCATTCCGGAAAAAACGCAAAGCAGACGTTTGTTTGAGCATCAGATTCAATCCTTGAAGGAATATGTTGTCAATAAACGAAATGTCGTTGTTACGACAGGAACTGGTTCTGGAAAAACCGAGTGCTTTCTATTGCCGATTATCTACAATTTGATTGAGGAATCGAGAAATTGGGGTTCGCCTGATATCCGGTCTCGTGCTATGCGCTGCATGATTCTGTATCCGATGAATGCCCTTGCCGAAGATCAAATGGTTCGACTTCGCATGGCACTTGATGATTCTCGCTTGGATGAAAGGGGACCAATTGCTTGGTTGAATAAAAACAGGCATGAAAATCGGTTCTATTTCGGGCGGTATACGGGAAGAACACCAAAAACTTATAAAGACGAAGGTGAAGAACAGAAAACAGACGATTGGAAAGAATTAGCGGAAGAAGTGAACCAGGCTTACGAGGATTTGACTGCAAAAATTGAAAAAGATTCATCTAGCGAGGCAACAGCTGATGCATTTCGGAAATATCGAGATCTACGGCAAATCCGGTTTTCTCAAGTTAGATCTGAAGCTGATAGTGCTGAACTGAATACAAGAAAAGAAATGCTTGAAAATGCTCCAGATGTTCTGATCACTAACTACAGCATGTTGAATGTCATGCTGATGCGGGAAAAAGAAGATTGCATCTTTGATACTACAAAGAAGTGGCTTGAGAGTAACCCGGAGAATGTATTCACCTTAGTAGTTGATGAATTGCATACATATCGCGGGACCGCGGGAACAGAAGTTTCTTATATCATCAAGGTTCTTCTTGACAGGCTTGGACTTGATGCTGATTCTCCGCAAGTGCGTTTTATTGCTTCAAGTGCATCATTAGAATGCAATGATGAGTCAAAGGGTTTTCTAAAAGACTTCTTTTCGGTTTCAGATGTCAATAAGTTCGCGATAATTGGTGACAAGAGAAATCCATTGATTGATCCTTCTGCCTTGCCATCTATAGAAACGGAAATTCTTGAAAAAGTCGCTTTGATATGTACTAGCGATTCCGGAAAGAATGCAAACTGTGAGATGCAAATTAGTGAAATCATCCTTCAATCGTCTGGAAAGAGCATTTCTGAGTACACGGAGGATCGGAAGTTTACAGATTGGCTGAAATGGGCATGTCAACAAGAAAACGGTGAATTCAAAGCACAGTCAATAGGATTTCTTGCGGAGAAACTGTTTCCTAAAGAAAAGAATTGCATGTCTTTTCTCGAAGCCTTTCTATCTTTGATTAATCTTTCAAAAGATGAAACTTCTGCTTGTGCTCTTCCCCTCAGAGCTCATTATTTTGCAAGGAACATTGATCACCTCTGGGTGTGCACTAATCCAGACTGCAATGAAGTCAATGATCCTGAAGAGGATAGGTTTTTTGGAAAAGTCTATGGAAAGCCAGTGAAAAGGTGTTCCTGTGGAGCTATCGTCCTTGAATTGATTGTTTGTCGACAATGTGGTGAAGTCTACTTTTCTGCCTTTGCAAAACCTAATCCAGATCGGAGTATTACTCTAGAGTTGAATGATTCCTCTGTCTTGCAAGATGGACAAAGGGTAATAATTGCAAAGAATCGTGAATATGAACAGGGAAAGAACAAGGATTTTGAAGAGTTTGATAATGAAACGCAGACAGGATGGAGATTCTGCCAGATAAACTGGATGACTGGTGAATGCAAGTTCAATCGGTTTGGAGGATATGTTATTTACTCCTCATCTACTGACAGCCGGTTTCATGGGTTTCCTCATAAATGCCTGAATTGCGAATATGAAATCAAGGAAAAGGATGACAATTCTTTCACTCCGCTTTTCTTTCATGGTTCAGGTGTTCAGAAGGTTAATCAGGTATTTGCTGATAAACTGATGGAGATTCTTCATCGAAATGAAGAAACTCCAAAACTTGTCCTTTTCTCTGATAGCAGGCAATCAGCTGCGAAGCTCTCTTCTGGTATTGAACTTGATCATTATTCTGATACTTTGCGATCTGTCATTGTTCAGTCTTTTCATGGGAAGGAGCGAGAACGGGCTTTTCTCAGAAAGTACTATCATTCCATGGATGCTGATTTTTGGAATAAAAAGAATATCCCTGAAGATGTTATGGAGAGTGTTAAAAATAATTGGAATCTCAAACAAAAAAGGAATCAAATTAGAGATAGTTTTACTGAAGGAATTTCTGAAGAGGAGAAGGTGGATCTTGATGTTTTCCTCACTGACAAGGGTATTTCCTTGAAGCAGATATATAACAATGTCAAAAAAACCCTTTTAGAAAAAGGGATCAATCCCGCTGGTCCATATCCAAGATACAACACGATGATAGACAACAAACCTTGGACTGCAATTATCGACTGGAACAAGAATGATTATAAGAATTTATCTCCAGGAACATCTGAAGACTATTTCAAATCTCAGATGATTCGCGAATCAGAAATTACTTCACTGGAATCAATTTTCGGACGTGGAAGGCAATCTTCAGTTGAACAGCTTGGAATTGGAAGGGTTGCCGTTATTCACGAGGAAGATAATGAAGTATTGAACTCTGTTGTAAGGCTATTCGGAGAGGGAAACCGGATAATTGATAATACTACACAGTTCGTAATCGGTTCGCATGTTCCACGAAAGTTATCAAAATATCTGCGTGAAGTCTTCGGTTCATCAGGGCTCAGAGAAACTCAGAACAGTTTGATTCAGAAACTAATTGATTCTGATGTTATAGAAGACAAAAGATATGGGTTGACAGGCAATAATCTTTCGTTCATCAGTGCAGATGATGACGATCCTGCATGGGTATGCCCTGAGTGTGGCACTGTCCATTTGCAAAAAAGCGGTGGAGTATGCATCAACTGTTGTGGAAAGCTATCATCCACTCCAGAAAAAGTCAAAGATGTAAAAGAAAGGTCGTTTTATTCTCGAAAGGTTGATAGCTCATGCAATCGGCTCCATTGCGAGGAACTCACTGGGCAGACTGATGTGTCTGATTCAACTCTTCGGCAATACCTATTTCAAGGACTTGTTCCAAGAAAAAGCAATCTCGTAAAAAGAGTTGATGAAATTGATTTATTAAGCGTTACCACGACAATGGAAGCAGGTGTCGATATTGGAAACCTTGTGGCTGTAATGATGGGCAATGTTCCTCCACAGCGATTCAATTATCAACAGCGAGTCGGAAGAGCAGGAAGGCGTGGTAATCCAATGTCTATTGCTGTGACTGTCTGTAAAGTGAATAGCCATGATCTGACGCATTTTCAACAACCACAGCGAATGGTAAGCGGTGTGCCCTCAAAACCTTATATTGATTTGAATAGCATAGATATAGCTAGAAGGATTATTTTCAAGCAGGTTCTTAGAGAAGCAATGAAGGGCTATGTTGGAGAAGAAAAACGGAATGACGCAGTTCATGGAAACTTCGGCACGCCTGATGGATGGAATGGAGGGTATGAGAATCGTAAACACGTTGTCAGTTGGATTAAGTCGAACCATCCTGAAATCCAAAGGATAGTGGATATGGTTTTACGCAACTCCCCATGTAAAGTCTTAGAGGATTCTTTTTTTAGTGATATTGAGTCATTGCCTGAAAAAATCGATGCAGTTCTGGCTAAACCTGAATTCAATCAATCTCAGCTAAGCGAGCGACTTGCTGCTGCAGGACTTTTGCCTATGTTTGGTTTTCCCACACAAGTCAGACCTTTGTTCTTGTCGGTTCCTGATAAGTTGCCAGCAAGAGAGGTTGTAGATAGGAATCAGGATTTTGCGCTTTCTTCCTTTGCTCCTGGTTCCGAGATTGTGAAGGACAAAAAAGTTTACAAATCCGTAGGATTCATTGATTATAAATACTCTAGCGGTCTCTTGAAATCAATCGATGGCTTGAATCAACTTGAAGGTAAAAAACTGTATTTCTGCAAGAATTGTAATATTTCCTTTGTAGAAAATGAGCAGGAAACTATGACTTGTCCCAGCTGTGGGAGTAGCGTTGAAGCTTATGATGTCTGTTCTCCATTAGGGTATTGTGTAGACTTTGGAGCCGTTCCCAAGGATTACAATGGTTATTATGAATGGGTGTCAGTGCATTCAGACACTTCGCTTGATGTCAATAAATCCGAAATTGTCCGCAATCGTCTTGAAACATCGAACATCAATTATGGAATTAACCAGATTCCAGAAAAGGGCGTGATCAATACAATCAATACAAATGGTGGTAAGTGCTTTGAAGTAAGTGCAGCTGAGTCTTGCAGTAAAGAACGAAATGGCTGGGTTGATCCCCTTTTGATGAGTCGTGGTTCAACAGTTTTCGGTGAGAAGAAAAAAGTAGTTTTGATTTCCTCTAAAGTGACAGGTGTTCTTGAGGTATCCTTGGATTCAACCAATTCTGATGTGGATATCAATCTTGATTCTTCTTCTGAGCATCAGATGATGATTAAATCGGCATACTTATCCTGGGGGACGTTACTAAGAAAACGTATTGCTGATTATCTTGATGTTGATGTGTCAGAGTTTAATTTGAATTATTGCCAGTTCAATGATCATGGGAAGCAGATTCCGATGGTTTATTTTGTTGAGAGACTTGAAAATGGTGCCGGATATACAAATTATATTGGTTCTTCTGATATAATTGCCAAGGAGTGTTTAATTGATTCATTATCGATTGATAGTGAATTTGTCAATTCGTTGCTTAAAAGCCAGCATTCTGACTCATGTGATAGCAGCTGTTATGATTGTATCCGTGATTATTACAATCAAGACATCCATCAGATCCTCAACTGGAGGCTTGGTCTGGATTTAGCTCAAATAGCAAATGATAAGTTCTTTGTTCCTGATTTGAATTGCTCTTATTGGAAACCTATTATAGAAAAGTCGATTTCTGTAATGGAAAACGCCGGGACAATCAATAAGGCAGAGGAGAAAAATGGTTTTTTGATTCTGGAAATGAAAGGCAAGCAATATTTTCTTGTTCATCCACTTTGGAGTGAGCTGAAAATCTGTAGAATTGCAGATTCGCTTTCAATGGGCACTACTCAAGCTGCTTTCATTTTTGATTATGCTTTGCAGCCATGTTAATAGTTTGAACAAGTTTAAAAACTGCGGAGAGTAGAGAAGGCTTGCAATCTGCTTTCAGGTACGAAATACGAAATGTCTAAGATTGGCGAAGCATCAGGGTTTGGCAGTCAGATAACATTCTGCAAAGTATTCAGGCGCATCAAGGGAATGAGTCCATCGGAGTTCTGGAAGCAGCATACACGGATTTTTGTGTAAAAGGTTAGCAGAAACTATCTTTTTTCTGATTGTGTGGTATGATTTGATAAGCGAGGGCGTTTTGTGTGGGGAAAGAAAGCTTTCAGAATTGATTACAGTGTCTTTAACAAGCATTCCGAGATGATAGATCAGAATAATGTCTCGATGGTGATTTCCATTCAGGCTTCATTCCTACTTTGCTGTCTGGTTAGTTGTTTTGCAGGATTCTGGAGCAACCAGTTTTTTCGGATGCGCACGGCTAGCATTGCTTTCAG